>JAEEGJ010015494.1_pt1 | contig 17762 bp, 13 predicted proteins | sample 8958761 | NCBI WGS metagenome assembly JAEEGJ01 (sample SAMN16246546, study PRJNA631951) | gut metagenome | biome: gut microbiome; feature: rumen; material: RS-attached | host: Bos | place: Iran: Karaj | collected 2018-10
ATGTTCCTCGTGGTGAGCTGTCCCTGTGCGCTGGTCATCAGTGTGCCGCTGACGTTCTTCGGAGGCATTGGCGGTGCATCGCGCAAGGGTGTCCTGGTGAAGGGCGCCAACTATCTCGACGTGCTCTCGAAGGTGGACACCGTGGTGTTCGACAAGACGGGCACACTGACGCATGGCCGCTTTGCTGTTGAGGCTGTGCATCCTGATATATGCAGCGAATATCAGCTGCTGCACTTGGCGGCTCATGTAGAGCATTCTACCAATCATCCCATTGGTGCTGCCCTGCGCGACGCCTTCCCCGAGGAGGCCACCGACGGCCGCCAGGTGACGGATGTGGAAGAGATTGCCGGCAAGGGCATCCGTGCCAAGGTGGGCGAGAAGATGGTGTGCGTGGGTAATACAAAGATGATGGAGGCTGCCGGTGCCCAGTGGCACCAGTGCGAACACGGCGATGAAGGCACCGTGATTCATGTGGCCATCGATGGCACCTACGCCGGACATATCGTGATTAGTGACGTGGTGAAGGAGGACAGTCAGCAGGCCATCAGCGCACTGAAGGCGCTGGGTGTCAAGAAGACGGTCATGCTGACTGGCGACCGTGAGGATGTGGCTCACCGTGTGGCTACGCAGCTGGGTCTCGACGAATATCATGCTGAGCTGTTGCCTACCGATAAAGTCGCTCAGATGTCTGCCCTCAGCCGTCAGTCCTCTACCATCGCCTTCGTCGGTGATGGCATCAATGATGCTCCTGTTCTGGCGCGTGCTGATGTGGGCATCGCCATGGGAGGACTGGGCAGCGATGCCGCCATCGAAGCCGCCGATGTGGTTCTGATGGACGACAAACCTTCAAAAATCGCCCTTGCCATCCGTATTGCACGGCGTACACTCCGTATCGCAAAACAAAACGTCTGGTTCGCCATCGGCGTGAAGGTTTTGGTGCTGCTTTTGGCTGCTTTCGGCATTGCTACCATGTGGATGGCGGTCTTCGCCGATGTGGGTGTCACGGTGATAGCCGTGCTGAATGCCATGCGGGCGTTGAAGGTATAACAGTAGAGACGTAGCACGCTACGTCTCTACCCATGTTACAACTGCTTCAACTGTTCCACATAGTCATCGATGCGGTGCAACTCCTCTGGAATGTTGATTTTCTGCGGGCAGTGTTCTACACATTGGTTGCAGCCGATGCAGTGGTTAGCCTGACGCAATGACGGGATTTTCCTGTCGTAGCCGATGAGGAATCGTTTCCGGGCCTCTTGATACTCACGCGCTTCGGTATTGCCTGCGGGCATCTTGCCTTCGGTGACGCACTTGTTGTAGAAATCGAAGATGACAGGAATGTTGAGGCCGTAAGGGCAGGGCATACAGTAGTTGCAAGTGGTACAAGGCACGATTTTCAGTTCCACAAATTCTTCTGCCACTTTCATCAGGAACTCGTCTTCTTCGGACGTGATGGGGCGCAAAGGTGAGTAGGTCGCCACATTTTGTTCCAAGTGTTCCATGTAGGTCATGCCGCTCAGCACGGTGAGGATGCCTTCAGGTGTGCCGGCGTAACGGAACGCCCAGCGGGCAACAGGGGTCTCAGGCTCACGTTCCTTCATCTGCTTCACGATGTAATCTGGAAGGGTTGCCAATTGTCCGCCTAACAAAGGTTCCATAATGACTCCAGGGATACCGCGCTTGTGCAACTCGTTGTAAAGATAGGAGGCATTGACGTTCTCAGGCTCAATGCGATGGGCATAGTTCCAATCCACATAGTTCATCTGGATTTGGACGAAATCCCAATGGTAGCGGCCTTCGTCGTGCCATTGCAGCATGGTGTCGAACAGTTTCGGGTCGCCGTGGAAGGAAAAACCGAGATTGCGGATGCGTCCCGCCTCTTTCTGCTCTACGAGCCAGTCGAGGATGCCGTTGTCCATGAAGCGGGCGTTGAACAGTTCCATGCTGCTCATCTCTTTTGACTCTCCGCCGATGCTGTGTAGCAGCAAGTAGTCTATAGTGTCGGTCTGCAACTCCTTGAGCGAGTTCTCGAACATGGCCTTCGAAGCCTCTGTGCTCCAAGTTGATGGGCTGAAATTGGAGAGCTTCGTGGCGATGTAGTATGAGTTGCGTGGATGCCGTGCCAAGGCGATACCTGTGACGTGCTCCGACATGCCTTTGCAGTACACCGGTGAGGTGTCGATATAGTTCACGCCGTGTTCAAGGGCATAGTCAATCTCTTGGTTGATGAGCTCTTGGTCGAGAGGGGAGTTGGGATGGTCGCGCAAAGTGCCGCCTTCTTCAACAGGAAGACGCATCATGCCGTAGCCCAAAATGGAGACCTTGTCACCTGAGTTGGGATTGATGCGGTAGGTCATCTCGCCCTGACCGTCTATGACGTTTTTGGCAATGGGCGTTTCGTTGTCATCGGATTTGCAGGCGGAGAGCACCACTGAGGTTGCCACAGCCGCGCCGCCTATATGTTTTAGGAAATCTCTTCTGTCCATGATTTTATGTATTTTATTTGTTTTGTAGGACTGTCACACCGTGGCAGCCGTTGTCGTTTTGTTTTTGAGGCTGCCACAATGTGACAGCCCTACACGCAATTACCCAATACGGTGCATTTCGTTGCCTTCCACATAAATCGCGCTAAACGGTCGGGCAGGGCAGAGGTTCTCGCAGGCACCGCAACCGATACATTTGTTTTCATCCACGGCGGGCACTTTCACCGTGCCGTTCGGGCCTTGGTAGTCGACCATCTGGATGGCTCCTGTCGGGCAATGGCGCTCGCAGTTACCGCACGAAACGCCATCGGTTAACACCACACAATTCTCCTTGATCCATACAGCATGACCGACATGTTGCATGGTCTTCTCTTCTCTCGTGATGGGCTTGATGGCACCAGTAGGGCAGACCTCGCTGCAACGTGTGCATTCGGGACGGCAGTAGCCGCGCTCAAACGACATCATGGGTTGCATGAAATGCATCAGGTCGGTGGAAGGACGCAACACGTTGTTCGGGCAATTAGAGACACAGAGTTGACAAGCTGTGCAATGCTTTTGCATGTGGCGAGCTGAGACAGAGCCAGGAGGCGTGATGGGCGTTTGGCGTTTCGGTGCTTTTTTGTCCTCAATCACAGCCAAGCCGCCATCTACCTTCATTTCGGTTTGTGCTAAAGCAGCCGTGGTGCCGGCTACTGCTGCGCCGACGAGAAAAGCACGACGCTCCTTGTCGACAGGCTTGGGCGTGGCTTCGGGCTTCTTGGCGGTATAATGCAGTGCGTCAAACTTGCACTTGTCTATGCAGTCGCCGCAGACCACGCAACGCGAATAATCAACCTTGCCGTTTTTGAAGTCGATGGCTTGCGCCTTGCAGTTCTTTTCGCACATACCACAGTTTTTGCATTTGTCCTTGTCGAAACGGATGCGGAACAGCGAGTTGCGGGAGCATAGGCTGAGGGTGGTACCGACAGGGCAGATGGTGTTGCAATAGAGGCGGCCTTTGCGCCAGGCGAGGAACGCCAATATTAATAAGGTAAGGATAGCCACCACGAAGGTCGTCACGCTGCGGGTCCAGATTTGGACTTCGGTGAAGTTGTAACGGTCGTTGGCGGCATCGATGCCCGCTAACCAGTTGTTCAGCAGGTCGTAGAGCGGCTTGAATAGGCTGTTGACGATGCGACCGTAGGCACTGTAAGGCTCAAACAAGGTGGTGAGGGGCGCAAAGCCTATGATAAACGCAATAATGAAGACGGCCAAGAAACCGTAACGCAGCCAAACTTTTTCCTTGGCATAGCTGAAACGGTTTTTCTTGGCTTTGCCGCCAAGCCAAGAGAAGAAGTCCTGCATGATGCCCAAGGGACAAATCACGCTGCAATAGATTCTTCCGAAGATGATTGCCAGTAGAATGAGGAGGGCCGCCATGCCACCAGCGGATAGTAAGGCAGGCAGGAGCTGGATTTTGGCCACCCATCCAACCCAGAGATGTACGCGGAACCCGATGCCAAGAAGCAACAAGGTCACCAAGGTCATCATGACCACTTGTAAGCAGATTCTGATTTTTCGTAACATAATAGTTTAAAGTTGGTTATTAATTGAATGAATTGATTCTTTTATAGGGTCGGCGTTTCGACAGGCTCAACGACCTAGGTCCCTGAGCTCGTCGAAGGGCCGGTTTGTTTCTTTGTAGTTCTGTCGACGATGTGGATGCTCACCTCATACAGCAGATAAATGGGAACGGTGACCAACATCAAGGTCACGGCATCGCCTGTTGGAGTGATGACTGCCGCCACGATGGCAATGCCCACGATGGCGTGCCGACGGTATTTCTTGAGCGTGTCGGCCTGCAACAATCCAGCCTTGGCCAAGAGATAGTTGACGATAGGAATCTCGAACAAAATGCCCATCAGCAGGCTGAGCATAAGCAGGTTGGAGATGTAGGACGACAGCGAGATTTGGTTGTGTACCTCGGTGTAAACCTGATAGTTGTTGAGAAAACGGAAGGCAAAAGGGAAGATGATGAAATAGTTCATCAGCACACCGAGGGCGAACAATATCGTGCCCCATATTATAATAGGTGCGGCATGGCGTTTCTCCTTGTCGTAAAGCGCAGGCGCGACGAAACCATAAAGTTGCACGATGAGGTAAGGCGAAACCACCACGAGTCCCGCCCAAAGCGCCACTTTGATGTGTGTCATGAACTGCGCCGCCAATTCCGTGTTGATGAACGAAGCCTGAAAACTGCCTGGACAGAGCGACTGCCAACCTGTTTGGGCACACAGCCAAGCCAAACCTCGGTATGAGACAAAACTGTCCGTTGAAGGGGCAAACAGGAGACGAAACAAAATGTCCTTGAAACAAAATGCCGCCACCGCCCCGATGGCCCAGGCAATCAAGCAGCGGAACAGCACTTTCCGAAGCACATCCAAATGGTCCCAGAAACTGCTGACATCCCGGTTGCTCATCCCTTTTTCTCTTTTTCCTTGTCTTCTTTGATTTCAGGCTCGTCGATACCGTTCATGCCGTCCTTGAAACTTTTCACGCCTTTGCCCAGACCCTTCATCAGTTCCGGAATCTTTCTGCCGCCAAAGAGCAGCAACACGAGAATCAAAATAATGATAATCTCGGTCGTTCCAATAGTCAATAAATGCATACTTATACAGGTTTATAGGATTTTACCTGCAAAAATATGAAAAAAATCTTTCCTCCAGCATTTTGAACTTTTTGTCAAAATCAAAACAATTTCTCAATATTTTTTTGAGAAAATGTGTTGTGTAGTTGAAAAAAACATATCTTTGCAAAGTAAAATATGATTTGAAGTGTCATTTTTATGGGTTAAAACGGATTTTATAAACAATTAAAAAAGTAAGAACATGAAAACAAAAACTACAAAATTAATGGCCGCTGTTTTGTTGTTTGCGGTCGTATGGGTTGCAGCAGATTGCAAAAAGCCTGAAAAAATCAATGCTCCGATGGTGACCCTCATTAAGGATTCGATAATTGTAAGCCATGACAAGGTACGTCTTTTGGCCGAGGTGGTCGATGCTGGTAACGCTGTGATTACGCAGTCCGGATTTTGCTATGGTCAGGCAGGAGCTTCGCTTGACACTCTTATGTGTAATATAGTTAATGGTCGTTTCTCTGTGGAAGTGAACCATCTTTCGCCTTCAACGACATACGTCTGTAAGGCTTTTGCCCGTAATGTGAAGTGCATTGGGTATAGTGATGAGTTTACTTTTACCACCAATTATAGTCACCCAGTGGTAGTCAGTACTTTCGAGGCTACCGACATTGCCACAAATTCAGCCGTCGTTGGGGGATATGTGACCAGCGAGGCTGGCATTGAGATTGTTGAGCGGGGTGTGTGCTATTCCACCGATAGTGATGTTTCGATGTCGGATGCTCATATTGCTTGTGGCTCGGGTGTGGGTGAATTTAGTGTAACGTTGGAGGGCCTTGCGCCTAATGCCGTGTATTACTACTATGCCTATGCGGTTGTGCCGGAAGGTGTTGTTTATGGTCAAAAGTTCACGTTCATGTCGTTGGTTGAGCCGATGGAAGTTCAAACGGTAGCGATTTCTGATGTGGTGTCGACAAGAGCATATTGTGAAGGTATTGTGGTCCGTGATGGCGATCTTGAGGTGACAGAGCGGGGCTTCTGTTGGGGTACGGAGCCACAACCCACCATCGATGGGCTATGCGTCAGACAGGGCTCCGGAACAGGTACGTATAAAGGGTATATATCTGGTTTACAATACGGCGCGACTTATCATGTGAGAGCATACGCCATCAATGAGAAAGGTGTGGCCTATGGTAACGATTTGGAGTTTGCGCCCGCTTCGCCAACTGTTTCATATCCTAATGGCGCACTTCCAGGATTGTTCTCCATCAGCGAGGAGCAACAGGTGCGTTTCTCGAAAGGCAATCTGCAATACAGGCCCTACTTTGACCAGTGGCGTTTCGCCGAGTGCCAATGGGATTTCGTTGGCGGTGAAACTTATTGGGGAGATTCTCCTTATGGGAGCGCAGCTATTATAGATGGTGAATTGTGCTTCGGGGTCTATTGGGAGGAACCTAATACTATGGGAACGGTCTACGAGAATGGGGTCAAATGCGAAAACCAATTGGTGGGTTATAACTATAATGGATGGATCGATTTGTTTGGATGGGGCACAAGCGGCTGGAACAACGGAAACCAGTATTACAAGCCATGGAACTATATGGCTAATGATGTGTATAACCCTTACTATGGACCTTATGGCAACTATGATTTGACGGGTGAGTATGCCCGTTCCGATTGGGGTGTACACGCGCACATTCCCGATGGAGGCTCAAGACAATGGCGCACGTTGACCAAGGAGGAGTTTGAATATCTGTTTGACGAGCGAACGACAGTTTCCGGCATCCGCTATGCCAAGGCAATAGTGGCTGGTGTATGTGGCTTGGTGCTTTTGCCCGACGCCTGGAGTGCTGCGTCATATCCCTTGCATGCCCCTAACTCATGGGCAAGCTATCTCAGCAACAAAATCACTGCTACGGAATGGATTGAGGTGTTGGAGCCGGCTGGAGCTGTTTTCCTTCCCGCTGCGGGTGAACGCTTTTCCTCATATTCTTACGAGTCAGGAATGTATCTCAAATATTACTCGAATTCGCCTTGTTCTGTGGCCACGGATTTGGTGGATTGTATTGGCAATTATTGGACTGCGTCTCAAGGAATTGGGATGAATACTGCTTCTGCTTTGATTATCCAAAATTATAGCAATCCAAGGATAAGCATCGAAGCGGGGAGGTCTTATGGAAAATCAGTCCGGTTGGTTACCGTTGAATGAGGGATTGGTTTGAGCGGAAAGTTGATACAAATTTCCAAACAAGCATCAGCAATGGAAAAAAATCGTACCTTTGCACCCAAATCGAAGAATAGGCTGTGCCTTACCTGAAGATTCAACGAAGTTAAATGAAAAACATACGAAATTTTTGCATCATAGCCCATATCGACCACGGCAAATCGACCTTGGCCGATAGGCTTTTGGAGATAACTCATACCTTGAACGACAAGGAGTTAGTTGATCAGGTACTCGATGACATGGACCTGGAACGCGAACGCGGCATCACCATCAAGAGCCATGCCATCCAGATGAAATACAACTACAAGGGTGAGGAATATACCCTCAACCTCATCGACACCCCTGGCCACGTCGACTTTTCCTACGAAGTGTCGCGTTCGATAGCGGCCTGTGAAGGGGCATTGCTCGTCGTGGATGCCACGCAAGGTATTCAGGCACAGACCATTGCCAACCTTTATTCGGCCCTTGAACATGACCTCGAAATCATCCCTGTGATGAACAAAATCGACATGGACAGTGCGATGATTGACATCGTGGAAGACCAGATGGTCGACCTGTTGGGTTGTGACCCTTCGGAAATCCTTAAGGTGAGCGCGAGGACGGGAGAGGGTGTGCCTGCCGTGTTGGATGCCATCGTCGAGCGGATTCCATGCCCGAAAGGCGACCCCGACGCGCCATTGCAAGCCTTGATTTTCGATTCGGTGTTCAACTCGTTCCGGGGCATCATTGCCTATTTCCGAATTATGAACGGCACCATCCACACAAACGACCTCGTCAAGTTCTACGCCACGGGCAAGGAATACAACGCCGATGAAATTGGTGTCCTGCAGCTGAAGCAAGTGCCTAAAAAAGAGCTCTCTGCGGGCGATGTAGGCTACATCATTTCGGGCATCAAGACTTCGAAGGAGGTCAAGGTGGGCGATACCATCACGCATGTGGAAAGACCTTGTGCAGAGCCTGTTTTGGGCTTCGAGGATGTGAAACCCATGCTGTTTGCGGGTATCTATCCGGTCGACGCGGACGACTACGAGGAGTTGCGGGCTTCGTTAGAGAAATTGCAACTCAACGACGCTTCACTCGTTTGGGAGCCTGAATCTTCAGCGGCCTTGGGCTTCGGCTTCCGCTGCGGCTTCTTGGGTCTCCTGCACATGGAAATCGTTCAAGAACGCCTCGACCGCGAGTTTGACATGGATGTCATCACCACGGTGCCCAATGTTTCGTTCAAGTGCTTCAAGACCGACGGTGAGATGATTGAGGTACACAACCCCAGCGGTCTGCCCGAGGTGACGAAGATCGATCACATCGAAGAGCCGTATATCATCGCTCAGATTATCTCGAAGAACGACTTTACGGGACCGATTATGACGCTCTGCATCGACCGACGCGGCACCTTGAAAAACCAGGTCTACCTTTCCACCGACCGTGTGGAGCTGACTTTCCAGATGCCGTTGAGCGAAATCGTCTTCGACTTCTACGACAAGCTGAAATCCATCTCAAAGGGCTATGCCTCATTCGACTACCATATTGCTGGTTATCAGGACGCTGACTTGGTGAAATTGGACATCATGCTCAACGGCGAGTCGGTGGATGCCCTCTCGACTTTGATACACCGCGGCCATGCTTATGACTTCGGTCGGCGCATGTGCGAGAAGCTGAAGGAATTGATACCACGTCACCAGTTCGACATCGCCATCCAGGCTGCCATCGGAGCGAAGATTATCGCCCGCGAGACGGTGCGCCAAGTACGCAAGGACGTGACGGCGAAGTGCTATGGCGGCGACGTAACCCGTAAGCGCAAACTGCTGGAGAAACAAAAGGCTGGCAAAAAACGAATGCGTCAGGTAGGCAATGTCGAGGTGCCGCAGTCGGCATTTTTGGCCGTGCTGAAATTGGATTAATGTCTGAATCGCTTCGTGCCTCGCGATGACGCAAAGCGAAACTGAACAACTGAATAACTATCTACCGAGTGACTGACCTACAATATCAAATAGCATTAACCCTGCTCCCTGGCATCGGTGATATCAGCGGCAAGAAATTCGTGCAGTATTGCGGCAGCGCCGAGGCCATCTTCAAGGAGACGCGCAAGTCGTTGGAGAAGATTACGGGAATGCGCGAGGCCTCCATTGACGCTATCTGCAAGCCCAAGGAATACCTGAAAAGGGCAGAGGAGGAGATTGAGTTTATTGAGAAGAATGGTATTCAACCTTTGTTTTTCCTCGACTCCGACTATCCGCGCCGTCTCTTGCAATGTGACGACGGCCCTATGATGCTGTATTACAAAGGCAAGGCCAACCTCAATGCCAACCGCGTGGTGGCCATCGTCGGGACGCGCAACATCACCGAATACGGCAAAGAGAACTGCATCCAGTTGGTGGAGGATTTGAAAGATGACAATGTACTGGTTGTAAGCGGGTTGGCCTACGGCGTTGACACATGCGCCCACAAGGCTTCAGTGAAAAACAGCATCCCAACGGTGGGGGTGATGGGTTGCGGCATGCAACAAATCTATCCCGCGCCGAACAAGAAACTGGCTTCCGACATGGTAGAACAGGGTGGAGGTATCCTAACCGAGTGCATCAGTGGCACCCAGCCCGACCGTGAGAACTTCCCACGCCGCAACCGCATCATCGCGGGCATGGCCGATGCAGTGGTAGTCATCGAATCGGCGATGAAGGGCGGTTCGCTCATCACTGCGGACTTGGCCAACTCATACAGCCGTGACGTGTTTGCCTATCCAGGCCGTGTCATGGACATCTACAGCCAAGGCTGCAACTACCTCATCCGCACCAACCGCGCTCATCTCATGGAGAGTGTGCTCAACCTGCGTTACATCATGCGTTGGGATTCGGAAACGAAAGCGGAGAAACAAACCGCCTTGTTCCGCGAGTTCAGTGATGAGGAAAAACGAATTATGGACTGCTTTGGTTCCAACGCGGTGGTCAGTTTGGACGACATCATCGTGAAAACGGAGTTACCGACGACGAAAATCGCGGTTCTGCTTTTGAGCCTTGAATTCGATGGCGTGCTGATGGCACTGCCCGGAAAACGTTACCAGAAATGTTAGGCAAGGTCATCAAATCGACGGGAAGCTGGTATGTCGTCCTGGACGACACGGGTCGGCAATGGGAATGTCGCTTGCGCGGGAAAATCCGTTTGGACGGACTGCGCAGCACCAACCCCGTGGCCGTAGGCGACAACGTTGAGTTTGAACAGGAACCCGGCAAGGATACCGGTGTGATTAAGAAGATTGAGCCGCGTGAGAACGTAATCGTCAGACAATCAGTGAATTTGAGCAAGGCCTCACACATTATCGCCGCCAACGTGGACTTGGCCATCGTGGTGGCAACCATCGCCCAACCCCGTACTTCGACAGGTTTCATAGACCGCTTTCTGGTGACCGCCGAGGCCTATCACATCCCCGCTGCCGTGGTGTTCAACAAGTGCGACCTTTACACCGATGAACAGATTGGGGAGATGTGCGAGCTGATGGAATACTACCAAAATTTGGGCTACACCTCGTTTGGCGTATCGGCCAAGACAGGCTTCCAAATCGATGAACTTAAAACCTTGATGCAAGGCAAGATATGCCTGTTTTCGGGTCATTCCGGCGTGGGCAAGTCGGCGCTCGTAAATGCGCTTGACCCGTCATTGAACGTCCGCATTGGCGCGATTTCCGATTACCATGAGAAAGGCAAGCACACCACGACCTTCGCCGAGATGCATCATCTTGATTTCGGTGCATGGATTGTCGATACGCCTGGCATCAAGGAATTTGTTTTGTATGATCTTGAAAAAGAGACCTTGGCACAGCGCTTCCCCGAGATGCGCGAATTAATGAGCGAATGTCGTTTTGCCAACTGCACCCACACCCACGAACCCGGTTGCGCGGTGAAGGCGGCAGTGGAAAACGGCGACATCGCCGACTGGAGATATGTGAATTACATTCGTATGATGACTGACGAGAGCCATGAATCGGTAAAGGAAGAAGGATAGATTAAAAATACATCAATGAAAACTATCGCCCTATTTGGAAAGAGCCTCGTCCCCGAAAACGGGGAATATATGCGGCAATTGTTCAAGGAACTGGCCGAAAATCAGTTGGAAATCATTGTTTACCAGCCTTTTGCTGAACTTGTCGCGGCTTTCGTCCCTGAAGGCGTGCCATACAACGTTTTTCGTTCTCATAATGACCTAAAGGCCGATCTGCTGTTTTCCATCGGCGGCGACGGAACCATCCTCGACACCGTGCCTTTCGTCCTCGACTCGGGTATGCCCGTGGTGGGTATCAACATGGGACGGCTCGGTTTCCTGTCGAGCATCTCGAAAATCGAGATGGCAAAGGCGGTGGAGAACGTGCTTTCGGGTAACTATACCGTCGAACAGCGCAGCCTGTTGGAATTGGTTGCGCCCGAGAACGTCTTCGGTGATGTGCGTTATGCTCTCAACGAGCTGAACGTCATCCGTAATCCAGAGCATAGTCTGTTGGCGATCAAGATATTTGTCGATGATGTATACCTCAACACCTATTGGGGCGACGGCATTCTACTGGCCACCCCTACGGGTTCCACAGCCTATTCGTTGAGCGCGGGCGGTCCCATCATCGCGCCGAGTTCAAAGAGCTTCGTCATCACGCCCATCGCCACGCATAACCTGACCGTTCGTCCCGTTGTCATCCCCGACAGCAGCACCGTCCGCATCCAAGTGGAGGGGCGCGAGAAGAAATTCGTCTTCAGCATGGACTCGAGGAGTTGCACCTTGGACACTTCCGTGCAACTTGAGGTGCGCAAGGCCGGCTTCAGCCTTAACCTTGTCCGTATGCGCGGCGAGGACTTTTTTTCAACCATCCGCAACAAATTGATGTGGGGCAAAGACAATAGAAATTGATTTCTGGCGTTTTCATTGGAAAATTTCATACCTTTGCACGATAATTATGTGGAGAAAATATCGTTTCTTTTTGATAACCAGTTGTTTGGCTATCGTTTTGCGAGCCAATGCGCAATTTGACGACCCCAAGACCATCGAGGTAGGGCCGCATGCTGGCGTGAGCTATTACATGGGTGACCTCAACCCGACCATTCCCTTTGCCCAAGCCAAACTGCAATATGGCGGCGTGGTGCGGTTCAACTACAATAACCGCTGGACATTCCGCTTCGACTACAGCCACGCCACGGTTTCGGCTGACGACACCAAACTCAACTGGCGTCCCGAGAGAGGCCTTAATTTCACCACCAAAATCAATGATTTCAGCCTTATGGCCGAATTCAATTTTCTTGAATATTACACCGGCAATCCAAAAAAGAACGTGTCGCCTTACATTTTCGGTGGCATTTCGGTGTTCCAATACACGCCTTTTGCTGAATACGGCGGAACAATGGTCAACCTGCGCAACTATGCCACCGAAGTTACTCCCGCCGATGCCAAATGGTATGAGACGCTCTTTGGACGCTCGATGCCAATAGGGGTGTCGGTGCCTTTTGGATTGGGAGTAAAACTCTCCTTGTCGAAGCACATGGCGGCCACGGTGGAGTGGAGGATGCAAAAGACCTTCACCGACTATCTCGATGATGTGGGGACCGTCTATCCCGAACAACACGCCCTCTTCACTGCCGAAGATGGCAATACATACGATTTGAGCGACCCTTCAGGCAATTTCCTAGCCGGTCAACAACGAGGCAATTCCTCGTTCAACGACTGGTTTGGCATGGCAAGGGTGTCGCTGACATGGAAATTCAATCTGCCCGATGGACGGGGCTGTAACTTAAGCAAATTCTGACCTATGGAACTGAAAGACCAATTGATGCAACAAATCGATCGCGATTGCCTGCCGCAGCACATCGCCATCATCATGGACGGCAATGGCCGCTGGGCCAAGGAACGCGGCAAGCAACGTCTTTTCGGACATCAAAGCGCCATACAATCGGTACGTGAGGTAAGTGAGGCCTCGGCCGAGATTGGGGTGAAATACTTGACCCTCTATGCTTTCTCGACCGAAAATTGGAACCGCCCCTTGGCTGAAGTGTCGGGCTTGATGTCATTGTTGGCTACAACTATCAAGAACGAGGTCAGTACAATGAACAAGAATAGCATCAAGCTGAATGCTATCGGTGACCTGACCAGCCTCCCCAAGGCCAATTACGACCAGCTGATGAAAGCCATCGACGATACGAGCCACAATACCCGCATGATGTTGACTCTTGCCTTGAGCTATTCGGGGCGTTGGGACCTCCTCCAAGCCACACGGCGTATGGCAGCGGATGCCGCATCGGGGAAAATCAAGCCGGAAGAAATTGAGGACAACACCATCTCGTCCTACCTTTCCACCGCCAATATGCCCGACCCTGAACTGCTTATCCGCACCAGTGGTGAGGAACGCATCAGCAACTTCCTGCTGTGGCAGTTGGCCTATTCCGAACTCTATTTCACCCCAAAATATTGGCCTGACTTCCGCAAAGCCGACCTCTATGAGGCGATTTTGAACTACCAACATCGCGAACGCCGCTTTGGGAAAATCAGCGAGCAGGTCGTGAAAAAATGACGTTTTATGAGACGACACCTATTAATATTAATAGTTCTGCTTTCTGCTTTCTTCGCTGGAAACAACGCCTATGCCCAAATCCAAATCGGTGACGACCTGTCGGTTATCGACTATTCGCGTCCGAAGGACTATGAAATCGGCGGCATCACGGTGGAAGGCGCGAAGTACGTCGATCCAACGATGCTCTCCCTGATTACGGGCCTACGGGTAGGGGAGACGGTGAAGATTCCGGGCGACGACATCGCCGAGGCCATCCGCAAGATTTGGGAGCAGGGCATGTTTGAGGATGTCTCCATCAATGCCACCGACTTCGTGGCCGGCAAGGTATTCCTCCAAATTGTCATCAAGGAAAAACCCCGTGTCTCAAAGTTCTCGCTCAAAGGCATCAAGAAGAGCGAGGCCGACGAAATCCGCAACAAAATCAACCTTTCGCGTGGCGACGTGGCTACCGAACACCTCGTCACCAAAACCAAGCGCATCATCGAGGATTACTATTACGGCAAAGGTTATCTCAATGTCAATATTGATGTGCAGCAAGTAGCCGACACCGCCCGTGAGAGCTATGTCGACATGATTATCAACATCGACAAGGGCCATAAGGTGAAAATCGGGAAAATCAATGTCATCGGAAACGACAACCTCTCTGAAGGTCAGATACTTGCGGCGATGAAGGAGACCAAACAGCGTGGCCATTTCGATCCGCTTAACCCCTTGGGGCCCTTGGTGGTGAACACCGTCGCCGATGTGGTGACTTTGAAGCCTTTGAGAGCTGTTACGGGCATTGAGGAATACTTTTACGACAACTACCGCCCGCGCATCTTCAAGTCTTCGCGCTTCAAGGAGAGCGATTACAAAGACGACAAGCAGAAAATCATCGACAAGTACAATTCGAAAGGCTATCGCGACGCCATCATCGTGCGCGATTCTGTATACAAAATCGATGACCGCAACCTGGGCATCGACCTCGTCATTGATGAAGGCAACAAATACCACTACCGTAGCGTCAACTGGACTGGCAACACGAAATACAGCGCCGAAACGCTTAACGGCATTCTCGGCATCAAGAAAGGCGACGTTTACAATAAGGAACTTTTGGACAAAAACCTGACTTACAGTGAAACCACGCTGGATATCAGCTCGTTGTATATGGACGACGGCTATTTGTTCTTCCGTGCCGACCCCGTGGAAGTGGCCGTCGAGAACGATTCCATCGACCTTGAGATTCGCCTCAACGAAGGCAAGCAGGCCCGAATCAAGAACGTGACCCTCGTGGGCAATACAAAAACATACGACCATGTGGTGCTGCGTGAGATTTATACCCGTCCGGGCCAGCTGTTCAGCCGCAGTGACGTGATTCGTTCCGTGCGCGAGTTGGCCACGCTCGGTTTCTTCAACCAGGAGTCCATTAACCCTGATGTGCAACCCGATTACACGGACAACACCGTCAATATCGAGTACTCCGTCGAGGAAGCCGCCGCCGACCAAATCAGCTTTTCTGGCGGTTACGGTTCGGGCTATCTGATCTTGCAGGCCGGCCTGTCGTTCTCCAATTTCTCCATGCGCAATCTTTTCAAAAAAGACGCATGGCGACCTATCCCTGCAGGCGACGGACAGAAACTCTCATTGAGTGTGTCGGCATACGTTCCCGCCATCATTTCCTATTCGCTCTCGTTCACCGAGCCTTGGCTGGGCGGACGCAAGCCCAATTCGCTCACACTGTCGTTCTACCAGTCGTTCATGTCGAACTGGCAAGACAAGAACAGCGAGGACTATGGCTGGTTCCGCCGCACTGGTGTCACTGCCGGATTAGGTCGCCGCTTGACATGGCCTGATGACTATTTCGCGCTCTATCAAGGCATTAACGTGATGCGTTACAACTTGACGAATTATGCGACCCAATATCTGAACGTCGGCGACGGCAACGGCAAGTTCAATATCCTCAGCTACAACATCGTGTTGAGCCGCAACTCCGTCAGTCAGCCCATCTATCCGCGCAACGGCTCCGAGTTCCAAATCAGCCTCGAGCTGACACCGCCTTATTCGCTCTTCAGCAACAAGGATTATTCGACCCTGTCAGACAACGAGAAATACAAGTGGGTGGAGATGCACCGTTGGAACTTCAAGGCGGTATGGTACACCGAACTTTATGAGAAACTCGTCATGATGACCCGTGTACGCTTCGGCTACCTAGGCCATTACAACGAACAGATTGGCGCGACGCCGTTCCACCGCTATTACCTTGGCGGCGACGGCCTCAACAATTACAACATGGACAGCCGAGAACTGGTCGGTATGCGTGGCTATGCCAACAACTCGCTCACGCCGGGCTTCTACAACGGCTCGACGGGCGGCGACCTCTTCACGAAATACACCCTTGAACTGCGTTATCCACTGTCGCTCAACCCACAGGCCACCATCTATGCGCTTACCTTCCTTGAGGCGGGTAACTGCTGGCTTGGCTTCAAGAACTTCGACCCCTTCGACGTGAAACGCTCCGCAGGTCTTGGCGTACGCATCTACTTGCCCATGTTCGGCTTGCTCGGTCTCGACTGGGGCTATGGCTTCGATGAGATCTACGGCACCACAGGCAACAACGGCAGCCAGTTCCACTTCTCCATTGGAGGTTCGATTGATTAATGCGGAATGTTGAATGCGGAATGCGGAATGATGAATGCAGTCCCGAAGTCTCGCAGTCCAGAAGTCCAGCGTCAAAAGAAACTTTGGAACGATTATTGATAAAAGCAGAAAACAAACAGAAAACACATAACAAAATGAAAGCAATTAAAACCGTAGTTTTAGCCGCAGCATTGCTTTGCGGCATGATGAGCGCCCATGCCCAACTGATAGGTGGTGGCTCGCAGAAGATTGTTTACGTCGATTCGGAGTATATCATGGAGAACATCCCCGAGTATGGCGACGCGCAAGAAGAACTGAACGCCTTTTCTGCCAAATGGCAGGCCGAGGTGAAGGCCATCTACGATAAAGTGGAGGAGATGTACACCAAATACCAGACCGAAATGTTACTCCTCTCCGAAGACCAGAAACGCACTCGTGAGCAGGCCATCATCGCCAAGGAACAGGAAGCCAAGAATTTGCAAATGCAGTATTTCGGCTCCGAAGGCCAGCTGTATCAAAAACGCACGGAATTGATTCAGCCTATCCAAGAGAAGGTCTACACCGCCATGCAGGAACTCGCCCAACAAAAGAATTACGGTTTCATCCTCGACATAGCTTCGGGTACCTCCATCCTGTGGGCGAGCGACAAGAACGATGTCAGCGACGATGTGCTCGACCAATTGGGCAACGTCATGCAGACCGTGCGCCGCGAAGACCGCAAGCGTGCCAATGCTGCTGCAGGCGTGGGCGGAACGACCAACACGGGGGGCAAGTCGGGAAGCACGGGCGGCAAAACAGGAACGGGTGGCAACTCCGTCAAACCTAAAAAATAACGCTTTTCGTCAGACCCAAAGCAAATAATTCCTATCTTTGCGCCCTAATTGCCAGTAAATTTTGAGTTAAATCATTAAAAACCAATACGATGAAGAATTTGTTTAAAGTCATGTTTTTGGGTATTGCCCTCTTCGTGATGAGCGGCGTGGCCCAAGCCCAAGTAAAGATTGCACACGTCAACACGGCAGAGATTCTTGATGCCATGCCTGACAAGGCAAAGGCAGAGAAGAGTTTGGAGAACTACTACAACGAGTTGCAGAGCCAGTTGCAGACTATGGCCACCGAGTATCAAAACAAGATGCAGGACTATGAGGCCAACCAAGCCACAATGTCGAACTTGGTGAAACAGTCGAAGGAAAAGGAAATCATGGACTTACAGAACCGAATCCAACAGTTCCAAGCCAACGCCGAGAACGAGTTTGAGGCCACGCGCTCCGAGTTGCTGAAGCCCATCCTCGA
>JAEEGJ010015498.1_pt1 | contig 17756 bp, 15 predicted proteins | sample 8958761 | NCBI WGS metagenome assembly JAEEGJ01 (sample SAMN16246546, study PRJNA631951) | gut metagenome | biome: gut microbiome; feature: rumen; material: RS-attached | host: Bos | place: Iran: Karaj | collected 2018-10
TGGCGTCGCGGTTCGCGCCCTGCGCGAGCAGCCAGCGGCAGATGTCCAGCACGGTGTCCATCGTCTTGTGCGCCTCGTCGGCGGTGATGGCCAGCGCCGGGCGTCCCTCGGCCAGTTTCAGCGCGAAAGCCTCGACATTTCGGTCGTAGATGACGTAGATGCTCTTGTTCTCCATACGGAAAGCGAAGATACGGCAAAAATTTGATAAATCGTGTTTTTTAAATACCTTTGCAGTCCCTACCAGCCCTGATGGCGGAATTGGTAGACGCGCTGGACTCAAAATCCAGTGGCCTTTAAAGCCGTGCGGGTTCGATTCCCGCTTGGGGCACGAGAAAGGGAGCGCAACCGCGCTCCCTTTCTTCGTCCTTCGCTGAATTTTTTAGTCGAAAAGTACACTCTTTCAAATATTTGTATATATTTGTATCCGGTGAAAGTTGGCATTGTGCCAGCTTCAAAGCTAGTGTATTATGAAAAAGAGTTTATTCCTCACCCTTATTGTTGGTCTCTGCGCTTTCGCAGCTTGCTCTGGACCGAAACTGGAAACCTCTGAAGATCAGGCGTTTAAGCCGGTCGCAAATGCCGATTTCGTGATTTCTTCCGGTACCACTACTTTCGTCAACACCCTTGGCACCAAGGCTGTTACCACGCTGGACCCCGTCGTGACGCAGGGCAGCGTGGAAGCGAATCTGTCGGTCTGCGAGGTTGAAGGCAAACAGTATGTCGCCTCCAAAACGTCCGTGCATATCCGCATGGGCAACGACGTGACGGTCTTCCTTCCTGTCGCCGCCAGCGCATTTTCCGCCAACGACAAGTCGGCCGTGATGGTGTATAAAGAGACCCATGACCGTTCCGGTGGCTGGGGAGAGAACTATGCATACTTTGAGATTAACGCATACGGCAACGTAAAGAAGGTTGAGGCTAAGGTTGAGTATATCACCGAAGGCACTGAGCCGGGTATCAAGATTACCGTGACCGGTGTCGATGATGAGCTTGCCGCGTATCTGTGGGAGGGATATGAGGACGGCCTTACCGTGGAGGTGTGGAACTACTACAAAGATGTCACCCTCGCTGCCCTCAAGGCTGGTTTCGATGCCGGCGCCACCATTGCTTTCTCCGTGGAGCCGAACAGCTATGTGAACGCTTTTGCCAAGATTCCCGACTATGTCGACGATCTGGAGGATGCGACCCTCACTTCCGAGGAAAGGGAGATCGCTGAGAAAAAGTACTTGTTCCCTGTCTTGACCACCGGTGGTGATCTGGCTACCGACTACTGGGTCCGCCCGGCCGACAATTACGGCACCGAGACGGATCCTGTCATCGCGCCTTCCTACTTCTATCTTCTCAGGGGCCACGTGAATCCTTATGATTGTGAGTTGAAACCTGCTGACCTCAGCATCTTCTCCGACACGAAAGTTCATGATGCCTCTATTCCCGACGATGTCGAGACCGTGCTCCACGTAATCCCGAATGACTACGACGTCATCTACGTCAAGTAACTGACACAAACAGACTTACCATAAAGGCCGATGTCGGAAAGCGACATCGGCCTTTTTATTCATTATAAGCGGGCGCCAGCGAATATCTATACCAGCGCGTGGAGCTTGAAGGAGAAGTTGCCCTTTCCGTCCATGTAGGCCAGGGCGTCGGCGAGGAGGGCGGACTTGACGGACTCGTCCAAGTCGGAGTGGAAAAGGATCTCGATGAAAGTCTCCAGCGCCGAGTCGGAGAACTTGGCGGTCTGGGTCAGGTACCAGACCGGGTTTTCCTGCTGCATGATGGTGTCCAAATCGAAAGGCAAGCCGGACTTGCCGACTTCGTCCTTAACATCGTCCAGGGTATAATTGGGGCTGCTGCCATCCAGCAGCCCCAGCTTCCGGGCGATCATCCGCAGCATCTCGCCCAGCTTGTCAATCTCTTTGAGGATAAAATCTTCCATCTTACTCCTGGAAGAGCATCGGGGCGAACATGTGCAGCGAGCGGCGCCAGGTGAGCCATTCGTGGCCCGTGCCCGGGGACTCGTAGTAAACGTGGTTCACGCCGAGGCTGTCGAGGGCGCAGTGCAGGTCGTAGATGCCCTGGTACATGCCGTTGGGCTCGTCGGTACCGATGCTGATGTAGAGCAGGTGGTACTGGTCGTTGATCGAGGTCGGGTACATCTCGCTGTCGCGGCGGTCGCCGGGGCCGCGGCCGGAGCCGCTGAAACCGCCGATCCAGCCGAAGAGCTCCGGATGGTCGAGGCCGATGGTGTAGGACTGGAAGCCGCCGAGTGAGAGGCCGCAGATGGCGCGGTGGTCGCGGTCGGTGAGCGTGCGGTAGGTCGCGTCGATGTACGGCACGGTCTCCTCGACGACCACCTTCTCGAAGGCGTCGAAGTTGAAGAGGTTGAAGCGGCCGCCCTGCTCCTCGCCGGCGAGCGTCGCCACGGCGTGCTCGCAGACGATGATCATCGGAACGCATTCGCCCGCGGCGATCAGGTTGTCCATGATGTTGCCCATCATGCCCTGGACGGCCCAGCCGGTCTCATCCTCGCCGGCGCCGTGATTCAGGTAGAGCACCGGGAAGCGGCGCTCCGGTTCGGAGGCGTACTGCGGCGGGAGGTAGATATAGTACGGGCGGTCTGCGCCGGTCAGCTCGGAATGGAATTTCTCGATACGGATCTCGCCGTGCGGGACCTTCTTCTCCAGATAGTAGTCCACGCCGGCCTCGGGGATCTCGATGCCGCTGCCCCAGTAGAAGGAGCCGAAGAACTGCTGGGTGTTGGGGTCGGCCACGCGCTGGCCGTCCACGTTCAGCATGTAGTAGTGGAAGCCCGGCACGAGGGGCTCGGATGTGACCTCCCAGATGCCGTCTTCGCCCTTGACGAAGTCATAGTTCTTGCCGCCCACGTTCACGGCGACGGTCTTCGCCTCGGGGAAGTCGACGCGGAAGACCACGCTGAGGTCGGGATTGACCATCGGATAGTCATGGCCGGGAAGGTTGGTGGTGGCGGGGGTGGGCTTGGTGAGCACACCCACCTGGGTGTTCCCCGCGCAGGAGGCGAGGAGCGCGGCTGCCAGCAGCAGCGACAGAGAGAAAAGCTTTTTCATATCCATAAAGAAAAATAGTTTCATTTCGTCCAACGAAATTACGTTGAAACAACCAATTAACAAAACAACTTCTTGTCAAAATGTTTTAAAAAATCTACCTTTGAATAAATGTAACACTGAATAAGACCATGTATACCCGCATCCTGACCTGCTGCCTGGCCGCACTGCTGGGCTTTACGCTGAGCGCCCAGACCTATGACGACGGCCTGCAGCGCAGCACCCCTGAAGCGGAGGGCATCCGCTCCGAAGCCATCGCCGATTTCGTTCGCGCCCTGGATGAGGGCGGCTACGAAGTCCACGGCCTGATGATTCTCCGGCACGACAAGGTCGTGGCCGAGCACTGGTGGCGCCCCTACGGGCCCCAGTACCCGCACGCCATGTACTCCGCCACCAAGTCCTTCACGGGCGCTGCGGTGGGCTTCGCCGTGCAGGAGGGCCTGCTGAAGGTCAGCGACCGCGTCAAGGATTTCTTCCCGGACCTGATGCCGGCGAAGACCGCCCCGGAGCTGGAGCGCCTGACGGTCGAGCACCTGCTCACCATGTCTGCCGGCCACGCCCGCACGCAATATCCGGGCTCCGGCGACGACCAGGTGCGCTCCTTCCTTGCAATGGACTACGCCCACGAGCCGGGCACCTCGTTCGCCTACAACATCACCTGTTCGCACATGCTCTCGCAGATCATCACCCGCGTGACGGGGCTCACCCTCTACGAGTACCTGAAGCCGCGCCTGCTGGACCCGCTGGGCATCCGCGACGTGGTGTGGGAGATGGACCTGGACGGGCGCAACATGGGCAACGGCGGCATGCACAGCAAGACTTCCGACCTCGCCAAGTTCGGCATCTTCCTGAAGAATAAAGGCGCCTGGCAGGGCAAACAGCTGCTGAACCGCGAATGGGTGGAGGCGATGACCACGCCGCACATCTTCCAGCGCCCCGAGCTCTCCGAAGAGGAGAACAACAAGGACGACGGCGGCCAGGGCTACGGATACCAGGTCTGGATGGGCCGCCACAACTCCTACCGCGCCATCGGCGGGCAGAACCAGCTGATTATGGTAATCCCGGAGTACGACCTGGTGGTCGCCTCGAACGGCCAGATCGGCGATGAGGCAGGCTTCAACCAGCTCATCTACAACATGCTGGACGGCATGAGCCCGAAGAAGCTCAAGCCCAACAAGGGCTTCGACCTGCAGGCCGCGCTCGCCGGCTACGAGTTGCAACACCCCTTCCCGGAGGCTTCGCAGGCCCCGGGCGAGCGCTCCCGCACCCTGCGCTACCGCATGCACCAGAACGCCTACGGCCTGACGGGCATCGCCTTCCGCTTCGACGCGCAGGGCAACATGACCCTGACGCTCGAGACGGGCGAGGCCATCCACAACATCCCCTTCGGGCTGGACGACTGGCGCATGGGCAGCACCGACCGCACCCTGCTCTTCGGCGGGACGGTCTACGCGAATTCAATGAATACGACGCCGATGACCACGGCCGGCTGGTGCAGCTGGACCGCGCCGGACGAGCTGGGCGCCTACTACCTGTCGCTCTTCAACAACGGCTGCCAGGAGCGCTTCCGCTTCAGCTTCTCGCCCGACCGGGACGAGCTGACGGTCACGGTCGTCGCGCCGCAGCCGCGCCGCTTCCAGGGCAACCCTGCTCCGGCGCCCGCCACGCGCGACATCACGCTGACCGCTTCGCGGATCAAGAGTACTTACTAGTTATATCTGCCGTCAGGAACGACGGTGTACATGGTGTGGCCGTCCGGGGTGCATTTCAGCTTCTTGAAGAGCTCTGAGACGGTCACGAAGACGTATCCCTGCTCTTTCAGCACCGGGATAGCCTCGTCGAGGGCCTCGACGGTGGCCTCGTTGCCCTCAAAGTCATGCAGGAGGTAGATGGCTCCGGGCTCCGCGTTGGAGATGATGCCCTCGCGGCGGAACTCCTTGCCGACCGTAGCCTCCCAGTCCTGGCAGCCCTTGCCGCAGATGAAGGTGAGGTCGATCCAGTCGTACATCTCCGGCTTGACGTTGATGTACGGCGGGCGGAAGAGCGTCGGGCGTTTCCCGGTGATTTTCTCAATCAGGGCGGAGGTGGACTCGATTTCCTCCTTGACCTGGGCCTCGTCCATCGTGGTCATCATCGGGTGGGTGAAGGAGTGGTTGCCGATCTCGCAGCCCTGCTTGATGGCGCGCTTCATGTTCTCGGCGCTCTCGTCGGTAATATTCTTGCCGATGACGAAGAAGGTGGCGGGCACCTTGTGCTTGGCCAGGACGTCGAGCATTTTGGACTCGGTGGTCAGGTTGGGGCCGTCGTCAAAGGACAGGGCGAGGTACTTGACCGGCTCCTTGGGAGCGCAGGCCATGGAGAGTGCGGAAAGGCAGATCATCAGGCAGAGTTTGAGGGTTCTTTTCATAACGATTGGCTATTGTCTCCTCAAAGATAAGCAAAAAAGGGTTATCTTTGTCTGGATATGAAGAATGCCTTCCTGAAGAATTACGGTGCGACGCTCCTCCTGCTGCTCGGCCTGGTGGTCGGCGGCGTGCTGGGCGCGGTCCTGGGCGAGGACGCCCGGGCCCTGCGCGTGCCGGGCACGCTGTTCCTGAACCTGGTCTTCATGCTGGTTGTGCCGCTGGTGTTCTTCTCCGTGGCGCACTCCATCTCCGTTATGCAGCGGAACGGGGTGATCGGCCGGGTCCTCGTGACGTCCCTGGGCGTCTTCCTGGCGATGTCGCTCATCGCGGGCATCTTCGGCTACGCCTTTATGTCCGTCTGGAATCCCTTCGCCCGGGTCCTGGGCGAGGGCGGCACTGCCGCGGGCGGCGCGATGGGTGAGGGCATGAGCGTGGGCGACGCGATCGTGTCGGCCCTGACCGTGAACGACTTCCCCCTGCTGCTCTCCCGCGAGCACCTGCTGCCGCTCATCCTCTTCTCCGCCCTCTTCGGGCTGTCCGTCGCGCTGCTGGGCCAGAAGGCCGCGAGTGTAGACCGCTTCATCGCCGAAGGCGAGGCTGTGATCATCAAGATGATGGACGTGGTGATGAAGCTCGCGCCCATCGGCATCGGTTGCTATTTCGCCGACACGGTCGGCTCGCTGGGCAGCCAGATTGTAGGGGACTACTTCGAGATCTTCCTGGTGGTCAGCGCCGCCACCGCGGTGTGCTACCTGGTCTTCCTGTCGCTGTACGCGCTGTTCTGCCGCGTGCCGCTCGGGCGCTTCTGGAAAGAGATGATTCCGCCCTCCGCGACGGCCGTCGGCACTTGCTCCTCGGCCGCCTGCATGCCCGTCAACATGGCCGCCGCGCGCCGGCTCGGCGTGAGCGACAAGCTGGTTGACGGCATCGTCCCGCTGGGGACCCACCTGCACAAGGACGGTTCCGTAATCACGTCGGTGGCCAAGGTGCTCTTCGCGCTCTACTTCTTCGGCGCTGCGCCGGCGGGCTTCCAAGGCGCCGCACTGGTCATCCTCGTGGCGCTGCTGGAGAGCGTCGTCGTGGGCGCCATCCCCGTGGGCGGCATGACGGGCGAGCTGCTCATCTGCGCGGTGCTGGGCCTGGATCCCTCCTTCGCGGCCGCGCTGCTGATCATCGGCACCATCTGCGACATCCCCGCCACGTTGCTCAACGTGGCCGGCAACCTTGCCGCCCCGCTCCTCGTCCAGCGGCTCACGCCGCTTAAATAGCCGCGGTCTTTTCCCGCAGCCAGTCGGCGATTTCGCGGGGGAGATGCGGAGAAAGAGTGCGATAGACGCGCTCCTGGTAAGCGTTGAGCCAGTCAATTTCGCTGCGGTCCAGCAGCGAGAGGTCCAGACCGTCGGTGTCGAAATGACAGAGAGTCAGCGTCTCGAAAGCGAGCCAGCTGCCAAACTCATTCTGCCCGGCGGGCACGACCAGCATCATGTTCTCATGGCGCACGCCGTGCTTCCCTTCCCGGTAGATGCCGGGCTCGTCGGAGAGGATCATGCCCGGCACGAGGGGCGTCGGGTTGAGGTTCTGCCGCAGGTCGATCGGCGGCTCGTGCACGCCGAGGAACCAGCCGACGCCGTGGCCCGTGCCGTGGCCGAAGTTGCGCTGGCGATGCCAGAGCGGCATGCGGGCGAGGACGTCCAGGCGGCAGCCGGGGGTCCCTTCCGGGAAAACGGCCATCGCCAGGTCGATGTGCCCCTTCAGCACCAGCGTGTAGTCCTCGCGCTCCAGGGTGCTGATGCGCCCGAAGGGGACGGTGCGAGTGATGTCCGTCGTGCCGTTGTCGTATTGCCCGCCGCTGTCGCAGAGGTAGAGTCCGCCTTCGCGGATCACGGGCGCATGGGTGCGCGGGGTGATATAATGCGGCAGGGCGGCGCCGGGGCCGTAGGCGGAGATGGTCTCGAAACTGTCTCCGTGGTAGCCGGGAATGTCAGCGCGCAGCTGGCCCAGCTTGACGGCGGCGTCCCACTCCGTGATCTCGCGCCCGGCGTCCACCGAACGCTCCAGCCAGTACAGGTAGCGCTCCATCGCGAGGCCGTCCTGCAGGTGCGCCTCGCGCATTCCGGCGATCTCGGTGGCGTTTTTGACGGCCTTGCGCAGGCCCACGGGGCTCGTTCCGATTTCAAGCGGCAGCTTGGCGGCCGTCAGGCCCGAGTAGAGCTGGTAGTTGAGGGTGGCGGCGTCTACGAAGAGCCGCCCCTGAAACTCGGAGGAGAGGAAGTCAATGTCGGCGTAGGGCAGCGCTCGCACGCCGTCGGCCTCCAGGATGCTGAAGGTGGCCGCGGAGTCGGGGTCTTCGACCGCGTCCTTGAGCACGTACCAGCAGACGTCGTCCTGCGTGACGAGCAGGTAGCTGATCACGAGCGGATTGTAGTCGATATCGGAGGCACGGACGTTGAGCAGCCAGGCGATCTGGTCCAGCGCCGTCAACAGGATCCCGTCGCACTCGTGCTCCTGCAGGAAGCCGCGGATCCAGGTCAGCTTTTCCCGGCGGCTCTCGCCGGGATTCACGGTGAAGATCGGCGTCTGCGGGATGGCGGGCCGGTCGGTCCAGAAGGGGTTCAGCAGGTCCGGGACGCTGATCACGGTGCCGGGCAGCGACTGCGCGAAATCGGTCCCCACGCACAGGCCGTCCACGGCGATGAGCCCCTCGCTGCCGAACTGGCGCTCCAGCCACTCGGGAATCAGGACCTGCTCCGGCACGCGCGTCTTGTGGAGCGCGACGCCCGTGCCCGAGAGCTGCTGCTCCGCCTGGATGAAGTAGCGCGTGTCAGTCCAGAGGCCGGCGTGGTCCAGGGTGACCACCAGGTCGCCCGCCTCGCCGGTGAAGCCGGACAGCCACTCCACCTGCTTCCAGCGCTCGGCGGGGTATTCGCTGCAATGGGGATCCGAGCCGGTCACGACCACCGCGTCCCAGCCTCGGGCGCGCATCAATGTGCGCAGTGTCTCGATTCTGTCTGCCATACTTTTTTCGTTCGCCGGCTTGACCGGCGAATCTCTACAAAGATAGGCAATTCCGAATAGAAAGCTAGCCGATTCCCATCAAGTCAAAATACATCAAGACGGTTTCGTCTTCGGTTTTGGGGACGATAAGGGGCTTGAACTTGGATTTGGCATAAAACTCTTCGGCATCCAGATATGCGTCAACGGTCAAGTATCTGCAGCCAGCCCTTGCTCCAGTAAAGAACCAGGCCTTAATGAAAGAAAGAATTGTATTACCCAATCCGAGGCCTTGTGCCTTTTTGCTGACAGCGAGCCGACCAATCTTCAACGAAGGGTAGGAAGACCGCCGTTTTGCGTTGGGAATGGTCCTGGACAGGCGATTCCAGATGCTCGGGTTAGAAACAGCCCTTTCAATCTTATCGAACAACAGGCTGAAATAAGCCAGAATATCTCCGCTTTCAGTATCCTCCACGATATATGTTTTCGCCAGATGCTCCCGTTCGTATGTGGTAGCATTGGGGGATTCGGAGTTGGTCTCAAGCAAAAACCCGTTCAAATCTACTTTCCCGCAGTCAAACGGCTTCAAGACATCTGTTTCCGGACGGAACGGACGAAATCTGTAACTCATAACGGGAAGGTGCAGCGCTTCTTGACTTCCTCGTAGACACGCATGATTTCCTCGACCTCTTCCTGAGGTAGAGGTTTGACATTGTGTGCCGCCATCTCGAAGCGGTATGCATCCTCGTCGTAGAGAATAGGGGTTTCTTTAATTGGCTTTGCCATAATCGTGTTTTTTAAAGTTTATAAGTTTAGCTGGACCTGCATAATAGATGCAGGTCTCTGTGCAAATGTAAGCCTTTTTCGGGAAATCAAAAACTTTTTCGTAGATTTGCTACTGCAATAAAACCAACAGGATATTGTAGACATATTTTTTAATAGCACAAGCTATTTATTCGGTTACCTGAAACGTAGGAAATTTCAAGAAGCCACCGGATAAGTCAGTGAGTGCCTGCGCTTTGGCGTGGGTGTGACTTATTCAGGAAAGGGCTTCCTACGGCCTCAGGTATGGATAATAATCATCCATGCCTTTTTTTGTGCCCGGGAAGCCCGTCGAATAAGTCAGCCTGTGCGCATAAAAGCGCAGAATGGACACCCAAATCAAGTCCAGGGACAGGGTGGCCGCTCACGGGGAGGTTTTTACCAATCCCCGGGAGGTCAATGCCATGCTGGACCTTGTAAAACCGGAGACGGAGAGGCTTGACTCCCGTTTCCTGGAACCTGCTTGCGGTGACGGCAATTTCCTTATTGAAATACTCCGCCGAAAACTCGCCATCTGCGAGGCCCGCGTCAAAACAAAGCAATATACCCAACTCCAGTATGAGCACGATGCCATCTGGGCCATCTCCAGTATCTACGGTATCGAACTCTTGGCCGATAATGCCGCAGCCTGTCGGGAACGCCTTCTGAACTACTTCACGGAGCAATACCAGAGCCTCTTTAAATCAAAATGCAAGGACAACTGCATCGAAGCGGCCTGGTACATCCTTTCCAAGAATATCATCCACGGCGATGCCCTCACTTACAAGCGTGTGGACAAGCCTGACGAGTGGATTCATATCAGTGAATGGAGCTTTATCGGGGCTGATAAGGTCAACCGCCGGGACTACGAATTCTCCTATCTCGTTGGTGAATACGAAAGCGACGGGCTTTTCTCTGACCTTCCGGCCGAGACCTATGCGCCTGTCCATTTCCTCAAGATAAATGCTGCTGCTTATGGTGAACAGTAATTATAATCCGGACGTGCTCAACTGCATTGCCAATCTGAGCAACGACGAGGTTTTCACCCCGCCGGAGCTGGCGAACAAGGTGCTGGATCTGTTGCCGCAAGAATTATTTAGTAACCCGAAATCGACGTTTCTTGACCCGTTCTCAAAAAGTGGAGTTTTTCTTCGGGAAATCGTCAAGCGTCTGGATCGTGGGCTGGAGAGCCAGATTCCGGACCGTCAGGAGCGCATCGACCACATCTTGCACACACAGGTCTATGGTATCGCCATCACGGAGCTGACATCCTATTTATCACGGCGCTCACTTTATTGTAGCAAACACGCCAACGGGAAATACAGCGTTTCTCAATTCAATAATGAGAGCGGTAATATCCTGTATGTAAACCGTAATCATACATGGGAGAATGGTAAATGTAAGTATTGCGGCGCTCCTCAGGCCGCCTACGATCGGGGCCCAGAGGCTGAGCAATATGCCTATATGTTCATTCACACAGATAATCCTAAGCAATTCTTTGGCAATATGAAATTTGATGTCATCATAGGCAATCCGCCATATCAACTGAGCAAGGCATCTGAAAACAATAAAACTAATGCATCATTCGCCTCTGCTATATATCCGTTGTTTTTTGAACAAGCCCGTAAACTAAAACCGCGGTATATAGCCATGATTATCCCCAGTAGATGGATGACACGTACTGGGCAGGGCATCTCCAATGATTGGGTTGACAAGATGATTAGTTGCAATCATTATATTGAGATGCATGATTATCTTGATTCTAATGAATGTTTCGCCGGAGTGGATATTATGGGCGGAGTAAATTATTTCCTCTTCAGCGAAGAATATGTTGGGAAGTGCCATTATGTTCAACATTCTGGAGATAAAGTAACGAAAAGGGACGATTATCTTGATCCATTCAAAGCTGGTGTCGTTATACGAGATTCTATGGCCCTCCAAATTGTTCGCAAGGTTATAAAGAAGGAAGGGAACTATTATCTTAACAAATCCTTCTCATCTTTAGTTGGGCCCTCTCACTATTTCGATAAAGACGGAGTTCTAAATACAAATTGGAGTGGTTATGTAAAACGTCGTGATGATGCTCATGACGTAAAATACTATTTAAGTCGTAGGATGGAGGAATCTGGGTTTGCGTGGATTAAAAAGTCCGATATACCCAAAGGGATAGAGACTCTTAAATTGCACAAAGTTTTCATTCCTAAGGCGAACGGTAGTTTTGGTGAGGACGCACCTATTCTGGGAGTCCCATTCTATGGTGAACCCGGGAGTGTATGCTCTCAAACATATATCCCTATAGGGTATGATTCTAAGCTTCATAACTTCACAAAGGAGCAATGTGAGAGCATTATCTCATATATCAAAACGAAATTCTTCCGGTTTATGGTATCAGTGAGAAAAATGACACAAGATGCTCCTCGGGAGGTTTATCAGTTTGTTCCCTTGCAAGAGTTCAATCACACATGGACAGATAGCGAACTATACAAAAAGTATTGTTTAGAGCAGGATGAGATACAGTTCATAGAAACAATGATTCGTTCAATGGAATAGCCTATGTCTCAAGAATTATTACGCACCCGGGTTGCCGAGGTCCCTATGATATACGCTTACGAACACGTGGGCGTACCAGCGCATTCCGGGTGGCTTAAGGTGGGCTATACCACACGCGACGTGGAGATACGTGTAAAGGAACAGAACCAAACGGGTGACATTCCTTACCGTATTGTCTTGAAGCGCCCCGCCATGCGTAAGGACGGCACATCTTTCGATGACCATCTAATCCACAAGATTCTTCGTAAGAATCATATCCGTAACCCGGAAGGTGAATGGTTCGTGACTGACGTGAAGAATGTCGAAAAGGCCATCATCGCCGCAGTTGAAGGTAAAGAAACGATGGTCGATCGCATCTACTCTTTCCCGATGCGCCCGGAGCAAGAGAGAGCTGTTGCAAAAACTTTGTCATACTTCGATTCGTTCAAGAAAGACCCGTCCAATCGTGGACTCATCCCGCACTTCCTCTGGAACGCGAAGATGCGTTTCGGCAAGACCTTCACCACCTACCAGCTTGCTCTCAAGATGGGGTGGAAGAAGGTCCTGGTCCTAACCTTTAAGCCCGCCGTGAAGACCGCCTGGGAAGAAGATTTGCTCACCCATAAGGACTTTGAGGGCTGGCAGTTCTGCCAGAAGCAGGAAGACCGTGAGTTCAACTACGTGAACGAACGCAAACCATTTGTCTGCTTTGCCTCTTTCCAAGATGTGCTTGGAAAGAATGCTGTCGGAGGTATAAAGGCTACCAATGAATGGATACAGACCGTCGAATGGGACTGCATCGTACTGGACGAGTATCACTACGGAGCCTGGGGAAAGAATGCCAAAAATTTTTATGACAAGAAAGACCCCGCATTAAAGCGAGCTGAAGAGGTGGGAGAGATTATCACCGAGGATGCCGATAACGTCCGCGAACTGGAGGCTCGTGAGCTATACGATGAAGGCTTGATGCCACTGCGCACGAATGCTTATCTCTACCTTTCCGGGACACCGTTCCGTGCCATCTCCACTGGTGAGTTTATCGAGGAACAGATTTACAACTGGACGTATTCAGATGAGCAGGCCGCAAAGGCGGCGTGGAAAGGCCCCAAGAATCCTTACGCTCAACTGCCCAAGATGGTGATGCTGACCTACCAGATGCCGGACAGCATCCGTGAGATTGCTGCCCAGGGAGAGTTTGACGAATTCGACCTGAACGAGTTCTTCCGCGCAGAGGGTGACTATTTCCTGCACGAGGAGTATGTCCAGAAATGGCTTGACTTAATCCGTGGCGCCTACACGGAGAATATCGTTACGGAGCTCAAATTGGGCACAGAGAAACCGCCGATGCCTTTCTCCGATGCCCGTCTGTTGAGTTATCTGCAGCACACATACTGGTTCCTTCCCAGCGTCGCAGCATGTAGGGCGATGGCTAAACTCTTGAAGAAGCGTTCCAATAGGTTCTATGCCGATTATGAAGTCATCGTAGCAGCCGGTAACGAAGCAGGCATGGGCGCGAAGGCAGTAGATCCTGTCTATGATGCGATGGGCGAACCGCAGCAGACCAAGACCATCACCCTGTCTTGCGGTAAGCTGTCTACGGGAGTCACCGTAAAGCCCTGGACCGGCATTATGATGTTGCGCAATACAACATCTCCGGAGACCTATTTCCAGGCCGCCTTCCGCGTCCAGTCTCCCTGGACCACAAAGGATGAAGAGGGAGAGGAAGTGATTCTCAAGCCTCTTTGCTACGTCTTTGATTTCGCCCCCAACCGAGCGCTTCGTCAGGTAGAAGAATACAGTTGCCAACTCAATGTCCACGAGAGCAACCCTGAGAAAAAGGTGGAGCAGTTTATTAAGTTCCTGCCCATCCTGGCCTTCGACGGTTCTTCCATGAAGGAGATTGACGCTGCCGGCGTGCTTGATATGGCGATGAGCGGAACCACGGCTACACTGTTGGCTCGTCGCTGGGAGAGTGCTGTGCTGGTCAACGTTGATAATGCCACCCTCCAGCGCCTGATGAACAATCCCGAGGCCATGAAGGCCCTGATGAACATCGAGGGCTTCCGCAATCTCAATTCCGACATCGAGACCATCATCAACAAGTCCGAGCACGTCAAGAACACCAAGAAGGAGAAAGGCGACGACCTCACCCCGAGGCAGAAGAAGGAACTTACCGAGGAGGAGAAAGAATACAAGAGTAAACGCAAAGAGATCCAGGAGAAACTTATCAAGTTCGCCACCAGAATACCGGTCTTTATGTACCTCACGGACTACCGCGAATACTGCCTGAAGGATGTTATTGAGCAGCTGGAGCCGGAACTATTCCGAAAAGTCACTGGCCTCACCCTCAAGGATTTCAGCCTGCTGGTCAGCCTGGGTGTCTTCAACAGCGAGTTGATGAACGATGCTGTCTACAAGTTCAAGCGCTACGAAGATTCTTCCTTGGAGTACACCGGTATTGACAAGCATACTGGCACTGTCATCGGACTCTGGGATACCGCTATTGACACTTCCGTCATTGCCGGCCCCGACCGGCAATCACCTGTTGTAAATGAGATGCCCGATCAGGTCGGGCATGACGAAAGGGAACGTTGGGAACGTCTGCAGGTTGGCGATACCGTCATCCACAAGAGCCTTGGCCTTGGCGAGGTCATGGCCCTGGACGATAAATATCTCATCGTCAAATTCTCAGACCGAGAGTCGAAGTTCCTTTATCCGGCTGCTTTCGAGAAAGGGTATCTGACAGTCTAAGACCTGTCTATGGTCACATTAGCATTACCGGTGTCCCATTTTCCTGGACACATCGGTATTGTTTTTTGGCGGTTTTCATGCCAGATTGTCCCAGTTTGGGGCCATTCGGCGCACTTCGCCTTCGCCAAAAAATTGCTATTTTTGCACGTTATGAAGATAGGACCCCTGGACCTGGGCGAGCGCCCGCTGCTGCTCGCGCCGATGGAAGACGTCACGGACGTCTCCTTCCGCGTGCTCTGCCGCGAGCAGGGCGCCGCGATGGTCTACACGGAGTTCGTCAACTCCGACGGGCTGGTCCGCGACGTTCCCAAGACCATCGCCAAGATGCACACGCTCGAAGAGGAGGCCCCCGTGGGCGTCCAGATCTACGGGCAGCACCCCGACGCGATGGTGGACGCGGCCCGGATGGCCGAGCGCGCCGCGGAGCTGACCGGCGGCCACGGGGCCGATCTTATCGACATCAACTTCGGTTGCCCCGTGAGCAAGATCGCGGGCCGCGGCGCCGGCTCCGGCATGATGCGCGAGCCGGACAAGATGGTGGCCATCACCAAGGCCGTCGTAGAGGCGGTCGGCAAGCCCGTGACCGTCAAGACGCGCCTGGGCTGGGACGACAATTCCAAGATCATCGTCGAACTCGCCGAGCGCCTGCAGGACGTGGGCATCGCCGCCCTGACCATCCACGGCCGCACCCGCTGCCAGCTCTACAAGGGCGAGGCCGACTGGACGCTGATCGGCGCCGTCAAGGCCAACCCCCGCATGCACATTCCCATCATCGGCAACGGCGACATCACCGACGGCCCTTCCGCGAAGCAGGCCTTCGAGCGCTACGGCGTGGACGGCATCATGATTGGGCGCGCGACCTTCGGGCATCCCTGGATCTTCCGGGAGATCCGCCACTACCTCGAGCACGGCGAGCCCATGCCCGCCCTGACGGTGGCGGAGAAGGTGGCTCTGGCGCGTCGCCACCTGGCCCTGTCGCTGCAGTACAAGGGCGAGCCGCGCGGCATCTACGAGATGCGCCGCCACCTGTCCTGCTACTTCAAGGGCCTGCCCGACTTCAAGGAGACCCGCATGCGCATGGTCACGACCCTGGACGTGGCCGAGCTGCACGACATTCTGGATACCATTGAACAGCGATATGATTGACAAGTTCCTCCTCTTCCCGTATTATTGGGTCCTGAAAGCCCGCAACCGCCGCTGGAGCCGTCCCGGCCGCAAGTTCAGCTATGCCGAAGTGCCGACGCTCTGCATCGGCAACGTGACCGTCGGCGGCACGGGGAAAACCCCGCACGTGGAGCTGGTCCTGCGCCTGCTGCAGCAGCACCCGGACTGGTGCGACAAGCAGCTGGCCGTGCTCTCGCGCGGCTACAAGCGCGACAGCAAGGGCTTCCAGCAGGTGACGGCCGAGGGGAGCGCGGTCCTGTACGGCGACGAGCCGATGCAGATCAAGAAGAAGTTCCCGGACGTGGTCGTGGCCGTGGACAAGAAGCGCGAGCAGGGCTGCGACCTGCTGGTGCACCCCGAGAAGCTGAAGGGACGCCGCTGGGAGAAGCGTTGCTGGAACCGCGAATTCAAACCCGCTGACTATATCGTGCTGGACGACGCCTTCCAGTACCGCCGCCTCAAGACGCACAAGAGCGTGGTGCTGGTGGACTACAACCGCCCTGTCCAGAAGGATATGCTGCTGCCGCTGGGCCGCCTGCGCGACCTGCCGGAGCGCATCTACGACGCCGACGCGCTCATTGTGTCCAAGTGCCCGGCCGGGCTGGACGACACCGCGCGCGCGGCCTTCGTCCGCGACCTGGGCTTCACGGACTACCTGCCGTCCGCCTGCGAGGCCACCAATCCCAAGGGGCGCCGCCAGCTAATCTTCTTCACCACCGTTCATTACGCGCCGGCGGAGGGTGTCTACCCGACGGCCGAGCCGCGCTACACCTACTCCAAGAAAGCCATCCTCGTGACGGGCATCGCGTCGGACAAGCCGCTTCGCTCCTACCTGAGCGACACCTATCAGATTTGCGAGCATTTCCGCTTCCCGGACCACCACCACTTCGCGTGGAAGGACATTACGCGCATCCAGGATGCCGCGAACAAACAGTCCACGGCCGCCGTCATCACGACGGAGAAGGACGCCCAGCGGCTGCTGGACTGTGCAGGAATGCCACAGGCGCTCATGGAGCGCCTGTTCAAAGTCCCGATCTCCGCGGACTTCCTGACGGAAGAGGAACGGACGATCTTTACGGAGTTTATTACGGAAGTGTAGTCCCGACGGCTAGACCGTCATGATCTCTTTCTCCTTGGCGGCGACGATGTCGTCGACCTTCTTGACGTTCTTGTCGGTGATTTTCTGCACCTCGGCTTCGGCTTCCTTCTCGGTGTCCTCGGACATGCCCTCGTTCTTCTGGGCCTTCTTGAGGAGCTCGATGCCGTCGCGACGGGCGTTGCGGACCACGACCTTGGCGTTCTCGCCGGTGGTCTTGGCCTTCTTGATGAGGTCCTTGCGGCGATCCTCGGTCAAGGCCGGGACGGTGCAGCGGATGACCTCGCCGTTGTTCTGCGGGGTCAGGCCGAGGTTGGCGTCGATGATCGCCTTCTCGATCTTGTTGATGAGGTTTTTCTCCCAGGGCTGCAGCGCGAGGGTCTTGGCGTCCGGCGCGGAGATGGAAGCCACCTGGTGAAGGGCGGTGGGGGTGCCGTAATAGTCGATGGTCACGCCGTTGAAGATGGCCGGGTTGGCCTTGCCGACGCGGTAGGACTTCAGGTCTTCCTCCAGGAAGTTGATCGCCTCCTGCATTTTGCCTTCGGTCTGCTCGATGATTTCTTTTGCTCTGTCAGTTAACATATTCTTTTCCTTTATTTATTTACTATGCATGTACGATGGTGCCGATTTTCTCGCCGTTCAGCAGGCGGGTCAGGTTGCCGTCCTGCTCGACGTTGAAGACGATGATGGGGATGGGGCCCTGCTCGCAGAGGGCGAAGGCGGTGATGTCCATCACCTTGAGTTTGTCGGAGATGGCCTTCGAGAAGGTGAGCTCCTCGTAGCGCGTGGCGGTCGGGTCCTTCTCGGGGTCGGCGGTGTACACGCCGTCCACGCGGGTGCCCTTCAGCAGGGCGTCCGCCTCGATCTCGAGGGCGCGCAGCGCGGCGCCGGAGTCGGTGGTGAAGAAGGGATTGCCGGTGCCGCCGGCGATGAGGG
>JAEEGJ010015499.1_pt1 | contig 17756 bp, 14 predicted proteins | sample 8958761 | NCBI WGS metagenome assembly JAEEGJ01 (sample SAMN16246546, study PRJNA631951) | gut metagenome | biome: gut microbiome; feature: rumen; material: RS-attached | host: Bos | place: Iran: Karaj | collected 2018-10
CTTCGCGCTGCGGGCGAAGAAGGTCCCCGCCGCGCGGCATATCCTGCTGGTGGATGATGTGTTTACGACGGGCGCCACGCTGGCGGCCTGCCACCGGGCCCTGCGACGCGCCTACGGCCCGCAGGTCCGCATCTCCGTCGCCACCCTCGCCGCCGTCGGCGACTAGAGCAGGTCAGCGATGATGTCGTCGCTGACGAACCAGTAGTTTTCCGGAATTCGGATGTGTCCGCCGGGAAGACGCTCCAGGCGGCCGTCGGCCAGCATTGTGGCGGCCTTGTCGGCCTCCAGCAGCCCTTCCGCCACGCCCTTTGCCGTCCGCAACCCCAGCATCACTTCTTCTTCCCGCGCTTCCTCAGCGGAGAGTCGTTCTTGTCCCCCGCGCAACCCCTCCCTCTTACGAAGCCGACTCGAAGAGAAAGTGTCCCCTGACAGGGGACCACAGGGGTTAGAAGACAAGCCAGCTTGCTGGCTACGGTTTTCGGGGGCAACTGCCGCATGCGACGGGGGAAGTGAATCGATGTTCCAGGAGCGTACTTTTCCGTCAAAGGAATGGGCGCCGGGGCCGAGGCCGACGTAGGGGTGGCGGGACCAGTAGGCGCTGTTGTGGACGGCTTCGAAACCGGGCAGGGCCCAGTTGGAGATCTCGTAATGGCCGTAGCCGGCGGCCCGGAGACCGTCGCATAGGAGGCGGTACTGCGCGGCGCACTGCTCCTGCGGGGCCTCCTCGTAGCGCCGCTCGCGCACCAGTTTGCCGAGCGCGCTGCCCTCCTCGATGCTGAGCTGATAGGCGCTGACATGCTCGGGGCGCCAGCCCACGATCTCGCGGAGCGTCTCCGTCAGGATGGCCTCAGACAGCTGCGAGAGGCCGAAAATAAGATCCACGCTGATGTTTTTGACCCCGGCGTCCCGCAGGATGCGGAAGGCCTCGCGGGCGCGCGACGCGTCGTGGCGCCGGTTCATCCAGCGGAGGATCCCGTCGTCGAGCGACTGCACGCCCATGCTGACGCGGTTGACTCCCAGTTCCAGCAGCCCCCGGACATACGCCTCGCCCTTCTCCACGATATCCTCCGGATTCACCTCGATGGTAAATTCTTCGAAGCCGCCGGCCAATCGGTGCCCCGAGGCTCCGGAGCGTAGCGACGCAGGGGGTTCGGGGGGAACGCCCCCCGTAAGCGAAAGCACGATTTGTCGCAGACAAATCGGAGACAGCACCGATGGGGTGCCGCCTCCGATATAGAGGGTATTCAGGTCGCGGGTGGCCTCGATCTCGTCTCGGCGAAGGGACGCCTCGGCGCAGACCGCCGCCGTGAAATCTTCAAACAACTGCGCGTCCCGTCCCCGGCAGGCGATTTCTGAATAGAAATCGCAGTAAGTGCAGAAACTCCTGCAGAAAGGGACGTGCAGATAGACCATTTAGCGGAGCAGAAGCTCGCCGTGGCCAAGCTGCGCCTGCGTGGTGTAGGCGTTGACGGTGTAGACGCCCTTCATGAAGGACCCGATGTTGTTGATGTAGATGCCCAGATCCACTTCCTTGCCCTGGTAGTCGACCTCGCGGGAAGCGGTGGCGTCCAGCGTCTCACCATTGAAGGTGAAGGTGGTGCCGCGGCCGTCGGAGAGCAGGTTGCCTTCCGGATCGGTGACGCGTACGTAGACGCGCACCGGGCCGCGATCGGCGAGCTCATTCTCCACGAGGCTGAGGTTCACCAGGAAACGGGCGACGCGGTTGGCCTTGTCAGTGATCTTGTCGTTGTTGTTGTAGGCGTACATCACGAAGTTGTGGGCCTTCAGCACGGAGCCGGCGGCCACGCGGTCGTTCAGGACCTCCACCTGCTGGGTAAGCTGGGTGTTGATCTGCTTGGTCTGCTCAGCCTCCTTGCGCGCCGTAGCAGCCTCCTGGGCGAGCTGGCGGTTCAGGGTGTTGAGGGAGTCGATCTGGTTGATGTAGCCGCGCATGATGGAGCGCAGGGTGCCGAGCTCCTTCTCATACTGGCGGATCTTGGCGCGGTCCGTCGCCTCGGACTTCTTCACGCGCTCGAGCAGCTGGGCGATCTCCTCGCGGGAGGAATCCAGCTGGGCGTTGATGGAATCATACTCGGAGGAGAGGTTCTCGTAGTCGCTCTGCAGGGCCTGGATCTGTTCGGTCAGGTCGACTTTCTCCTGGTTCAGCTCGTCCACGAGGTTGCTCTTGGAACTCCACACATAAATGAGGGCGGCGGCGAGGGCGACTGCGACGGCAATCATGATAAACATCACGGTCTTCAGGCCACCGTTGGCTTTCTTTTCAGCTTGCTGTCTTTCCAGCTTCTCGATAGGATCTTCTCTTTCCATTTTTTGACTTATTTGATTTCAGCATGCAAAAATAGCAATTTTTGTGCTAATTTTGTAATTATGAAATATATAATTCGCTCACTGAAGTATTATTGCTACTTGATTATGCTGTTGACGCTGATCATTCTGGCGCTCGTGCTGACCGGTTTTGTGGAGGCCGATCTGTCCAAAATGTTCATCAACGGCTACGATTCTCTCTGGCAGATTGCCCTGATCATGCTGGCCTTCGCGGCCATCTATCCGCGTTTCGGCTTCTCGAAGCGCACCGCGCACGTGTACGGCGCGCCGGAGGTAATCCGCCCCGACGTCGTCCGGGTGATGGAGACGCTGGGCTACCGTCTGGAGGGCGAGCAAGACGGCTCCTGGCGCTTCCTGCGCCGCTCCCCCCTGTCCCGGGCCCTGAAGATGTGGGAAGACCGCATCACGCTCACGCCCTCGGCCGCGGGGTTGGAGGCCGAAGGCCTGACACGCGACCTCGTGCGGGTGGTATCAGGACTGGATACTATTCAGCAACAAGATGTGTAGCGGCCGCGCACAACGCTTCATAGAAATCCTCTCCGAAGACCTTCGTGAGAGGATTTTTTAGAAACTGGTAGACCCGGATTCCCTCCCGGGCGCCCTTCTCGTAAGCGGGCTTGCAGATGTCCCAGTGATGGACGTTGAGGGCGAGCCCGCCGCCGGTCAGCTTCGTGACGCGGATGGGGTAGAGCGAGCAGGAGGCGGGCTTGACGCGTCCGGCCATCTCGATGGCGCAGAGGCACTCGCCGGCCGGGCCGAAGTGGCAGAAGGCGCAGGGACAGTCCTGCGTGCCCGGCAGAGGCGGCATCAGCGGCGTGACGATGTCGTCGTCCCGGTCCACTTCGAAGAAACCCTTGGCGTCCACGGCCGCGCGGCCCTCCTCGGTCATCAGCTCCCGGTAGGCCGGATAATCGCGCTCCAGACCCTCCAGCTCGGCTTCGTCGAGCGGCGCGCCGCTGTCGCCGACAATGCAGCAGGCGCCGCGGCAGACGGCATAATCGCAGGCAAAATATTCCTCCACGACGTCCTCCGACACGAGGATGTCGCCAATCTGGATAATCGTTCCGAATCTTCCCTTTCCCATCAGATAATCGTGTATTCGACCTCTCCGCCCGCGGAGAGGATGTCCAAAATCTCTCGGACGCTTGCCGCGGAAATCCGCTGGACGGCGCCCTTGTAGTCCGTGATCAGGTCCCGGCCCTCGCTGTAGCGGATCAGGACGTCTTCCATCAGGGTCTCCGGCTGGTTGTAGCGGAGCTCCAGCTCCTTGAGGAGGGTCGCCTTGGCGGCGCGGACCTCGGCCTCGGAGATCTCGAGCTCGTCCAGCCGGTGGGTCACGCTGCGCACGGCGTCCAGCAATGCGCCGGTGTCGCCCGGCTGGACGCCGGCCGGCAGGCCGGTCTCCGGGCAGGGGTGGCAGTTGATGTAGACGGATACGCGCTCCGACGGGAAGAGTTCCAGCCGGTTGCTGACTTCCGCCCAGGATCCCTGGTCGGCCAGGGCGCCGGCGAGCCGTTGCCGGATCAGCATGCAGGCCACCTGAAAGGACAGGAAGCTGTCGAGGTTGTAGGGCAGCGCAGCCGAGCGCACTACGTTCACGCCGATTTCGCTGCCGCCGACCACGCCCGCGGCGGATTCTTCCGTGCGCGACACGGTGCCGGTGACGAAGCGGCTCTCCACGCGCGGGCGGCTGGAGAAGCGTTTCTCCGTCCGGAAGGCGCCCAGCGTGCGGGCGAGCTCCTTCTTGAGCGCTTCTTCCTCGAGGTCGCCCATCAGCAGGAGGACGCCGTCCCCGACCTTGTCGAAGAGGCTCGCGAAGTATTGCTCCGCCCGGGCGGGCAGGTCCTCGGAGAGGCAGTCGAGCTGTTTGCGCTCCGGGTAGAAGAAGTCCGGGCGCAGGATATCGTCCATGATGGAATTGACGTCGCGCGGGGAGTTGACCTCGCGGTCCCGCCGCAGGGCGTCTTCCTGCCGGTAGGCGGTGAACGCCTCCGCGTCGGTCTCCCGCCGGTCGGCGAGCAGGAGCAGCGCCTGCATGAGGCGGGAGAACTCCGCCGCCGGGGCGCGTCCGCTGACGCGCAGGTCGGAGAGCAAGGCGGCCGGCTGCAGGGTGATCCCGCTCGCGCCGAGCCGTTCGCGGAATTCCGCGCCGCTCATGCCGGCCACGCGGCTCAGGGTGAGCATGTCGCCGACGAAGGCGCTCTCGCCGGCCCGCAGATCGGGGACCTCGGCTACGCCGCCGCGCAGCATCAGCGTGTAGTAGAACTCGCGCGGCGTGTTCATTTTCTTATAGATGACCTTCATCCCGTTGGAGAAGGTCCACAGGCGTCCGCCGGAGAGCGGCTCCGGGGCGTCTCCGCTCAGGCGGACCCGTTTGCCCGTCACCGGCCGTTCCGGCAGGGGGGCGAGATCCGCCGCCCGGCCTTCGGCCGTGGCCGCCCAGGTCTCCGTAAACGCCTGGCGCAGCGCGTCGCGGTCGATCTTTGTGCGCGGCAGGTCGAGGCGCAGGGTCAGGTTGCGCGCGGGGTCCAGCAGGGCGCGGGCGAAACCGTTGAACAGCGCCAGTTCGAGCTCGTCGTCGAGCCGGCGCGCGCCGAGGAAGACGCTCAGCATATCGCCCGAGGCGAGATGGGCGCCATACAGATAGGAAGCGACGCAGCGGTCGAGGTATTCTTCGTTGCGCAGCTTGCGCGCACCCTCCCGGCGGGCCTCGGCGACCTGCCAGTCGCGCGCTTCGACGAATTCGTCCAGGCTGGCGCCGTCGCGGTCCAGCCCGGCGAGCACGGAAGCGACGCAACGCACGGCGCTGTCCAGCTGCCGCGCGGCGGTGTAGACGGTCAGCGTGTGCCGTTCGTCTTCCGGGCCCTGCGCGCTGTCCTGGTAGCGGAAGCGGACGTCGGCCAGGGGGAGGCCGGCGGCGCGGAAACGCTGCTCGATGCGCCGCCCGGCGATGCGCCCGAGCTGCTCGGCGTAGGCCTGCATGATCAGGGGCTGGGGCGTGTCCATGGCGGCCCGGGGCAGCCGCTGGGTGCGGTAGATGACGTTGATGGCGGCCACTTCGCGCCCTGCCTGCCGCGAGACGAGCAGCGAGAGCGAGTCGTTCGGCGCCCATTGGTATCCGATGCCCGGATAATTGTATTCCAGCGCGGGCACCATCATCGACAGCAGGCCCATCCGCTCGCGGATCTTGGCGGCGTCGATGTCGCCGCAGATGATGACCGCCTGCGGCTTGCGGTAGGCCGCGGCGATGTCGAAGAGCATCAGCAGGGTGGAGTCCGCGACGCTCTCATTGTGCGTGGGTACGTCGTGGAAGGAGAACAGGGCCGCGTCTGCCGGCAGGGAGATGAAACCCTCCGGGCCGTAGCCGATGCCGTTCTCCGCCAGGAACTGATAGGGGACGCGTTGGCCGAAATGCGGCAGCTCGCGCAGCAGTTCGCGCGCCTGCGAAAGGTCCCGCCGGCCGCGCTGCACCAGCGCGAAATCGGCATAACCTTTCCGGTCCGGGTTGGTGACCAGATAGAACTGGATGCCGTCGGGCAGGCTGCCCCTTTTGATTTCCGGGGCGGTGCCAAGGGACGGGAGCCCCTGTCCGTGCATCATAAAAGAGGACAACAGGAGCAACAGGCATGAAATATGCTTGAATAACTTCCGCATAACTTTTGCAAAAGTAAAAAAGAAAATCATTAAATTTGCGGGAATCTCGATTCAAAACTAACAAACCGATAACAAAAAAATGAAAAAATTAATCGTCACCCTCGCAGCGCTCGCCGTTGCATTCGGTTCCGCCTTCGCCCAGGATCTGGCGGCCGTGACCGAAATCTACAATGCCGGTGCGGAAGCCGTTTCCGCCGGCGAGAAGGAAAATGCACTGAAATCTTTCGAGGAAGCCCTCAAGCTTGCCGAAGCCCTTGGCGAAGAAGGCCAGGAGGTCGTGGCAAACTGCAAGAATATCATCCCCAACCTGAAACTCTCCCTCGCGAAGGATCTCGTGAAAGCCTCCAAGTTCGACGAGGCGATTACCGCCCTCGTGGAGGCGGAGAAGGTTGCTGAGGAGTATGAAGCTTTCAGCGTGGCTGACGAGGCCAAGGGCCTGGTTCCGCAGGTGAAGCTCTCCAAGGCTAACGGTCTGTACAAAGCCAAGGAGTATGACGCCGCCGCGGCCGCTTTCCAGGAGATCCTGGATGCGGATCCGACCAACGGCACCGCCGCTTTCTACAAGGGTGCCGCCCTGCTGAGCGCCGGCAAGACCGAAGAGGCCAAGGCCGCGTTTGAGCTCGCCGCCGCCAACGGCCAGGAGGCCAATGCCAACAAGCAGCTCGGCAACATCTACCTGAAGGAGGCTTCCGCCGACCTGAAGGCCAAGAAGTATGCTGACGCCGTCGCCGCTGCCGTGAAGGCTTACGAGCTCGGCTCCAACGCCCAGGCGCTCCAGCTCGCCGGCCAGGCTTCCCAGGCCGCCGGCAAGAACAATGACGCCATCAAGTACTTCGAGCAGTACCTCGAGGCCGCCCCGACCGCCAGCAACGCCGGCGCCATCGCCTACACCGTCGGTGCGCTCTACCAGACCGCCAAGAACAACACCAAGGCCAAGGAGGCCTACACCAAGGCCGCCAGCGATCCCAAGTACGGCGCCGAGGCCAAGAAGATGCTTGAAGCCCTGAAGTAATGCAGGCGCTCGAGCTGCTGGCCCCCGCCAGGAACAAAGAAATCGGCATCGCAGCCATTGACTGCGGTGCCGATGCCGTATATATCGCGGGTCCCGATTTCGGCGCCCGCAAGGCGGCGGGTAACAGCTTCGAAGATATTGCTGAACTCTGCACCTACGCCCATCGTTTCGGGGTGCGGATTTTCGTGACATTCAACACTTTGTGGCGTGACGGGGAGGAAGAGGAGGCGCATGCGCAGCTGCTCCGCGCCCAGGAGGCCGGGGCGGACGCCTTCATCATCCGCGAGCCCCGGATCGCCGCGTGGGACGACATCACCGTTCCCATCCACGCCTCCACCCAGTGCGCCATCCGCGACGTGGCGCGCGCCCGGCTCTTCGAGTCGCTGGGCTGCGAGCGCATCATCCTGGAGCGTGAACTCTCGCTCGCGCAGATCCGCGAGATCTGCGCCGCCGTCTCCTGCGAGGTAGAGTGCTTCGTGCACGGAGCGCTCTGCGTGGGCTACAGCGGCGAGTGCCGCCTGTCCGAGTACATCGACGGGCGGAGCGCCGACCGCGGCGAATGCATCCAGGCCTGCCGCTCGCTCTACGACCTCGTGGACGGCGACGGGCATGTGCTGGTGCGCGGCAAGGCCTTGCTGTCGCTCAAAGATTTCAACCTGAAGGCCCGGCTGGAGGAGCTGGCCGACGCCGGCGTGTGCTCCTTCAAGATCGAAGGGCGCCTCAAGAACGCCTCCTACGTCAAGAACGTCGTGCGGGACTACTCGCTGGCGCTGGACGCGCTGGTGGCGAAGTACCCCGAACGCTACCGCCGCGCTTCCTGGGGCGAGGTGACGGGCGGTTTCACGCCCGACACCGCCAAGACTTTCAACCGCGGCTACACCGAGCTCTTCCTGGACGGGAAGCGCGGCAAGTGGTCCTCGATGGACGCGCCCAAGTCGATGGGCGAGGCCGTCGGGACGGTGCAGCGCATCCGCCGGACGCCCGGGCAGGGGATGCAGTTCAGCGTCAAACCCCTGCAGCGGAGCCTGGAGCTGCACAACGGCGACGGGTTCGCCATCGCGACCGCCGACGGCGTGACGGGCTTCCGCGGCGACGTCTGCGAGGGCCTGCAGGTTCGCTGCAAGGACGTCCCCGACCTCCGGGAGGGCATGACCCTCTACCGCAACATCAGCACCGCCTTCGAGAAGATCCTCGACACGCAGGCCTGCCGCCGGGAGATCCCGGTGCATCTTTCCGTGCGGGTGCACGGGAAATACGTCCTCGACGTGCACGCCGTCACGCAGGACGGCCGCGAGGTACTGAGCCCCTTCCACACCGACGTGGAGACGGCTGAGAACCGCGAGCGCGCTGAGGCGATGCTGCGCGAGCAGCTCGGCAAGCGCAGCGGCGTGTACCGCTTCGCCGTGGACGAGCTCCTCGTCGAAACCGCCGGCGGGAAGCTCCCGCTCCTGAGCGCCGCCACGCTCAATGGCATCCGCCGCCTCGTCGCCGAGGACCTGGACTCGATCCCGATGGAAAGGAGATTCCGGGTCAAGCCCGGAATGACGAATAAGATGCCCGGAATGACGAAGGAACCGTCATTCGCCGGCTCGACCGGCGAATCTCTCCTCCGCTCCAAATACTGTATCCGCTACGAGCTTGGCCTCTGCCCGAAACACCAGGGCGCCAAGCCCCCGCAGGAGCTGTTCCTTGTCAACAACGGACGCCGCCTGGCGCTCCGTTTCGACTGTGCCGCCTGTGAAATGACCGTTAATGCCATTTAATCATCATGAAAGAGAAGAAATCCTACAACCTGCTGACCACCGTCTGGCTTTGGGTGGTCCTGATCGGTGTCATGCCCGTACTGGGGCGCAACCTCCTGGTTTCCCTGCAATTCGGGGTAGGCGCCCCCGCGGATCTCCAGCTGCCGTATTTCCTGATGATTCTGGGCGGGGTGGTCTGCTTTTTAGGATACATCCTCCTGCTGTGCAAGCGCAAGCTGGGCGTGTGGCTGATCTTCCTGTCCCTGCCCGTCGCCTACGGCCTGGCCAAGCTGTATTTGTACTTTTTCGGCCTGCCCGGCGTCCGCAGCGGCGGCCTCATGTTCGTCTTCTATATCATCCTTCCGCTCCTGCTGAACCTCGTCACCGCGGGTCTGCTCTGCCTGCGCAGACGCGGCCGCTCCGGCTGGGACCTGCTTCGTAAAAAGGAGGAACCGGCGGTTGAACAACCCAAGGAGGAAGAAGTGCAGGAACCGGAATCAGAATCAGAAGATCTTCGGGAGGAAGATGATCAGGCCGATGGCGGCAGCGGCGATGGCGCAGACGAGGACGCCGGCGGCGCATAGGTCCTTGATGTCGCCGATGCGCTTGTCCTGCTCCGGCTGAACGACGTCGCAGACGCGTTCGAGCGCGGAGTTGAGGATCTCAGCAGCGAAAACGAGCCCGATGGCAAACGCCACCAGGGCCCATTCTGTCAGGGAAATCCGGAAAATGAAACCGGCCGCGACGACCAGGACGGTCGCAAAGAGATGCACCCAGGCGTTGTGCTCCCCACGGAACAGCACGCCCACACCGCGGAACGCGAAGCGGAAGCTCCGCAACACCTTTTTGAAAGAGAAGCAAGTGTTATCCATGTTCAGAACGGCGCAGTTCTGAACAAAGATAATCATTTTTTTCTCATTCCAGCGCAAATGTTATTTCTACATCGCCGAAACGGCCTCTGAGGGTGCCGCCGCCGTTGGCGAAGACGTCGTCGAAGTAGTTGCGCGTGAGCTGGCCGCGCCAGACGATGTCATCCTTGTCCTTGTAGGGGATGTCCAACTCGAAACCGTATTGTTTGGAGTTGTACTTGACCACGGCGCTGCACTTCCAGCTGGTGGTCGTGCCGCCGTCGTCTTCGATCACCATGAAGGCGATCTTCTCCATCTGCTCCGTAAAATTCGTCAGCAGGAGGGCGTTGAAGGGGACTTTTTTGTTCAGCTGGCTGCGCTTGATGACGACCATCATGTCCGTCAGGCTGGGCGAATAGTTCTTCAGGTCTTCGTCCTTGGTGGCCTTGAAGCCGTCCACGGCGCCGGTCTTGATGAAGAACTCGCTGGCGCCGCCGAACCAGGAGTCGTAGTTGCGCAGCATCTTGAAATCCCGGATGCTGAGGACGTATTCTTTGTCATCGCCCTTCCCCTTGTCTTTCGTGGCCTTGGTACCGACGGGCTCCTCGAAGAGCTCGAACGGAGTGAAGGCCGCGTCGTCGTTGCGGTTGATCACCCAGACCGGGCGCTCGCGCGCCACCTGCTCGGTCACGATCACGGAGTCCACCACGTGGGCGCCGTAGCTGTCGATGCGCACCTCGTAGCCGTAGTTGGCCTCGGCGCCGTAGCCCGGGTCGAAGGTGACGATGGGGAAGTCCTGGCCGTTCCATTCTTCGGAATAGGGCCAGTAGATCTGCATGTCGGACTCGCTGAGCGCGTTGATGTAGCGCTCCACGTCCGCCGCGCCGGCCTTGGTGCCGTACTTGTCCGACAGGTAGTTGGCGAAGAGATCGCGCAGCGGCATCGAGTAGCCGCCGGCCTTGGTGGCGCGGGTCTGCGGACTGTCGCCCACGCCCGCGCCCGGCGCCTCGAAGAGGTCCGTGAGGCGGTATTCTTCATCGTAGCCGTGGCCGGAGGAGGACGTCACGGCGTCGTAGACTTCGTCGAGATGCTGGCTCTCGAGTGGCAGGTCGGAGAGCATCTTGGCCACGTCCGACAGGGAGAAAAGGCCCTGGTCGGCCGTCGGATCGAAGGGTTGTTTCTCGCCGCAGGCGGCGAGGGCGAGGGCGCAGAGCAGCGCCACGGAGAATCGGAATGTTTTCATTTTTGCAATCAGTTTAGACTGCTGCAAATTGACAAACATTTATCCGATTTCTTTTCCGATTAATCGTTTAATTAATAATCGGTTAGTTCTCAAGGGATTGGAACCTTACGAATCTTTCTTTTTGGTAGAAATCGGGCAGATTCCGTACGTTTTTGAAACCCGCGGCGCGGAAGACTTCGGCGGTTTCGGGCCCGAGGGCCTCGTTGATCTCGACGAGACCGACCCCGCCCGGCCGCAGGAAGCGCTGCGCCCAGCGCGCGACGGCCCGGTAGAAGCGCAGGGGGTCGTCGTCCGGCACGAAGAGCGCCAACCCCGGCTCCCAGTCGAGCACGTTGGGCCGCATCTGCGCCCGCTCGCGCTCCAGCACGTAGGGCGGATTGCTGACAATCAGGTCGAAAGGACCGTAAGGGAAGACCTGCTCTGTGTCGAGGATGTCGGCTTGAATAAAGGAAGGGCCCTGGGGGAACTGTTTCCGGGCGTAGTCCAGCGCCGTCTCTGAAACATCGACGCCAATCACTTCGGCGTCGCGGATGTCCAGGGCGATGCTCCAGGCGATGCAGCCCGAGCCGGTGCAGAGATCGAGCACCCGCGGCGCGCGGTCCAGCTCCATCTCCTGCAGCGTCCGGACGGCCTCGGCGACGAGCAGCTCCGTTTCGGGCCGCGGCACGAGCACGCCCGGTCCCACGGCGAAGCGCCGGTCGCAGAACTCCGCCACGCCCAGCACATACTGGATGGGCTCGCCGGCGCACAGCCGCGCCAGGTCGGCCTCGAGCTCCGGCAGCCGCTCCTCCGGGACGGCCGTCCGTGGCTCTACGACATGCGTGTAGTTCGTCACGCCCACCAGTTCACGGCAGAGCATCAAAACCAAACCCCTCGCCTCCGGCGAAGGGTACAGTTTCTCGAGGCGGGCGGCACCGTCGCGGATGAAATCGGCGAGCAGCACTAGCAGTTCTCGATGATGGTGCTCAGGAAGGCGGTCATGTCCAGACCCGCCGTGCGGACCATCTTGGGCACGAGCGAGGCGCTCGTCATGCCCGGGATGGTGTTGATCTCCAGGAAGTAGAGACCGTCGTCGGCGAGGATCCAGTCCATGCGGACGACGCCGCGGCAACCGAGGCGGAAGTAGATCTCCGCCGTGGTGTCCTGCACCTGCTTGCGGACCTCGTCGGAGACGGGTGCCGGGCAGATTTCCTGGCTGTGGCCGTTGTACTTGGCGTCGTAGTCGAAGTATTCGTTGTCCGTGACGATCTCGATGAGCGGCAGCGTGGCGACCTTCTCGCCGTCGAAATAGGCGGCGCAGGTGAGCTCGCGGCCCGTCACGCCCTGCTCGATGAGGACGGTGTGGTTCTCGCTGAAGGCGAACTGTACGGCCGGGCCGACGTCCTCGGGGCGCATCACGCGCGTGACGCCGAAGCTGGACCCGCCCTGGGTCGGCTTCACGAACACGGGGAATTTCAGCTTCTTCACGACCTCTTCTTTAGCCTTGTCGTGGTCCATGCCGTGGCGGATGAAGACGTCGGGGGCGCATTTCGCGAGCCCAAGCTCGCGGATGTAGCACTTGCAGGCGTATTTGTCGAAGACGATCGAGCAGGTACTCGAGTCGCAGGTGCTGCAGGGGATGCCCAGCATCTCGAGGTAGCCCTCCATCTGGCCGGTCTCGCCCGGCGCGCCGTGCTGCACGATGTACGCGAAGTCGAACTTGACCCGCTCGCCCAGGACCTGGACGGAGAAATCGTTCTTCTCAATCTCCGGCCGCGCTCCCTCCGGGAAGGTGACGCGCATCGAGTTGCGCTTCTTGGCCGCCACGAGCTGCCACTTGCCGAAGCGGGCGAAGATCTCGTAGACATCGTATTCGTTCCCGTCGATGCGGGAGGCGACGAATTCGCCGCTGCGGCAGGAGACCTCCCACTCGGAGGAGTCGCTGCCGTACACGACGGCGATGGTCTTGTACTTGCTCATATCTTAGTTGAAATAGTATTCTTCTTCCTGGTTGCGCGCGTCGTTGCCGTCCTGGCCGGCAAAGTCGTCGCCGTAGCCGCCGAGGAACGTGCCGTCCGTCGCGCAGTTGTAGTGCAGCGCGCCGACGGAGGGCGCGATGAAATGGTCGTCGTCCATCGACCAGCCGATGGTCGGGTCCGCGAGGCACTTCTTCATCCAGATGCCCCAGATCGGGAGGGCGGCGTTGGCGCCCTGGCCCAGGGCGGTGGAGGTGAAGTGGACGTTGCGGTCCTCGCCGCCCACCCAGACGCCGGCGGTGATGTTGGGCGTGTAGCCGATGAACCAGCCGTCGGAGTTGTCGTTGGTCGTACCGGTCTTGCCGGCGATCTCGCCGCGCAGGCCGTAGACGGAGCGGAGACGGTTGCCCGTGCCCTCGTTGACCACGCCGCGCATCATGTTCACCATTAGGTAGGCAGTCTGCTCGGAGATGGCGTCGCGCTTCTGGTTGTTGAACTCGTCGATCACGCGTCCGTCATTGTCCGTGATCCGGTAAACGTACTGGGGCGTGATGTAGGTGCCGTGGGAAGGGAAGGTGTTGTAGGCGGCGACCATGTCGAACACCGGCACTTCCGCCGCGCCCACGCAGAGGGAATACACCTCGTCCAGGTGCGTCTGCACGCCCATCTGGTGGACCATGCGGACGAGGGCCGCCGGGCCGAGCTCCTTCATCAGGAAGGCGGAGGCGTTGTTGGAGCTGTGGGCGAGGCCCCAGCCCAGGGTGACGGTCTTGCCGATCATCTCGGACTTGTCGGTGCTTCGCGGTGTCCAGACGTCGCCGTTGGGCAGCACGAAGGTCTGCGGGAGCAGGACGATGCGGTCGCAGGGCGTCATGCCCTCCTGCATGGCCAGGGTATAAAGGTAGGGCTTGATGGTCGAACCGACCTGTCGCTTGCCCTGGCGGACGTTGTCATATTTGAAGTAGCGGTAGTTCGGACCGCCGACATAGGCGCGGATGTAGCCCGTGTTGGGTTCGATGGCCATGAAGCCGCAGCGCAGGAAGCTCTTGTAGTAGCGGATGGAGTCGTCCGGCGTCATGGTGGTGTCGACATAACCCTTGGCGTTCCAGGCGAAGACGCGCATCTTCTCGGGCTTGGAGAACTGGGCCATGATCTCCGCGTCGCTCTTGCCGGCGCGATGCTGCAGGCGGTAGCGGTCGCTCCACCGGCGGGCCTGGTTCATCAGGGTCTCGGCCATCTTGGGCGTCACGTCGCTGGAGAACGGGCGGTTGCGCTTGCCCTTCAGCTCGCGGTCGAAGGCCGGCTGGAGATTGCTTCCCATGTGCTCGGCCACGGCCTCCTCGGCGTATTGCTGCATCTTATAATGGATGGTCGTATAGATGCGCAGGCCGTCCCGGTCGAGGTCGTAGGACGAACCGTCGCTCTTCTTGTGCTTGTTGAGCCAGCCGTAGATCGGATCGTCGCGCCAGCGGAGCGAGTCGTGCGCGTAGTCCTCGGGGAACTGGTAGTCGGAGCGCTCGGGGCGCGTGGCCTGCATGTCGCGGCGAAGCATGTCGCGGAAATAGGGCGCGTGGCCGGCGTTGTGGTCCTGCACCTGGAAGTTGAGCGTGATGGGGATCTGGCGAATCGAGTCGCGCTGCGCCTTGGTCAGGTAGCCGCTCTTCTCCATCTGGCCGATCACGAAGTTGCGCCGCTCCAGGGAGCGGTCCGGGTTGAGGACGGGGTTGTAGCGCGTGGGCTTGTTGACCATGCCCACCAGCAGGGCGGCCTCTTCGACCGTCAGGTCGGCCGGCTCCTTGGCGAAGTAGGTCTCCGCCGCGGCCTTCACGCCGTAGGCGCTGCTGCCGAAGAAGATGGAGTTGAGGTACATGTCCACGATCTCATCCTTGGTGTAGTCCCGCTCGATCTTGACGGCGGTGATCCACTCCTTGAGCTTGATGCCCACCATCTGGAACTTGTTGCGGATCTCGCTGCGCGGATAGAGGGTCTTGGCGAGCTGTTGGGTGATGGTACTGCCGCCGCCCTGGCTGGAATCCCGCATCAGCAGCGTCTTGAAGAGCACGCGGGCGAGACCCTTCATGTCGATGCCCGAATGCTTGTAGAAGCGGGCGTCCTCCGTGGCCACGGCCGCCTGGACCAGGTACGGGGAGAGCTCGTCATAGCTGACGTAGGTACGGTTCTCTATATGGAAGGTGGCGAGGACCTCTCCGTCCTCGGCGATGACCTGGGTGGCCAGCTTGTTGTCCGGGTGCTCCAACTCTTCGAAAGAAGGGATCTTCGCGAAGATGCCGACCAGCAGCAGAAGCAGGAGCACCAGCACGAACGGGGCCGCGACCAGGATCCAAAACCACTTGACAATCTTCTTTTTGGTAGTCTCTTTCATCGGCAAAAAATTTGTCATAATATAATTATGACCCCATGATAACGAGCGCAAAATTAACGATTAAATTTTGAATTTTACCGAGTTTCTGATTTTCTTTGCAGTTCGAAATAGAAAAGAGAAGAAAATGGCGGGGAATTTAGTTATCGTCGAGTCGCCGGCCAAGGCGAAGACCATTCAGAAATATTTGGGCAAGGAATTCACGGTCAAATCCAGCTTTGGACACATCCGGGACTTGCAGGACAAGAAGCTCAGCGTGGATGTCGCCGACGGCTTCAAGCCCGAGTATGTCGTGCCCGCCGCCAAGAAGAAGGTGGTGGCCGAACTGAAGAAGGCGGCGGACGAAGCCGCGCTGGTCTGGCTGGCTTCTGATGAGGACCGTGAGGGAGAGGCCATTTCCTGGCACCTGGTCGAGACCCTGGGTCTTGACCGCAGCCGCACCCGGCGCATCGTCTTCCACGAGATCACCAAGGACGCCATCCTGCACGCCATCGAGACGCCGCGCGACATCGACGACAACCTCGTGAAGGCCCAGCAGGCGCGTCGCGTCCTGGACCGCCTCGTCGGTTTCGAACTTTCTCCGATCCTGTGGCGCAAGATCCAACGGGGCCTGTCGGCCGGCCGCGTGCAGTCCGTGGCGCTCCGGCTCGTCGTGGACCGCGAGAAGGAAATCATCGAATTCCAGAATACTCCCTATTATAAGGTGGAAGCCCAGTTCATCGTGGACGGGGTCAAGGTCAAAGGTCTGTTGGACACCCGTTTCGAGACCCTGGAGCAGGCCCGTGCCTTCCTGGAGGACAGCATAGGCGCCTCCTACACGGTCGCTTCCGTCGAGAAAAAGGACGCGGTCCGCTTCCCGGCGGCGCCGTTCACGACCTCCACGCTCCAGCAGGAGGCGGCCCGCAAGCTGCGCTACCCCGTGAGCCTGACGATGCGCCTGGCGCAGGGGCTCTACGAGCGCGGTCTGATCACCTACATGCGTACCGACTCCACGAACCTTTCCGCCCTGGCGCTCGGCACGTCCAAGCAGTTCATCCTGGACAACTTCGGTCCGGAGTATTCCCACCCGCGTCAGTACAAGACCCGCTCGAAGGGTGCGCAGGAGGCGCACGAAGCCATCCGCCCGACCTTCATCGCCAATACGGACATCGAAGGCACGGCCCAGGAGAAAAAGCTCTACGAGCTGATCTGGAAGCGCACGGTCGCTTCGCAGATGGCCGAGGCCAAAGTGCTGGGTACCAGCATCAAAGTGGCGTCTGACAAGCGCGCTGAACAGTTCGGCATCCAGGCCACGGAGGTGCTCTTCGACGGCTTCCTGAAGCTCTACATGGAGGGCAGCGACGACGAGGTGCAGGAGGATAACACCATCCTGCCGCCGATGCAGGTCGGCAACCCCATCCAGCTGCGCAGCATCGCCGCCGACTGCAAGTTCTCCCAGGCGCCCGCCCGTTACTCGGAGGCCACCCTGGTCAAGAAACTTGAGGAGCTGGGCATCGGCCGCCCGTCCACCTACGCACCGACCATTTCGACCCTGACCACGGGCCGCGGCTACATCTTCAAGGGCGACGTCGAGGGCCGCAAGGTCCCCGTGACGAACCTGACCCTGAAGGGCAGCACGGTCACGGCGTCGGCCAAGACGGAAACCGTGGGCGCCGAGCGCGGCAAACTGATCCCGCAGGAGATCGGCATCGTGGTGTCGGACTACCTCGTGGAGAATTTCCCGAACATCATGGATTATGACTTCACGGCCACCGTGGAGCAGGATTTCGACAGCATCGCCGAGGGCAAGCAGGTCTGGAACGAGGTGATTTCTTCCTTCTACGGAGACTTCCACCAGAAGGTGGACGCCACCATGCATGACGGGCAGTATACCCACGTGGAGCGTGTGCTCGGCGTGGATCCCGCCGACGGTCGCCAGGTCGTGGCCCGCTTCGGGCAGTTCGGCGCCTACGTCCAGAAGGGCGACGGCGACGACCGCCAGTCGGCGAGCCTCGCGAAGGGGCAGCTCATCGAGACGCTGACGCTCGAAGACGCGCTCCGGCTGCTGGAATTCCCGCGCCGGGTCGGCAACTATGAAGGCGTTGACATTCAGGTGCTTAAGGGCCGTTTCGGCCCGTACCTCAAATACGGCGACAAGAATATCTCCCTGCCCCGCGGCGCGGACCCGCTGCGCATCACTCCGGAAGAGTGCGTCCAGCTGGTGAAGGACGCCGTTTCGGGCGCTTCGGCCACCCCCGTGATCAGGGAGTTCGAGGCCGCCGGAATCTCCGTGCTGAACGGCCGCTACGGTCCGTACATCAAGTTCGACGGGCGCAATTTCCGCATCCCGCGTGGGACGGACGCCGCCGCGCTGACCGAGGAGGCCTGCCGCAAGATCATCGCCGACGCACCGGCCCCCGAAGCCGCAGCCAGACCCCGCAGATTCAAGAAAAAGCAATAGTTAGTAGCATATGGCAAATTACCAGATCGACGCAATCGACCGGAAGATTCTCTCCTACCTGGTCAACAACGCCCGGATGCCATTCCTGGAGATTGCCCGGGAGTGCGGTATCTCCGGAGCCGCCATCCATCAGCGG
>JAEEGJ010015502.1_pt1 | contig 17754 bp, 19 predicted proteins | sample 8958761 | NCBI WGS metagenome assembly JAEEGJ01 (sample SAMN16246546, study PRJNA631951) | gut metagenome | biome: gut microbiome; feature: rumen; material: RS-attached | host: Bos | place: Iran: Karaj | collected 2018-10
GCTTTGGGCTATGGGCAAAAAAATTTTTTTTGCTTAAACCCCATACCTCAAAGGGAGCCTAAGGCGACCGAACCCATACCTCACTACCTCAAACTTTTAACTAATAACCATTGACTACTAACTATTGACTAGTAACTAATAACTAGGAACTAAAAAATGGGTAAACAAGCACTTGGTCGCGGTCTCTCTGCAATTTTTAAGGCACACGATGTTCTCGGCAACTCTGTCGATAACGCTATCAACAATTCTGCAGCTCCAGAAAATGCTGCGACGGACAATCAGAAAATTGTCGAAATCAACATCGACTTGATCGACCCGAACCCGTTCCAGCCGCGTAAGTTCTTCGACGACGATGAACTTGTCGAACTTGCTGAAACCATCGAAAAGCACGGACTTATCCAGCCGATCGCCGTCCGCAAGGTGGGCGACCGCTACCAGATCATCAGCGGTGAACGCCGTACCCGTGCATCAAAGCTTGCCAACTGCCAGACCATCAAGGCCCAGGTTTACGAAAATCTCGACGACAAGACCATGAGCGAATGGGCTTTGATCGAGAACATCCAGCGTGTGGACCTGAACCCGATTGAAGTGGCGCAGTCTTACCAGCAGTTGATCGATAACCATAACTATACACACGACGACTTGGCCAAGACGGTCGGCAAGTCCCGTTCCGCCATCACGAACGCACTTCGTCTCTTGAAGCTCCCGAACCAGGTTCAGGCCTGGATCCAGGAAGGCAAACTTGCAGGCGGTGCCGCCCGTGCTCTTTGCAGTGAAAAAATTGCAGACCCGGAAGCTCTTGCAAAGCGTGTCATCGAAGAAGGTTTGAACGTCCGCCAGATCGAAGCGATCGCCCGCGGCGAAGATCCGTTTGCTCAGACGAGAGACGAGAGTGGAGAAACGAGAGAAGCGGAACCTGAAAATGTCGCAGCCGCTTCCGAAGAAGATGAAATGCCGGAAGTCCATGGCAGTGAACCGAGACCGAAGATAGAACTCAGCGCCGATCTCAAGAACTTCGAAAACAGGCTCGAAACGTTCTTTGGCACAAAGGTCGCACTCAACCCGAGCGCCAAGGACCAAACCAAGGGCACCATCGTCATCAACTACTATTCCATGGACGACCTGACAAGAATCCAGGAAATCATGGAAAACCGCTAACGGTAAAATTGTGAGTCGTAAGTTTTACACCATCCAGATTATTCCGGAAAACACGACCGGTTCAAAAAAGTACCGCATATCGAGCAAGCAATTTTACTTGTTCCATATCGGTCTTGTCCTGGTCGCTATCATCCTCATTTTGTTCATAGTCCACATTGCAAGGATCAACAAGACCCTCATCAGCTACGAAAAGATGCGTGTATACAATGCGCAGCTCGTAAAGCAGAACGCAAACTACGAAGAACTCTTCTCGAGACTTGATTCACTGTGGATCATGGAAAACCGAATCCAGAATATCTTCGAGACGTTCCTCGAAAACGACTCCAACAAGATCAACAGCATCATCGAGCGCAACCGCTTTGCGCACGTTCCCTCCAGCAAGAACAGTATTGATTTCGAAGGTATCCACAACTGGCTTACGACCGACGAAAAAATCCGCCTGGAAAGAATCCCGAACGTGATCCCGGCTGTGGGCATCATCAGCAAGAAGTTCTCTTACGAAAACAAGCACCTGGGAATCGACATATCGGCACGCAAGGGAAACCCGGTATTTGCATCGGGTAGCGGCAAGGTAACATTCGCGGGCAACAGTGGCGATCTTGGAAACACCGTCGTCATTGACCATCAAAACGGATACAAATCAAGCTATTCACATCTCAAGAGCCTAAGGACTCGAAAAGGGTCTAATGTCACAAAAGGTGATGTGATCGGGTATGTCGGCGACACCGGCAATACGAGTGGTCCACACTTACACTATTCAATTACCAAGAATAATATACCTCAGGATCCTGAAACCATATTTACATACTAGGGGAAAATCATGGCGAGCAAAAACGAACAAGAATTCACCCAAATCGGAAGAAACGTTCAAGTTAACGGAAGCATTACTGGGAAAACGGATTTGCGAATCGCCGGAAAAGTTTATGGCAATGTCTCCATAGATGGAGAACTGATTCTAGAAAAATTTGCCCTCATAGAAGGCGACGTCAAGTGTGGCGCCGCTATTCTTGCAGGTTCCATAAAAGGCGATGTGGATTGCAAGAAAAAGCTAGTTCTTCAAGACAACGCAAAAATCATCGGGAACGTAAAGGCAGAACAGCTTATCATTAACGAAGGTGCCATCTTCCAGGGTTCCTGTGAAATGTCCACCACTACTATTAAATAATATTAGATATATTTATATATAAGAATTGATATTTAATGTAGTGAATAGTGGATAAAATTTTTACAGTTCGAACGTAAATCTATGATAATCAATGAGATACGAGAATAAGCCAAATGTGGATTAATGTTGAAAATTTAAAATCTATTCACTTTCTTCAATGTTGATAGGTGTTGAACCCAAGTTTTCAATGTCAATTCACGAAATGGTCACGAAAGTATGTTGAAGATTGTGTGATGAAGTTCACAAAAGTACGTTGTCCATCACAAAAAGAACGAAAAACTGGATAAACTTTTCACTTTTTAGTCTCAATAGCTATATTCTAATAAAGTCTACACAAGCTGTATGGAAAAAAAAGTGCTAAAGATAGGTCAAATAACGGATACCCACATCGGTGGTGATGCGAGTCCTGTCCAGGGTATTGATGTTCGCAGGAACTTTCTTACAGCCTACAATTCCGAGACCATGAAAGGTCTGGACCTTTTGGTGCTATCTGGGGACTTGGCCGACGACGCTTCGATAGGAGCGTATTCTTATATTGTTGACATCCTGAAGGACTGCAAGGTTCCTGTCTGCATCATTCCTGGAAACCATGACGACCTCAATATCATGGAAAGATATTTTGACTTGAAAGGCGAAATCAAAAACGGCAAGTGTTATTACCGTTACGATATCGGTGGCCGTTCCATTTTTTTCCTGGATAGCGCTAATGGAACTGTCTCGAGTGAACAACTTTTGTGGCTCGAAAGTGAAGCTGCAAAAGTGGATGGCGAAGCCCTGCTGTTCTTGCACCACCCGCCATGCCATTGCGACCATAAGTTTATGGATTCGAGATATGCGTTGAAGAACATCGAAGAAGTCCAGGCGACGCTTTTGAAGATAAAGAATATCAAGCATATTTTTGTGGGGCATTACCATAGCGAGATGGAAGAGAGGATTGGAGACAAGATCGTGTATGTCACTCCGTCGACTCAAATGCAGATCGATCCAAATGCTTCTGATTTTTCTAAGACTTCTAAAGGACCGGGCTGGCGCGTGATTGAATGGAGTGAAAATTTTCTAAAAACACAGGTTTATTTTGAATAACCCCTTGAAAATTTTTAATTCTTTTGTTAAATTTGGGTCAATGGCGGTTTAGCTCAGTGGTAGAGCACTGGAATCATAATCCATTGGTCCGGGGTTCAAATCCCTGAACCGCTATTACAAAAAAAAAGAGGCGAGTATGTCAAAAAAAATTCTAGTAATTTCTCTTTTGGCAATCGCCTCTTTTTTTGTTTCCTGCTCTGACAAGCAGCCGGAAGCAAAGCCTGCAAAGCAGGTTGTGCTGCCGCAATCGCAGCCGATTGTTCCCGTGCTTCCGTTTATGGCTCCTGCAAAATCCACGATTACTGTCGAAAAGGCTACTACCTATGCAAAGGCAAGCAATGGGCTTGTCGAGCTTGGCGTGAAGTGGTCTGAACGTATTGACAACGCTAAGGATTTTGAAAAGATCCAGATTCTCAATGCGTACAATGTGGCACGTGACCAGCTCTGTGCCCGCGTAGGCTTGCAGGGCGGCATTGCCGAGTTCGACTGGATTACCAATGTGGCCATGAAGAATCCGGAAAACAGGAATGCTTTCGAGAAGGCCGGATTTAAGGTAAAGTAATTTAGTTAGTTAATAATTCTAATTTACTAGTTATTAGAAAAGTTGAATGAAATACCGCGAAAAATCGCGGTTATTTTTTATTTATTGCTGAAGACGTTTATAGACTTCCATCTGGCGTTCGATGATACCGTCCCAGGTGAAGCATTCTTCGATGCGTTTACGGGCGCCGGCGAGAAGTTTCTGGATCAGTGCCGGGTCTGCTTCGAGACGCTTGAAGGCTTCGGCGAGCGCGACAGGGTCTTTCTCGGGAACGAGGATTCCTGATTCTCCGTCGACAACGACATCCGGGATGCCGCCGACATTGCTTGCGACAATCGGCAGTCCAAGTTCCATCGCTTCGATGAGGACGACTCCGAGTCCTTCGGTATCGCCCTTGTGATCGACGATGGCCGGGAGCACAAAGACGTTCGCCGTCTTGTATTCGTTTGCAAGATCCTCGGGTGAAAGCTTGCCTGTGAAGAAGATATTTGCTGGTTGATTTCCTTGACTGGATCCTTCACTTTCGTTCAGGATGACGCTTTGCATTGCTTCGGCTTGCTCTTTAAGCTGTTCGGTCAAGTCGCCGACGCCGACGATGCGGATTTCGAATTTGTCTCTGGGCAAATGCTTTGCGGCTTCGATGAGGTAGCAGATTCCCTTGCGTTCGATGTGCCGCCCGACAAAGAGAATCTTGAACTTGCCTTTCACATCATGCGGAGTAATTGCGACTGGATCCTTCGACTTCACTACGTTTCGCTCAGGATGACACGAAGCATTACTCTCGTCTCTAGTCTCAAGAGTCGTTCCGTACGGACTCCATTCGACGTCCACATTGCGGAGCGCCTTGATTTTTCCGGCAGTGAAACTTGAGTTTGCAAAGATCGCCTGAGCTTGCCCGATGGCGAATTTCAGGAGTGGCTTGACCCATTTCTTTTTGCGGATGAGCAGAAGTTCTGCCCCGTGGAAATTCAGCACGAGCGGGATCCTGAAAAGCTTTGCAGCACCGAGTGCAATGTAGGCATGCGGGAACGGCCAGTGTGCGTGGATCACGTCGGGGCGCCATTTGCAGCAAATCCTGATGCACTGGAAAAATCCGTTGATGATGTAGGGTATAGCGAGCAGCTGCAACCACGGCTTGGAGGCCATCTTGCTTGGGGCGCCCTCCTCGTGTGTGAGGATTTCCCAGTTTGCAGGTGCGTATCGGAAACGGTTGACGTGTGTGCCGTCTATGTCGTGGCTCTTGAGGCCTTTGTACGCGGGGGCGAGAACCTGTATTTCGATGCCTGCTTTTTTTAAATGTGCGACGGAGGTGCGCAGCCACGGAACTTCGGCGTCTTCTTGGAATCTGGGATAGACAGAGCCTATGACGAGGACTTTCATTGTGCCTGCTTTGCGACTTCTTGTGCCTGGATATCCTGGATGCAGGCCGGATAGACTATGGGTTTGACGATTTTGTTGAGCACGAGTTTCATAATTTCGAAATCGTGCTTGCTTGCCGTGCGAATAAAGCGGCCTACAAGGCGGTTCCAGCCATTGAGTTTTGAATCTAGAAGCAGAAGTCCGATTCCGCTTTCGTGTTCCAGAAAACCGATAATGTCGCTCCCGCGCTTGTTTTGGGAAAGCGTTTCCATGAATATATTCCAGAACTGCTGGGAGTTGCTCTCGTTGCCGAGGGTTGCATTGATGGATTCGAAATCAAATTCAATGTACACGAAGGAACTCTTATCCTCGTCACTGCGGATAATTTCTTCCTGACAACGTCTCTCAAAAATATCTTCGGTATAGATGGAGATATTGTATTGATGTTTTTTTATCAAGTTGAAGAGCTCTTCCTTCATCATTGCCCCTAATTTAGTCTATTTTTTAACCATGCAGCGATTGTTAAAATTGAAAAAAGCGCTGAAGAGCAGTGTTTTGGCTACTTCGGTCGAAAATTTTAAGGCCATTAGGTCAGCGACTGGCAAGTACCGTCCGATGACGGCCTTCGAGATACAGATTCTTGAAAAAAATGGGAACAGTTGCGACGACTGGTCGAAGGTGCTGGTCGAGCCGGACTTTGACCCGAACCGCATTTTCCGCTCGAATTTTATGGGCGATGTGCGTCTCCCGAAGTTCTTTGGCACACTCCTCTTGCCGGGCGATGTCTCGGTCGCTACAGGTATTTATGACTGCATGGTCCACAACTGCATTATCGAGAATGCCTTGATTTACAAGGTTTCGACATTGAGCAATGTGCTTGTGCGCAGTAGTGCGGTCGTGCAGAATGTTGGCACTCTTGTCAGTAGCGGAAAGATTAACTACATGGTCGGCTCGACGATTAACGTGGGTAACGAGATGGGCGGCCGCGAAGTGCTGGTTTTCCCGGAACTCACGACGGAGCTTGTCGACTTGCAGCTGTTCCACAAGACAGAACAGAGTGTGCAGGATTCGTTTGCCGAAATGCTCAGCGCCTATAGGTCTGAACTTGCACTTCCGTTTGGAATCGTAGGGAAGGGCGCGGTCGTATCGAATACGAACATTATCCGCAACAGCTGGATTGGTGCGCATGCCCGCATCGAGGGTGCCGCAAAGATTCGCAATTCCATCATCATGAGTTCGCTCGAGGAATCGAGCCATGTTTATGATTCCGTGATTCTTGAAAATACGAATGTGCAGATGGGCGTTAAGGTGCATACGGGCGCCGAGGTCCAGAGTTCCGTGCTGATGGGCCGCTGCAAGGTCGGCTGCAAGGCGATTGTGAAGTCTTCTATCATCGCTCCGTGCTGCCATATCGAAGAGGGCGAAGTCAACAGTTCCTACATGGGACCGATGACGCAGATGCACCACCACTCGCTTTTGATTGCGGCGCTCTGGCCGGAAGGCTGTGGCAATTTGGGCTATGGCGCAAATGTTGGCAGCAACCACACGGGCCGCATGCCTGATCAGGAAGTGATGCCAGGCCAGGGGATGTTCTTTGGACTTGGCGTGAACATCAAGTTCCCGTCGAATTTCCGCGAGTCTCCGTTTACCTTGATTGCAAGCGGGCTTACGACTTTGCCACAGCGGCTCAAGTTCCCGTTTTCGCTGATTCATGCGGGAGACCCGCAGCTGGTGGGTGTGGCTCCACGTCTGAATGAAATTGTGCCGGGCTGGAACTATGCAAAGAATGCGTATGCGCTAGACCGCAATGCGTATAAATATTCTATTCGCGGCAAGGGCCTTGTGCCGTCTACGTTCTACTCGATTTACAATCCTGAAACGGCTCGCCTGGTGTTCGATGCGTACAACCGCTTGCAGGTGGTGAAGGTCAAGGACGTTTATACGAAATCTGATATTGACGGGCTTGGTGAAAACTTCTTGCGTGAACGCGTACGCCAGAGTGCAGTCAAGGCGTATGGTGAATATCTGGAACGCTATGTACTTGACTTGATGCTTGCGCTGGTGGAAGGCGACGAGTCACTTTCGAAGCAGTCTCCGCGTGAGTTGCGCAAGCTGCTGGGTGAAACGAACAAGGAAATTGCACGTGTCGTGACGTTTCCCGAGACGATGGACGATCTGGTCAAGCGCTACAGGCAGCTTGACAAGGAATGGTTTGATAGCGTAAGCCATGGCCTGGATCGCGATAATCAACGCGGCCGCGAGATCTTTGACGATTACGATAGCGCCCATCCGGTGGACAAGGGATTCATGGAATGGGAAAAGGCCCGCTTTGAAGAATCGGTAAAACGCTTGAGTGCGTTCGTGAAGAATCTCGCTTAAGTGTGTATTGAACTGCGCGGAATTTTTCTGTTATGTTGTTATATATTTTACTTTGTCTAGAAGTTGTCTTGCGGACGCTTGTTGAAATTCGCGAACGAAGGCTGACGCAGTTGCGCGGTGGCGTGTTTGCCGTATTGCGGTTGATTCCGCTGGTGAACGATATTGTGCCGCTCCCGGAAAACCGCAGCGAAGTGCATGAGTCGAAATTTGTGAAGTTGCACGAAGAAGGGCATAAAGCTTTGCACCATTCAATTCTTCGCAACTTGATGAAGATTGCATTTTTAATGATTGCAGTGTGGTTTTTAGCGGCGATGGTTGTTCGTTGGAATACGAGTTTTTTTGCTGCGGTGTTATGGCTTCATTTGGTGGCGATTCCATTCCGCTATTTGTTTAATTGGTATTGTTGGAATCAGGAATACGAAGCTGACGCTTACGCTTTTAAAGAATTGGGTAAGCAAAAGGCGAAAGCTGCCATGCAAGAACTTGCTGAATGCGAAATTCCATATTCCAAGTTATTCGCATCAATTTACAGGGAACACCCAACGGCAACACTTCGCAGCGCTAGAATGTTGAAAAAAGCAATTGTTCCTGTAAAACCTGTAGTGAATAATAAAGGTTAAATTATTCAAATCTTTAAAGCCTTAGCTCTGTCGTTTAGGCTTTCTTTGTATTTGATTTTTGCTTCGTCACTTAAAAAAGAATTGTCAATCATCACTTCCATTTCAGAAAGATGGCTTGTGATGTTGCGGATAAATCTTTCGGCGCGTTTTTCTACAATGCCAATGCGATGTGCAAATTCCATGAAATCAGGGGCACCATAAAATCCGTTTGTGTTAAAGTAATCGCTTTCGTAATTATCTTCGTTTTTAAAGAGATCAAGAGCCATTCTCTCATCAGAAGTATGTAACGATGTATTCAACAAATCGTAGGCGGGAGTAAGTTTAAAAACGCCTTCTTGATTTGGGCTGTAGATTGAAAAATTCTTGATATGAGCATCGCCATTGTTAACAAGATAATTAAATAGAATGACATTGAAAAAATTTTCTGCAGCGACGGTATAGGCGCTAACATACTTTTTCATAAGATCAGCAATTTCTTCATAGCTGAGACTATTGTATTTGTAATTAGGCCCATTGGTATCATTAGATATTCCTGCAATTTGTGCAAAGTCTTCTTGGTGAATTTTGGAGCCGTCTTCACGGACATCAAAACGCTTAGTCAAGTAGGCATATTCTCCCGAAGAAAATTTCATTAATGCAGATTCCGCTACATTAATTTTGAAAATTTGCTTTGCCATTTGCATGGTGACATGTTCATTAGCGGGCATGTCTTGAAATAGTTCAAACTGCATGTCCGTTGAAGGTTTTAGAATGAATATGCCATTTTGATCGGTTGTAGAAAGTTCTGTATCTTCGAATCTTAAGGAAAATTTTGGTTGAGCTCCAGAGATGGATATTCTTTTAACATCTTGTTTTTTTATTTGAGTTATATCGGTAAGTTTAAAATTTAATTTTGCATTGAATTTATATTTGTTGAATAATTTAAGGGAGCATGATCTGCAAAAGTCATTTTTTGTTTCCTTAAGACAGCAATGGCATCGTGTCATTCTTTACACTCCTGTATGGTAATATTGCCGATTGTTTCTTTTTGTGCTAGTTCTAACAACATGGCAAATTTGTTGTTGGGATTGAGAAGGAGAGATTGACTAATATTTGTTTTGTTCTTACCTTCGGGAAGTAGCCCACTAAAAAAAGGAAACATATATTTTGAGTGAAAAGATTTAATGTTTTTGGGGAGGCTTATTGCAATGGATGTACCCCCGTTTTTGATATAGTCTTTGTCGTATAAAAAAACAAAATATTTTTTATAGGCCAATAAATAGCCTACGATAGTTCCATTTTTGAAAACACGTGCTTTGCGAATTATATCGGGATGTTTTTTATTCATGGATTATACGCTCTTGTAAGGTAATGACAAGTCCAAGTGGTTCTAAAATTTTGGAAAGTTTATTGATACTTAAATTTGCATGACCGTTTTCAATACTATTGATTGTTCGCAGACTGATACCTGACATTTCGGCAAGGTCAGCTTGGGAAATATTCAGTTCTTGCCTTTTTTGGGCGATTTGTTTTCCTAAAGATTCAGTTTCTTTCATTTTTAATTTTTCATTATTTAAATAAGTAATATATTGCGTATTTGATAATGAATATATGAAAAACAGATTGATTTGTCAATAGAATATGCAATATATTGCACTATTATTAATAATATATATATATATATATATATATTATTCATTTAAATAAAATGAGTAATATATTGCGTATTTAATAATGAGTATATAAAAATAAATTGGTTTATTAGTAGAATATGCAATATATTGCGTTATTGATAATAATACATATATAAAACTACTTAATTTAAACAAGATGTGTAATATATTGCGTGTATGATGAGATGTTGTAAGCTTGCTTAACACAAAAGCATTTGTTATTCATGCGATATTAAAATTTGTATATTCTTTGCCACAGAGGTTTAAAAATGTCCCGTGCTTTTTCAATGAAAAAATTAAGAGTTCTTTTTATTCTTTCGTTATTTGCGTTTTTTACAGTTTCCGCGTATTCCTTTGACTTGACTGTCAAGGCGAATGTCGATAACGCACAGGTCTTTATCGGTGACAAGTTCAATTACGAAATCCAGGTCACGGCGCCTGAAAATGCAATTGTCGATTTACCGAGTTTTGTCGGGAACCTTGGCAGCTTTGAAGTCAAGGAAATGAAGAACGAAAAAATCACCGAGGGTATGCCTAAGGGCACTGCAAAATTTACTTGGCTTGCAACGCTCAATACATTTGTGAGCGGTGACTTTTTGATTGCCCCGCAAGAAGTGAACGCCGTTGTCGGAACGGATACGGTCAAGACGCACACGGACCCGGTTGCAGTCAAGGTTTCCAACCGCACGACTGGCGAAGAAGCGGATATCCTCGAAGTGGAAGACCCGCTGAGCGACCCGAGGCTCCCGCAGTGGCTTTATGTATTGTTTGCCGTTCTTGGCGTTGCCTTGCTCGTCTTTATTGGCTGGTTCTTGCACAAGAAATTTGCAAAGCGTGGCGAGGCCCCGCAGCTACCGCCGTACGAAGAGGCAGTCCTTGCTCTCAAGGACTTGCGCAACAGGAATTACCTTGCCGAAGGCAACCAGGGCGATTACTTCATGTCGCTTGGGTTCATTACCCGCCGTTACATCGAGCGCCGTTTTGAAGTCGATATTCTCGATGCGACAGTCGCCGAACTCAAGAAGCGCATGTCGCATGTGGCAGGTCTCCCGCAGGCTTACAAGGAATCCGTGGTGACGCTTGCTGAAGAAACGGAACCGGTGAAGTTCGCGAAGATGAAGCTCGACGGCGAACGCTGCAAGTTCTGGGACGAATGGGCGGATCGCCTGCTCGAAGACACCAAGCCGATGCCCGAAGAAGAAAAGAAAAAGTAGAACTTAGAAGTTACCAGTCTGCCAACTTTATTTTCTTATTGCAACATTTCTTATTATATTTCTTGATAAGAATTAAGGAGAAAATATGACCGTAGTTATCGTTGTCGCCGTTGCCTTTATAATTATCGCTCTGTTCATTTCTATGTACAACGGGCTTGTCAAGCTTCGCAATAATCGCGAGAATGCCTTTGCAAATATCGATGTCCAGCTCAAGCAGCGTTTTGACCTTGTGCCGCAGCTTGTCTCGACGGTCAAGGGTTACGCAACTCACGAAAAGCAGGTGCTTGAAGAAGTGACTGCCGCCCGTGCGGCTGCCATCAATGCTAAAACCATTGACGAGAAGGTTGCTGCCGACAAGTCGCTTTCTGCGGCGCTTACAGGACTTAAGGTTTCGCTTGAAGCTTATCCGGAGCTTAAGGCGAACCAGAATTTTTTGCAGTTGCAGACGGAACTTTCGGATATTGAGAACAAGCTTGCTGCTGCCCGCCGCTTCTTCAATTCTACAACACGCGAGTACAACAATGCATGCGAGGTCTTCCCGAGCAATATCATTGCCGGCATGTTCCACTTTACCCGTGCGACCATGTACGAGGCGACTGAAAACCGTGAAACGCTAAACAAGGCCCCTGAGGTGAAATTTTAATGAGTAGACAGTAGGCAGTAAACAGTAAAATAATGGCGCGACTGGTGTCGCGCGTTTAATTAGCGCCTTTGGCGCATTTTTCTCTGTCTACTTACTACTTCAAACTTCCTACTGCCTATGCGTTACGTTGGTCTCCAGACTCAAATATGGCGGAATAACCGCAATACGGTGATTCTGCTTTTTATGTTCCCGGTGATTTTGCTGGGGATGGTGTTTCTGGTCATCCTGGGGCTTGATTTTTTCGGCCTGCTTTGCGATATTGTCGAGGGTGGATGTCCTCCTGAACATGCATCGCGTATAAGGTATGGGACTATGCACTGGCCTGAAATATGGCATTGCTTCAAGGTCGTGATTCCTTATACATTGCAGATTGTGGGCGTATGGTTCATTATCGCCTATTGCGCAAATACATCCATTATCCGCCATGCGACTCATGCAAAGCCGCTTGAACGCAAGGAAAATTTGCGCGTCTACAATATTGTCGAGAACCTTTGTATTGCTGGTGGCATCGAGATGCCGCAAATCAATATTATCCAGGATTCTGGAATGAACGCTTTTGCAAGCGGTATCGATATTCCTTCGTTTACCATTACCCTCACGACGGGTCTGATCGAAAAACTGGATGATAGGGAGCTTTCGGCGGTCGTGGGTCACGAGCTTACGCACATCAAGAATCGCGATACGCGTCTTATGGTGGTATGCATTGTGTTCGTCGGAATTTTTGCGACAATCCAGACGGTCTCCCTGAAGTTGATAAGCGCTATGTTCCGTAATCCGCGTAGGTCTAGGCGTAGCCGCAATGGCGGAAGTGCCGATATGTATATCCTCCTGGTTTTATTGCTTGTGTTTATATGGAGTTCCGTTGGCTATGTGTTCACCTGGTTCACGCGGCTTGCTATTTCACGCAAGCGAGAGTATGTAGCCGATGCCGGCGGTGCTGAGCTTTGCGGGGACCCTCTTGCACTTGCGTCTGCGCTGAGGAAAATTTCCAAGGATCCGGGCCTTGTGAGTGTGCAGAGAGACGATATTGCACAGCTTTACGTGATTCATCCTGATGAGGAATTTGACAATAATGCAGGCTTGAAAGGCTGGGTGGCGAAGGCCAATGTTTTGTTCTGCACACATCCAGATACGCCAGAGCGTATTCTGCTGCTGGAACAGTTCTAATGTTCGGACTGCTTTTCCGGGTTTTTGCCCAGGATCGTTTTGTTGATATAGTTTATGCCTTTTGCCTTGTCGGCGGCGGCAGGTGTCTGGAGCTGGATTTGCTCCAGTATTAAGGCTTCGAGCTTTGCCATCAGCTCTGTAGCAGAGCAGCCGAAAGCGTCTGCGAGATCACAAAACGATTTGACGGAAAGGCTGCGCTTGCCTTTTGCGACCAGTCCGAGATGCTGGCGACTAATCCCGCTATCTAAAGCGAGCTTTTTCTTCGTTAAGGAAGTCGCTCCCTGCATCTGTGCTAAAAGTTCAATTTCAGCTTTTCGGATGACGTCAATGTCATATCGCATCCTTCAATTTTATGAATCTGCCTCAAATATCGTGCAAACTTTAGTTTCCATAATTTCGAGAATTTTTGATTCTGTACGATATAATCATAATCAAAAAAGCACTCTTTGGCAGAGTGCTTTTATAAGTTGCTTCTATAGCAGTTGTCTTTTTAGACTAGAATTGGGCCTTGAGGGCTGCCGGGCATTCGACTTCTTTATAGGTGTGGTTCGGGTTGCCTGCAGCTTCCATCCATGTGGCAAGGAATAGGCAGCCTTCCTTAGCCTGGGTGTCACTTGCGAATGCTCTGTTGCACTTTTCAGTGAGGCATTCCTTGCGCTTGGTCAAAAGGTCGCCATTGTATCCGACTTCCTTTTCGCAGTCAGAGAGGAGGCCGCCGTAGGTTGTGGTGTTTTGCGGGATGTTCCAGCCCATCTGGCTGCAACCATTGAAAGCGCCGAATCCGCCACCCGGGATCATCACGTCGAACTGACCGCCTTGCACGTCGTAACCGATGTTCGATGCCATCACGACGAGAGTCTTGCCAGCAAGAGCCTTGTGGTTTGCCTTGGTTTCGTACTTGCCTGTGCCGGTGAAGGTAAGGGCGAAGCACTTGCCGCATGTAGCGTCGTTACCCGGAGTTGCTGCGAATGCGTAGGCGAGCTTGTCGCTCACGATTATAGGAATCTGGCTTGTGCAGGTAGTGCCCTGGCCACCGGAGCAGATACTGCCGTTGGTGTTGCCGATCGGGGTCTTGCCCTTGGCATCGCAAGTTTTAGCGGCACCGCCGTGTTCCGGCCAGGAGCAGTGAGGCATGCAGCAGTCCCAATAACGGGTTGCAAAGCCTTGCTGTCCACCGGCACCTGCGTTGAGGTACTTGGCTTCTTCGGCAGATGCGTTCGGATTGTCTATTGTGGACGAAGAAGACTTAGCCTGGCTGCTAGAGGACTTAGCCTTGCTGCTGGAGGACTTCGCCTGGGAAGAAGAGGATTTCGCCTTGCTGCTGGAAGACTTCACCTGGGACGAAGAAGATTTGGGCTGGTCCTGCTTCTGGCTTGAAGAGGACTTTGTTTCCTGGCTGCCGTTTCCGCTAGTTACGTTCAATGTGAGCGTTATGCTTTTGCCGTCGGCCGTCCATGCTTCAGTGACTTCGCCAACCTGGAAGGAAGAAGGGACGGTGGCGGAAATGGTAAACGTCTTTGCGCTTGCATCGTATTTGCAGTCGCTGTCCTGGATGAACCAGGCGTTCCAGGACTGTCTGGTTGGCTGGCTATTGACACCCGAGACTGTGACAGGGGTGATTGCCTTGCCTTGTGCGACTGTCTGTGTGAGAGAACCTGCACCACCGTTACCTGGCTGTTCCTGCTTTGCAGAAGAGCTTTCCGGTTTCGGTTGTTCTGTTTTCTGCGATGACGATGAAACGACGGGATTGACTTTAGCGGAGCTGGAGCTTGCTACCGGAATCCCTGGAGTATATACAGAAGAGCTGCTTACAGCGATGACCGCGCTGGAATTCGGCGTACCTTCACCAGGAGCGGAAACGATTTCGCCTTCAGGTGTCATTACGTAGCCGTTAGGGTAGGTGATGGTTCTACCGGGATTTACAACTGGAAGGGAGCTAAGGTCTACGACAATCGGTGCTGCACCGTCTATAATGATGCTGCTGGTTGCGACATCGAATGTTCCGACGGGAACGCTGTATTCGTTAGTCACGGTATACGTGCCTGTCCCGTTGGGAATAATGAAATAGATTGCTGTACCGGTATTTGCCATAAAGCAGTGCTGATCGACGTCGAAAGCAGCTTTTGGCTGGGTTCCAGGAAGTTCCGATGTGTGACCCGGTACAGATGCTGGGTCTCCGGAGCAGTTCCATGCGATAAAGGAAAGGCCGAAAATGGCGAGGGTTGTGAATAGTTTGTTCTTCATGATACAGTAAGCCCTTGTAATTATATCACACCCTGTATTCCAATCATCCGCGCTAAAAGATAAAATCTTCTTCTCTGAAATGCTCGTAAATAAGAGTAAAAAGAACTATACAATAGTTATATGTGAACTTACGCACAACTTATTTATTATCAAAGACTTACAAAAAAGAAAAACGCCCCGGTTTGGGGCGTTGAGTTCCGTTTTAGACCTTTTTTAGTATTTGGCCTTGAGTACTTCGGGGCATTCCACTTCGACGTAATCGTGCAACGGGTTGCCTGCGCCGCTCATGAAGTTGGCGAGGAACAAGCAGCCCTTCTTGGCTTCGCTGTCGCTAGAGAATACGCTTTCGCATTTGTTTTTATAGCACTTGAGAGTTGCAGTGGGCTTGTAGTTGCTTTCCTTTTCGCAGTCGGAAAGGAGGCCACCGTACTGTTCGCCTTGCGGACCCCAGCCCATGGAGGAGCAGCCGTTGAACATGCCCACGCCACCGCCTGGAATCATGATATCAAACTGGCCCTGCTGCACATCGCCACCGATATTCGTTGTCATGATGATGAGCTTCTTGCCCTTGATGGATCTGTGGTTGTCGTCTGTCGAATACTTACCCTTGCCGGTGAAAGTGAGCTGGTAGCACTTGCCGCAGGAGCCGCCGTCGCTTGCAGGCACAGCCGCGAAAGCGAAACCCATTTCATTACAGCCGTCGATTGTAAATGGAATCTGGCTTGTGCAGGTCATGAGGCCGCCGCCACTGCAAACGCTGCCGCCACCCCAGTCGGTGCTTTCGTTCTTGCCCTTGTTGGTGCACTGTCTAGAGTAGTTGCCGTTTGCGTGTTCTGGCCAGGAGCAGTGAGGCTTGCAGCAATCCCAGTAACGGGTTGCCCAACCGGAACCGCTCTTGCCGCCGCTTTTCACCTTGATCGACGGGCACTGTCCGGTTACAGGTGCAGAAGAGCTGCTCTTTGGCTGGGAGCTGCTGCTGCTCTTGACCTGGGAACTGCTGCTCTTGGGAGGATTAGCACTGCTGCTGCTCTGGACCGGCGGAACGTATGCAGAGGAGCTGCTGACTATAGGAGGAACGTATACGCTTGAAGAAGACGGGATCACGGGAGGAATGTAGTACGCACACTTTGAGTCCGGTGTCAGAAGCGGGAGCTTCGAGAGGTCGGCCTGCGTGATCGTAGTGCCGTTGGCCTTCGACTTGATGGTTCCTGTGGCAAAGTCGAAGGAACCGACAAGATTGCCGCTTGGATCTGTCACGGAAAGGTCGGAATAAATGAGGTAACGTCCCGTGTTGTCGATATGGAGGAATGCCGGTTCGGTGATGGTGTAGAAGATTCCGTCACCTGAAATGATTGGCAAACTTGTCAAGTTGATGTTGTTGACGAGCAGGTTGCCGGACAAGTCCGAGATAAAAATCGTTGATGTCGAGTTCGGAACGAAATTCCAGATACCGGCTGTGGCACCCGATTCGTCCGTCACGGTATAGTCATCATAGATAAGGAAATTCTTGTCGGCGGCCAGGTACCAGGCATTGACGCAAGATGTGACTTGAGTACTCGGGGGTACTACAGAGCACTTGGTCGGATCGCCAGGGAGCGTTTTGACTCTCTTCGGATCGGAAAGATCAACCTGGTTGACCAAGTTGACTTGGTTCAGGTCCTTGATGATGACGTAGTTTGTGAACTGGACAGGGTAGGCTGTGCCCACCTGGTTTCCGTTAATGTCGGTTACTCTGAAGTCCTGAAGAATGATGTAGCCTTCTTTGATCAGGTACAGTGCATCTTCGCAAGGCACAAAAGAGACTTCGCCATCTTTATTGGTAGGCGATTTTTCAGAGCAAGAACATGCTAAACCAATTGTCCCAAGCGCGAGCAGGGACTTCAAAAGGGGGTATTTCATAGAAGTTCCTCGAAATTAACCCCAAACACCGGATATTAAAGATAGAAATAATGTATATAATGTGTTGTAAAAAAACTTTTCATGTTGAAGAATGTGTATGAATTAGAAAATCAGTTGATAGTCGTTGATCGCTAGTTAGTTTGGTCGATGTCCGTTTGTGCGTTTTCGTTTTTTCTTCGGGCGCCGAAAAAATCCTGTTTTTAATATGAAGACGTCCCTTAGAATGCAAATGAAAAAATCTCAAGATCTTGAAAGTCAATGTGTTGAACGACCCTAAAAACGTAAAACTTTGTAAAATTTTGTAATGTAAAAATCTTTTTACATTCAAGAACGAAGGCTGTTGATTCACTTTTCGGCTGTTTATGTGAATTGTTTATAAAATGTTGAAAAAGTGGTTTTATACTTGAAACAAAATATTGAACCTTTGATTTTTGAGCGAAAAAGGGCATTTCCATCCCTAGAAATAAGCGGGTTTTCAACGGCCCGGAAACACCCCGAAAAACTGTGGATAAGTCCGAAAATCCGCATTTTTAGCGCAATTTCAAAAGAAAAATACTTGCAAATTACCTAGCATTTATTAAATTTGTGTTCCAATTTCGCAGAGTACCGCTTCCTATGCTTTGCGAAAAT
>JAEEGJ010015506.1_pt1 | contig 17752 bp, 17 predicted proteins | sample 8958761 | NCBI WGS metagenome assembly JAEEGJ01 (sample SAMN16246546, study PRJNA631951) | gut metagenome | biome: gut microbiome; feature: rumen; material: RS-attached | host: Bos | place: Iran: Karaj | collected 2018-10
GACGCCGACTGCGCGCCGATCCTCGAGCGCCATCTGGAGAACAACGGCATCCACCTGCTGCTCGGGGACACCGTGCAGCGCTTCGAGGGCCAAAAGGCGTATATGACGGGCGGCGAGACCGTGGAGTTCGACGTGCTCGTCGTCGCCATCGGCGTGCGCGCGAACACCGCGCTTTTCACCGAGGCGGGCGGAACGGCCGGACGCGGCATCCCGGTGGACGAGACGATGCGCACGGCGCTGCCGGACGTCTGGGCGGCGGGAGACTGCACGGAGATGACGGAGCTCACGACGGGGCAGCCGGGCGTGCTGGCCATCCTGCCGAACGCCTCCCTGCAGGGGCGCTGCGCGGGCGTCAACATGGCGGGCGGCAGCGCGGTGTTCGACAAGGGCATCCGCATGAACTCCATCGGCTTTTTCGGCCTGCATATCATGAGCGCCGGCACCTGCACCGACTGCGTGTACTCCGAGGTCACGGAGACCGGCTGCAAAAAGCTCTTTGCATCAAGCGGCGTTCTCAAGGGCTTCATCCTGATCGGGGACGTGCACCACGCGGGCATCTACACCGCCATGATCCGCGAGCAGACGCCGCTCTCGAGCGTCGATTTCGAGGCGCTCAAGCGCGATCCGTCGCTCTATCCCTTTGGGCAAAAATACAGAGCACAAAAGCTGGGAGGCGTGGTATAATGCGTACGATAGAAGCGGGCGAGATGGATTTCCTCGCCCTGAACGAGCTGCTGCGGGAAACCGAGGGCGACGTGGAGCTCGTCGGCTGCCTCGGCCAGCGCTTCCTCGGCGCGGGCATGGGGCAGCGGCGGCTGCGCATCCGCGGCGTGCCCGGCAACGCGCTCGGCGCCTATCTCAACGGCGCGGAGATCACGGTAAAGGGCAACGCGCAGGACGCCGTCGGCGACACGATGAACGACGGCCGGATCGTCATATTCGGAAGTGCGGGCGACGCGGCCGGTTACGCCATGCGCGGCGGGAGCATCTTCGTCAAGGGAAACGCCGGTTACCGCGCCGGGATCCACATGAAGGCGTACAAAGAAAAAATCCCCGTTATGGTCATCGGCGGCAAAGCCGGAAGTTTTCTCGGCGAATATCAGGCAGGCGGCGTGATCGTCGTTCTCGGACTCGGAACAAACGGCAAAAAGATCGTAGGCAATTTTCCATGCACGGGAATGCATGGCGGCAAGCTGATCCTGCGTTCCGATTGCCGGGATATCGCTTTCCCGGATCAGGTCACGGCAAGACCGGCGACCGATCAAGAGAAAACCGAGATCGACCGTTACGTCTCCGAATATTGCCGTCTGTTCGGCGGGGATAAAGAAGAATTGACGGATCATCCTTTTACGGTCGTAACTCCGGACAGCAAAAATCCTTATAAACAACTGTACGTTGCCAATTAGAACATCTGAAAGCGGGAGGATATCATGAAATATTCAAAGGAAGAAATAATGCAATACGTTGTCGAGGAGGACGTCAAATTCATCCGTCTTGCATTCTTCGACGTGTTCGGACGTCAGAAGAATATTTCGATTATGCCGGACGAGCTTGACCGTGCGTTTACCTACGGCATTGCTTTCGACGCCTCCGCCATCGCCGGTTTCGGCGACGAGGCACATTCCGATCTGTTCCTGCACCCCGATCCCGAAACGCTGACATGGCTGCCCTGGCGCCCGGAACACGGGAAGGTCGTGCGGATGTTCTGCTCGATCACCTATCCCGACGGAAAACCGTTCGAATGCGATACGAGAAGTCTGCTCAAAAAAGCGGTGAGCGACGCAGCAGAGGCGGGTTACACCTTTTATTTCGGTGCCGAGCAGGAATTTTACCTGTTTGAACTTGATGAAAAAAATCAGCCCACAAAGACGCCGTATGACCGAGCCGGCTATATGGATATCGCGCCGGAAGACAAGGGAGAAAACGTACGGCGCGAGATCTGTCTGACACTTGAGAAAATGGGCATCCGTCCCGAAAGCTCGCACCACGAGGAAGGCCCAGGACAAAATGAGATTGATTTTCGTTATACCGAGGCGTTGACGGCGGCGGATAACGTGATGACGTTTCAGACGGTCGTCAAGACTGTCGCGCGCCGCAATGGTCTGTTTGCCGACTTTTCTCCGAAGCCGCTTCCGGATGAACCCGGCAACGGCTTCCATATCAATATGTCGGTCCGCCCGGACGATTCTTCCGAAAAACTGAAACACATGATCGCAGGCGTACTTGACAGGGCGATCCCGACGACGGTCTTTCTTGATCCGACCGAGGATTCTTACAAAAGGCTCGGTCAGCGCAAAGCGCCAAGCTACGTCTCCTGGTCAGCGGAAAACCGTTCGCAGTTGGTACGGATCCCCGCCGCCTCGAGGGAATTTCGACGCGCCGAGTTACGATCCCCAGATCCTACGGCAAATCCATATATCGCCTTTGCGCTTTTGATTTGGGCGGGGATGGACGGCATTCAAAAGCAAACAGAGCTTCCGAAGCCTGTCGACATCAACCTGTTTAAAGCCGATGAGGAAGCCGTCTCAGGGCTGGAAAAGCTGCCCGAGACGCTTGCCGAAGCAAAGGCCATTGCGAAAAACGATTGCTTTATCAAAGCGCATATTCCTGCTGAAATTTTGGATATATACTGCGCGGAATGATCTGTAAATAATCCGGTGAAGGGGGGATCCGTTTGAGCCTGAGAGAACAAGTCTACAGTGTTCTGGTCGTTTCGGCGTCCGTAAAATTCAATCAGGCTCTGCCTGAGATCTTTTCCGCTCCCGTTTTTTCGCCCGTCCAATTTGTTTCCAACGTCAGCGCCGCCAAGCGGGCGATCGCAGAGCGGGATTTTGATATGATAATAGTAAACTCACCGCTTCCCGATGATTCCGGACTCCGTTTCGCCATCGATACCGTAAGCAGCTATCAGACCGTCGTCCTCTTTCTGGCAAGAACAGAGCAATATACGCAGTCCTTCGATCAGCTTGCGGAGCACGGGGTATTCCTGATTCAAAAGCCCACGTCAAAAACAGCGTTTGAGCTTGCTTCCGGCTGGCTGATCAGCGCCCGCGAAAGGATAAGAAAAACAGAAAAGAAAACGCTTTCCATTGAAGAAAAGATGAACGAGATACGGCTTGTCAACCGCGCAAAATGGCTGCTGATCAGCGAGCTGAAAATGACCGAGCCGGACGCTCACCGTTATATAGAAAAACAGGCGATGGACCGCTGCGTTCCGAAACGGCAGATCGCCGAGGAAATCATCAATACATACAGTTAGACGTATTGTTATTTTGAAAAAGTGCGTGCAGTTATCAAATACCATATCATGTAAAAGTTTCAGCGGCGGGAGCGATCCCGCCGCAGTGCGTTATATCACTGTTTACAGACTCTTTCCGAAGAACGGAAGGATGAATTCGAACGCCTCGGAGACGAACGGCGCGAGGTTGTACATAAGAAGCAGATCACCTTCCACATCTTTGAGCTGTGCCTTCAATATCTTGTTTTCCATACGAAGACGTTCTTCTTCGCTCAGCTCTTCTAACGGTCTCGTTCTCCCCCTTCCGTCTTTAAATCCGTCTATCCCGTTCTCCTCATACTTCCTCACCCATGCATATATTTGCTGGTACGACACTTCGTATGTTTGGATCGTCAGTGGATAGTCCTTTCCGTGTTCAATGCAGAATGCTACAATCTCTACTCTCTCTTCTTGCGTCGTTTTTCTTCCCTTGGTCATATAGATCTCCGTTCCGGCTTCTCGCCTTTCTTTGATTTCTCTATGACCATTATACCACTTTATCCATGTTCGTAGTGACTTTTTATCAGATATCCCGAATTTTTTACATATTGTCCTTAGACCGCCTTCCCCATTCAGGTACGATTGAATTGCTTCCAATTTTAACTCTTTGCTGTATTTCTTCTTCCTTTTCTTTGACATTAATAACCCCCATAGTTGTAGTCTTGATGCGTTTTGTTTTTTCAAGTGTCTACTCTATAGGGATTATATCATTGAGGTGGGGGACTTTTTGCTAATTTTTCGTTAAAAAATCAGGGGTCCAAACAGCATCATACTGTGCTGCGGCGATGAAGACGACATCGGCAGGGAGCTAAGGCTCCTGGAAAGCGCGGCGCCGGATGGAATCGATCTGTTCATGCAGAGCAGGAACCCTCCCCGGCGTTTCGTCGGGGAGGGTTCCTGAATCTATTGTAGCGCTGTTATATTCTGAGCGATTTTTGTGAAGAAATCTGCTGACCAGATATCTACGGACGCAGGATTTTTAATAAACTGGAAGACGTCCTGTTTCGAGTCCGGGTAATCTATCGAAGTGAAACGTTCGCACAATGCTTCCCTTATGTTGTCTATTGTCATGTTGTATAAAAAAATGCAGAAAACCTCCGATTTAAAATGTTGGTATTCTCCGAAGAAATACGGTTTAATCTACGCAGGGAGGTCATACGAAATGAAAAAGGACATTTTAGAATACGTGGGACAAGAAAAAGAGGATCCTATATAAATGCTGTTACAGTTTCAGCATCCAAATGCGAGCTGAATGAACAGTCAACTACATGTCGTCTTCGACCATTGCTAAAAGTTTATGCTGTGATATTATTGTAAAATAATCAATGTTAGAATAATCACCTATTCGTTTCACTTCGAATACCGTAGCCCCGATATGAGGAATTAGAAAAACATGAAAACAGGCAGGACTGATCAGTAAGTAGGGCATTATTGGTTTTCGGGCAAAATCATTCCGCATTCTATATAAAAAGTCAATTGCAGGCAGTTTGTGAATTCTATGTTTTATCTCAACTGGATTTGTCGGGCTTTCAATACCAGGCGAGCCCCAAAAAAACTGCGAACACCCGATAAATGTTAGTGGCCTGCTCTTAATCGGAGTAAAAAAGAATTTCACAGAAAACACTTTTTTTTCTGTCTCCACATAAAAATCGCATCCGTTATGCGGAGTCATGCCCAATAACCATAAGAATGAATTCGAATAAAGCTTAACATTATGATTGGCACAAAGCTTTTTAAGTTTGAACATGAAAAACAATCTTTTATAAAAGGCTCTGATATACTTAAAACTTATAATACTGCAAATCAAAATAATTAATCCAATGATAAACTCCATAATTCATCTCTCAAAACAATAAATATATAAATATAAAAGAAATAAATGATGGTCCATAAACATCACGCCATTATTTGTTGATGGAAATGGTTACCACATACTCGCCTTGGAAGGACAGAGTGTTCTTACGAAGGTCGAAAAACTTATTATAATGGATCTATAATAGTTTTAGTACCATGCGGTGCAGTCGGAGGATTCATAGGATCGCAGGCCGTAACATCGTATGAACCGACCTCATGACAATATGAGGAGTATAAAGCAGTACTACAGCCCGAGAACAAAGGCTCTTGTCCCGGAAAACAAGGATCCCCATATCCGGATGCAAAACACGATAACGACATACATGCCTGAACTTTAATATGCTTAATTATTTCCTCCTGCTTTATTGTTGTAATATGCGGTTTGATATATGACATACGAGCCTCCCAAAATATTCTTTGATTTATAATCTTCAATGAACACTATTATAATAGATTATTTGAAATCAGTCTATAAGCGTCATCGATATTTTGAAACGATAATTTGTAAGACGGTAATGAAATCAGATTAGAAATGACGCTATAAACAATACCGTTATTGATTCCAGATAAGTATTGAGCCAATAATAATGCCTTAAATGTCTCGTCTTTTGATAACCGGGTAATTCTGTCTATTTCACCATGTCTGTCAATAATGAAAATCTTAGAAATAAACAGTTTTTTTTCGACATCCTCAATCGTGGAACGGGGCCAGCAAAACAATTTGTCACTTATTTCATTAAATGAGACTAATGAGGATCCGCTTTTTTCCAGTACATCAACCGACGGATACCTCAGGCTCAATGCTTTCAAAAATGGAATAACATCTGCTTGGCTGTTCAACAAGACAACATCGTCATTGATATAATGATACTTTGTTTCTGATAAATAGTAGCACAGTGTTGACTTTCCCGAATACGAATCGCCTAAAAAAAGATGACAGTGATCATCATACTGCAAAACAAACGCATGAAGTAAAAAACAATCTTTTCTGATATTATTGTTGCAGATACTTCTAATAATATAAAAAAGGTATGAATATGGACTTGCAGTGTTTATGCAATACTTCCTATACCCGACAGTATACATATTAACGCCATCTTTTTTTATTCTGACAATGGGATCCTCATCACTGGGATCTCGATTATTAATAAAAGCATTTTCTTTATAAATAAAGCAAACAGATTCAGCTATGTTCATGTCATCTGTATCAACATATATAGAACAATCAAGAAACGGCAATTGCAATTCTAACATCTGGCAACATCCTTGTAATTAAAAAACTGTCATAAGAAATGAGAGTAGTTTCAATAAATGAGACCATTAAATCATTATATTGGAATACTTAGGCAGTTTGCTTACTCCAGAAATGGCAGCAGATCATGTCCTGTGAGAAGGTAAGGACTTGCTTCCGAAACGCTGAATGAAGGATATCCTGATGCAACGAATGACTGGGCCGATGCATCAATTTTCGAAAGGAGCTGCTTGAAATGTGTGACTGTAATAACACAGTTATTATGCCTATTAAAGAAAACAAGCAGGTTTTCAATCAAGGCAACAGCCTCTTTTTCCGTTGTTGAAATAAAGGGCTCATTCATCAGCACAAGTGAGTTGTAAGGAGCTTTTTCGACTATCTTTTTCATCATGGCAAGCTCGTTTCGAAAACGGCTGTTAGCCTCATATACAATATCATCAATCGGGAAAAAAGTATAAATGCTATTCAAGTTGGAACAGACGAACTGTTCAGCGGGTACCGGCAGACCTGCTTTTGCCAACAAGACAGCGATACCGACAGATCGAATAAAAACAGTTTTTCCGCCCTGATTCATTCCGGAGATAAAAACTTTTTTTGTAATTATATCCGCGCTGTTGCTCTTAACGTTTTTTCTGACATCTTTACCTTTTACAACAACATCCGCCACAAGTGAAAGGTCAAACAGATCGGTAAACCTGAGGTCTTTCTCAGACAGGTTTTTTATCAATGATACCGGTATTCCGTTTGTTTCATAAAACTTTATTATACCGACATACAACTCATAAAACTGCAGATCGTCATACATATTTTCCAGTATTCTCTGGTAATACTTCGCCATTTCCAGCAATTTTACAGCATAAGACTTGTTATGATTGAACAACATTCTGTTCAATGCGCGGTCTGACATTTTTACGTCTATGCACTTTTTCTGTTTTCCTCTGTTTCGCAAATCTCTTTGAACAGTCCCAATCGTCTCATACGACATTTTTTCAATATGAAGTGAACGGTTAAGATGCAAAACACATGAATACGATGATGAAAGTGATGTGAGAGATGTGTAATCTGATATTTCTGTCCGTAATTTCTCGATATCGTTTCCGCTGATGATATTATTAAGAACGTTTTTAAGACGTTCCAAGCCTTTGGACCTGAGCCCCTTATTCTCAAGTATCGAAAGCATATCGTCAAAAAAACTCCAGTATGATTTCAAAGCCTCTGAAACAACGTGAAAAATAGCCACTATCGTGAAATTGCCTCCCCAATCTGTAGTAGGTTCACGGAGGTACTGCATAGAGTGTATTTCCTTTGAAGCTGCATTCGTTTTTTCACTTATTATCTCAAATTCAGTTTTTTTATGTATGAGTGCATTGAATAAACCTGCATTACGGATAAAATCATCAGCGATTTCATGCCGGAACAACAATTCCTCCTCCGTTGCTGAAAAATCCAGCAAATACATACTCATTTTCTCAGCATCGAAATTAATTGCTTCGGCAATTGTGTCGATAGAAAGGTCTGATATGACCCGTTCATCCAGATTCTTTTCAAAATCTCTTTTTTCCGGGAATAATAATGAACAGTCAATCATTCTTTTGTCCTCCCGTTTTCAATTGCTCAGCAGAAAGCCCATACTCTTCAAGAATGCTTTCATTTTCGTAGTTTTCAGGACTATTGACACGTCTTACAATATATTTAGTGTCAAGTATGTTTGTTGTCAGAAACGCCAGTCGGGCTGTTGACCCATCAGCAAAAAGACGAGGAGGAATCGTTTTATGATGTGATATCAGAATAAAATAAGCGTTATTTCTTATCAAATAAGCTGTGAGCCTTTTGGTGTAAATATATGCGTCATCTCCATTTGTGGACGAGAAGATCTCATTAAAAAGGAAAAGTGAATTCTTTGGATCGTTTTTCAGAAAACCCTGAAGAATCTCTATCTCGGTTTTGAGACGTCCAAAACCGAAATTAACCGTTTCTCCCTGCGGAAAATGAGTATATATGGCGTTCATTGGACTTACACATGCAGACTTTGCAGAAATCAGGCATCCGCATCCTGCCAAAGCAAACGCTGTACCTACAGCCCGAAGAAATGATGTTTTACCGGAGCTGTTCGCACCGGACAGCACAAAACCGCATTCATCAGAAAACTCAAAATCATTCGGTATAATAACTTCTGGTGATTCCTTCAGCAGAATCGGATCATAAAGCCCCTGAAACGAATTGATACTGTTGTCGTTATACTCCGGAGCGCATACAGACAACCCGACTTCGTTCCAGTGTTCATATATGCTTTGCATGAACAAATAAAATGAAAGTCCTTTGTGAACAGCATAAAGCACTGATTCACATTTTGTTCTGAATTTGGTTGAGTATTCACCTGAAATATCATACTTTGAGTCAAGTGCTTCCAAAACAGCGAGTTCAAATCCAGAATACATTGTAAACCATGGAGCACCGGTTTCTTCAGTTTGAATAACTCCCAGCCTTTCTAAATATGAAGACACGGTAGATTCAATACCGACGTTTCCGGAACTATCCGTTATTTCGACCTTTTTCCGCATGCCGACTTCGGGTGAAACGTTTATATAAACTGAACTGAAACGGTCTATGGACCCAGTATGCTGTTCTACTTCGAGTCTGAACTGTTTAAACTCTTCGTTGTCACAGAAATTGAAGGTTTTCTGGAGCATCCTCAGGCACTCAGATTTCCCTTCAACAGATATGAGTTTTTCTATTTCCAACAGTTTTTTTATTAGTATAATATTCAATGCCGTTTCCGCGTATTTATGATTGTCCATTGCATCATATGCTTCTGACAGCTTTAAGTATTCACCAATCTCAGTGTATGCTTCCCGAATTTTTTCACAGATGTCTCTTTTGTAGTATAATTCTGCAGCAAAATCCGACCTGAATTTCAACGTAGGCAGATCATTAGTCAGCTCGGAAAGCTCTTTTTTTACTATCGGCGGGATGCTCCGGAATCCGCGAGTGGCTGCCTCATCGCATAATTCGAACAACCGTAAAAACTTTACTGTGTTGTCGCTTTGTTTGTTTTTTGCGATATTAAATGGGTTGAGTAAATCGATCATAATTGATTCCACGTTTCTTTGCTAAAAATTATTAACTGTGATATCTCCACAAATAAGGTGCGAGGCTTCTCGCAGGTGTTGATAAAAGAATGATACACAACAAAATTGAATATTACAGATGATCATTCTTTCTGATTTATGGTATCTCGCCATGAACCTGTTTTTTTGATGTGATTGGTTGGTTGTTCCGCGGATTCCGTTGCTTCGGCATCAACCTTACGCGCTTCGCGAATTCGTTTTGCATCTTTTGCGCCGAAGCACGCACCGAAAAACATTACAGTTGCAATAATCGGAGTATCAATCAACATAGCTATATATGTACCGATAATCTCAGGCAAATTCAGATATAAATAAAACAGCTGATATGGGAAGATGTAATAGTAATTGAGTATTGCCGCAGCAAAATTTACAACAGGAATGGGAATAAGTATCGAAGCAAACGCCAGGTTTACGCAGGCACCAATAATAACGCAAATCAAATACTTCTTTTTGTCAAATTGATCCTCAAGGCCTAAACTGTATCCGTAACGGTCAGAAAGCTTCCATAAAAAGATCATACACGCTGCGAACAATCCACCATAATATATAATGCCGAGAATGACTTCTCCGATAATTCCCAAGGGCATGGCAAACATAATTCCCACATATGTGAAAGCAAATGCAACAACGCCTATTAGCCAAATATTAAATATCACTTTGCATGTAACTTTAAAATAATTCATTTTTTTATCCTTCAGTTGGTAATTAGATAATAGTGAAATGTAATTATATTAGATAAAAGAAATTAAAATAGTTATTCACTTTTTAAATGAGTCTATTTCCCCATATCAGTGTCATTTTCTTCGTCCAATGATATAATATCCTGCTGTAATAAAAGGCTGTCAGACTCAATAGAGAAAGGTGTTAGATAAACTGAGTCATTTACTATAATCACCGTTTTAAATCTCTCTGGATCAATACCATGCAATCTTTATTCTTTATTAATACCATAATAATGAACTATAACAACCTTGATAATATAAACGATCGTTCTGTAAAAGATAGTTTAAATCATTTTATTGTTTCAATTCAGCATCGTTATTCAATAGTTTCAAAAAAAAGGTTGAATCAGAAATGTAAAAATTCTCTATAAATTCACCATTCCCTGTTTCAACTTCCCATTTGTGAGAATACTGATACGGTATGTTTATACATACCGGTGCAGGAACCATAAGCAGAATAGGAATTATCGGCTTTTCATGCGCTGTGCTCGGTAATGAATCTATTCCATATGAAAAATCAAGGTTTGATACGTCAATATTGTAAAATGCTTTATATGGTATTAATCGCCGTGCACCAATATGCCTGATCTGTGCTGTTCCTCTTCTATCAAAAAAAAGCATATACTTATAAAATCTACATAACTGGATAACAGAATAAATCCTATCCTGTGTCTCAACATAAAATGATGTTCTTTTATAGGATCTGAAAAATAAACTACCATATTTATTGTATTTTTTACGTTTCAATTTTACGATTAATAACACAACAAAGTTTAATCGATTACTTAGATATTTAGATGTCGGAATAAACAATATAAGAAAAAAGATAATTATTATAATTATATATATTTCCATGTTACCTCCTGACTCTACCCACATTTGGAGTAATAAGAGATTTTAGCGTACGGGATTTTTATAATGTTAGTTTGCCACTATATAGCACAGAGTAACTTATCTGCCGAACATACGAGATACTGTTCCTTTCAAACTCGATAACCCTGATCACACTGAAGATACTGTCTCAGGTTACATTTCCCGACTTTTGAAAAATATTACGGTTCCATACCCGAAGCAACCTTTGTATATACTCAACAGAGTTGTGACCTATGAACCCGATCCGCAACGATATAATGACCTCCGAAAACAAATAATTAAGCCTAAACCTTTTACTTTTTACCATAGTATCATATTATTCTTTATTTGTCAATAGGAAATGTTTAAAATTTGAACGTAGTAACTTGCCAAAGTAAATTCCGTTTCTCTGGTGTTTGAAATGTTTGACAAATTACTTATCGTTACGTATAATGCGTTTGTGACAACAGGCAAAACACTAATGATAGCAGGCTTAAATCGGAAGGGAGATGATAAGATTATGATTGAAATGAAAGAACGATAGAAAACGAACATGTTTAGGAATGGCTCGGACATAGCGACATGAGCACCACCGCCAATATTTACAGTCACCTCGATGCCGTAACGAAAGCGGACACCGGCGCCGCGATGAGTAAAGCGTTGGGGTAAACCGCAAATAAAACAAGACCGCTTCGATCAATAATCGAGGCGGTCTTATGTTATTTGAGTTAAATTGCATCACTATTGTAATTTAGTTGATTTTTTGCATCCCTATACATTAGAGTACGCTGCAAAGGGTCCGCTCGCCCAAAAGCGGCAGCTCAGGCGGGATCTACGCAAACGACTATGAGGATATTTCCGCGCTGAAGGAGATCGCCGCTTCACGGAACGTTTCGATCCTGCTCGTTCACCATCTGAGGAAGCAGAAGGACAGCGACGTCTTCAATCAGGTCTCCGGCTCGTCGGGGATCACCGGTGCTGTGGACACCTCCTACGTTCTGCAGAAGGAAAGCCGGGAGTCGAAAACGGCGACGCTCATCGCCACCGGGCGCGATATCGAGATGCAGAAGATCACGCTGAAGTTTGAAAACCTACGCTGGGTGTTTGTGGAACGAAAGGACGGCGAACAGATTGTCCGGGAGCAGGCGCCGCTTTTTCTCATTCAGCTGGTAGACTTCATGCGCGACCGCACGGAATGGACCGGCACGGCGACAGAGCTGCTCGAAAATCTGAACGATCCGATCACACCGGAGACCATGGTGAAGAATCAGATCGTGAAGTATTACTGCGATATTCTGGAGCCTGCCGGGATCGTCTTTGAGAGCAAGAAAATGAAGACCGCGCGCCTGCTGACGTTCCGAAAAGGTGACGGGGTGACGGAAGGAGACGGTGAAAATGATCGTTCATTTGTTTTTTTATAATCATCTCCGCAGTTTGTCTCTGCTGTTCTTCAGACGTTATAGACGGTTCTCCGTCTCCCGCCTGCTCTCCGTAATTGCCGAACTGTGCGTGGTTTCCACCATCAATCACGCACTTAACAGCTTTTTCCGGCAAATAAACGTCGCCGTCGGACATCTTTTCTCTGTTTATGATCACGTCGGCGGAACCGCAGATCGAGATCGCCGTCAGCCAATCGTCCAGAGGTTTTGTCGGATATGCGGCAAGCAAGATCAAGCCTTTCAACTGTTCTCCGTGCTCCGCCGCATAGTTGGCAGCCATGGCTCCACCGAGGGAATGACCTCCGATATACCAGGCGTTATAATCGTATCGCGAAATAAGGTTGTTTGCTTTGTTAACACCGAAAATTGCGAGACGAAAAGGCATCCTGACAAGGAGAACGTCCATTCCCTCCCGGGCAATAAGACGCATCAGAGGTGCGTATGCCGTCTCTTTGACCTTGGCGCCCTGATAGAATATCAGTGCGTCGCTCTCGAAGGACCGTCAAACAACCAGCCGTAATCAGTCTGCGTGACCGCCACCACATCGTTGGATTTGAGCGCAGAAAGCGCGGCGGAGTCGGCGTGATAATACTGCTCCGTATAGATAAAAAACGCGCCGGTCAGCAAAACAAGCGCAGATAACGGAACGATGAGGCGCAGATCAGCGCACTTCAGTATCAGATGGAGTGGTACGACTCGCAAGCCGAGCTGCACAAAAACTGGAAGGTAATAGGAAAATATATTGACGAGTGTATAACCGGAACGCAGGCCAAGAAAAGACCTGCGTTTCTTAATATGATCGAGGACGCCAAGCAGAAGAAGTTTCCCGACGTTGCCGAAGCGAAGAGATTCTTCAACTATCCCTTTGCGGCTATCGAAGAAGCGTTGTCGAACGCCGCATATCACAAGGGCTATGACGTCAGGGAGCCGATTGAAGTTCGCGTGCTACCCGACCGAATCGAGATCTTAAGCCATCCCGGTGCGAACCGTTCCATTACCGACGAAGGGTTGAAAACCTATCACGTTTTCAATCGCCGTTACCGTAACCGGCGCATCGGCGAGTTCTTAAAGGAGATGCACTTGACGGAAGGCAGAAGCACCGGGTTCCGCAAAATCCTCAACGCTCTTGAGAAAAACGGCTCGCCGAAACCGATCTTTGAAACCGATCCGGAACGCCTTTCCTTTACAAGCACGATCCTCATTCATCCGGCTTTTTCCGGCGAAAATGACGGAATAAATGACGGAATAAACGACGGAATAAAACTCAATGCTTCCCAACAAAAAATAATCGAATTTATGCGAAAGAATCCGAACTGCACGATAGAGGATTTGGTCGTATACGTTGGCATAAAACAACGTGCTGTCGAGCGCAATATAAGCGCATTGAAGGCTCTTGGACATATTGAACGTGAAGGCTCAAGAAAATCCGGGCGCTGGAGCGTGAAAGTTTAATTCGATTTTTTTCATACCTCCCCGGCGAAACGTCGGGGAGGTATGATGGAATCTATTGAATCGCTGTTATATTCTGTGTGATTTTTTCGAAGAAGTCTGCGGACCAGACATCCAGTGAAGCAGGGTTTTTAATGAACGGGAGAACATCCTGTTTTGCATTCGGGTAATCGATCGAAGCAAAACGCTCGCATAGTGCTTCTTTTATATTTTCTATTGTCATAAAGCTGCCGTACGGAATAAAACCGGAGTCGGTAAGTCTTGCGTTAAGATGCGCGAGGTTTACGGAAATATTACGACTGACATAGAAGACAAAATCGTAAAGATCGCGTCCTTTGATCCTGCTCTTCCATCCGCGGCACAGAACCGCGTGAATCTTTCCGGCAAACAAAGAAGGAGCGTCGTATAACCGGACTTCATACGGTATCGGGAGAAGCCTGTATTGTTTCTCGTAACCGGCAAACGGAGGGGGATTGGTATCCACCTCAAACTTTATCTTCACCGTTTCGTTCCCCGGAATAAGAGATGCAACACTGTCTTCCGGATAGAAGTACAGCAGCTGCTCGCGCGTATTCCCTTTGACGAACGCCGACTGAACAAAAGAGTCCTTTGTTTTCGTCTTTACCTCCGCCTTGAGATTCAGACCGTACGACCGTACTTCGTTCTCAAGCGCAGGAAGGTAGGACGACAGATCGAAGGCAGAGTCATGTTCCGCAAGTGAGAAATCCAGGTCCTCGGAGAAACGATCCAGTCCGTAGAATATCCGCAGCGCGGTTCCACCGTAAAAGGCGGCGTGCTTAAAGAAGTCCGTGCGTGACAGGCTGCACAATAGGATCTCCTGAATGATCTCCTTCATTGCGTTCTTTCTGTCATAATCGGAACGGAGCTCATATCCCGACAGCATTGAGGCAAGTATGTTATTCATCGGAAACGTCCTTTCTTATAAGTGACCTGAGAATTCTGTGATTGGTGCAGCGGTAATGTCCGGCGAGTTCGAACAGCTTATCAGAATCCAGTCCGCCAAAGGCGTCTTCATCAATGCGAAGATCGTCAAACAGCATTGCGGACAGCTCGGCTCTGTTTCTGCACGGCGGCAGCTCGTACAGCTTGTCGCAGATCGCTTTTTCGGGGGAGGCCAGCAGGTATCTGTATCCCTTCTCGGTGTAAGCGTCCACTTCCAGCGGAAAGACGTCCGCAGGCACGTCCCTGTAGGTGAAGGTCCCGAAATGGTTTGTATAAGTCTTTTTCTTTCCTGTTTCGAACGTTGCCGACGTAAAAGCGTATACGGCTTCGGGTATCAGTCCGTGGCGGGACATGGCAAACTCGAAGGAGAGGTACGACGGTCCGTTTATTATGAGCGCGAGACAGTATCCGGGAAGCGATCCGTCTGTTTCATACAACCCTCTGTTCCTGACCAGCGGATACAGATCGCCCCGGCTGCAAAGGCTTTGTATCTTGGACTTTATGTTTGAGTAGTTCTTTAACTCCTCGTGGAGTATGGAGACAGTCTTTATCATATTTTCACCTCCGGGTATAATTATACTATACTCTCTGGCGAAAATCAAGTATTTTGGCGAAGTTTTTCAAACTGTTCACAAATCACTCGGTAATGTCAGACACAAGGTCTTCTGGACAAAACTGTTCTATTGTGCAGATAACGTCACAAAAGAAATACAGGAAATGCAAATGCCTTTTTCGATATTGTCAACATCCGAATGTAGTTTTAATCGGAAAAGGGAGAATGCGATGCTTAAAATGCAAAGATAACCAAAAGACCTGCGTTTTACTTCAGACTTTTAAATCCCTGTAAAAATATAATTGCAACGACTTGACAAAGGGGTTAAATTAGAGTATAATATTAGGGATAACATATCAGGGGAGGGATAAGAGTGGAGTCATCTTTTGATAGAATAAAACGAATAAGCGAACTTACTGATGAAATCGAAAGGCTTCCAAAGGGATATATCTCAACCAAAACCATCTCCGGTAAAACGTACTTCTATCATCAATGGTCAGAAAACGGAAGCAAAAAAAGCAGATATGTTCGTGATGACGAAATAAAAGAACTATCGGACCTGATAGAAAAAAGAAGACAGCTTCAGCAGGAGTTGCGTTCTCTAAAACAGAATGTTGCCACGTTATCGAAAAAGAACAGTTCAAATGTGAAAGGAGCGGGATCGAACATGATGAAATGCGTTCTCATGCATAAAAGAATACCTGTAGCCGAGATTGAGATAGATAATGATTCTGGATCGATTCAAAAGATCGGTACGGTTTATAATGATCTCCACCTCCCTGTCGGAGTGCCGGTCAAACATGGTATCGCGGATCGCGCCGCACTGAATGAGTGGTGGGGGGACCGTTCCATACCCGCGAGCCGGTCAGGCGTTCTTGAAGCTCTGGAAGCACTTAACCTGTCTAATACAAAATCACTTCTGACCAGATGCTACGGACTGAGTCTTTCTGATCAGTACTGGATCTGTCCGGATGGATCTGATCTTATATGGGACAACATAAATTTCTTCAGCAACTCTTTTTCAGATGATATAGGTGATATACTTTTTGGAGCGGGGAGAAAAAAAGACCCTCTCGATTTCTCCTCTCCTGACAACACGTCCGATGGCAATCTGAAAAAAAGATGGAAGATAATTGACGGAAAACGCTGCCTGATCAAAGGCGGATCAAACCCTTATCGCCAGCAACCGTTCAACGAGGTTATTGCCACTGAGATAATGAACCGTCTCGGTATCCCGTGCGTTCCTTATTCTGTCATATGGAACAAGGGGGCTCCATACAGTATTTGCGAAGATTTTGTCAATGAACAAACCGAACTTGTTCCTGCGTGGAGAATAATCAAAACCAAAAAGCAAGATAACAATACGTCTCTGTTTCAGCATTTTTTGAATTGCGCAGACAGCCTTGGCATTCCCGGAGTAAGACAGTTTCTTGATGAGATGATCGTATTGGATTACATAATAGCCAACGAAGATCGCCATCTAAACAACTTCGGTGCTATCCGAAACGCTGAAACGCTCGAATGGATCGGCATGGCGCCAGTATATGACAGCGGTTCTTCTCTCGGTTACGACAAAACCGTTCCATTGATGCTTGATAAAAGTGAAACTGTCTGCAAGCCCTTTAAAAAGCATCATGACGAACAGCTTAAACTGGTTTCTACTTTCGACTGGATAGATTTTGATGCTCTCGGCGACGTGAAAGATCTCATTGTTGACATACTTTCTGAGGAAAATGCTAAAGTTTACATGGATGATGTCAGAACAAATATGATTGCCACTCTCACAGAGAGACGTATCAGAAATCTGGAAAATCTGGCGATGGTTGCAGACCGTGTACAGGTAATAGATAATGATGATGAGGTCGGGAAGAATGTCGCTGCAGACTACGGTCCAAAATTGTCCATGTAAAAGGAGCCGTATTAATATCCCCGTCAGAAGAAAAACGGACAAGGGGATTTAGAGGTCTACTTAACCCCGTTCGAAATGAAAGCCAAAATTAGCCAAATTCCTATCAATTCCATATCTATGGCTATCGCTAGTCTCGTGTCTTCTCAGGCAGCTATACGTGAGAAGCAGGCATAATTAAAGACCGGTTTTAGCCCCTGAAAAGCGGGTTTTAGCCCAAAAACAAGCCCGATTTTGAGGAAAAAACGGTAAAAATGCCTTAAAAACACATAAAACATACGCCCGACAGAGTGAAAATTCTGTCGGGCGTTTGACGTTTTCAGGGGTAAAAAAAGGCAGTGAATTTGGCATGCAGCG
>JAEEGJ010015508.1_pt1 | contig 17750 bp, 9 predicted proteins | sample 8958761 | NCBI WGS metagenome assembly JAEEGJ01 (sample SAMN16246546, study PRJNA631951) | gut metagenome | biome: gut microbiome; feature: rumen; material: RS-attached | host: Bos | place: Iran: Karaj | collected 2018-10
AAGTCCTACATTACGCGGATTAACCAGATTCAATTAGCTCGTCTCGACCATACCTATTGTGTGTGATTCGTTGTTCAAGTCAACCGCAATCAGCGTTCATCCCAACATGGAATGTGAAGCTTACAAAAAAGTCTCATATATCCAAATTCTAAATCATCCAAATTCAAAAATCCCCCTTTTTTCTCCTTCAAATCCCATAACAACCGATTACGCAAAGTCAAAAACAACATCATAATAACAGGGATAAATCTATTCCTAACGACAATATTTCTTTGGTTTTTGGGGGTGGAGATAAATAACCCCGGCAGTGATTGGCTGCCGGGGTGTTTGTTTGGTGATGATTTTATTGTGCCATTTCTCGTTGTACTTCTTAGCAACTCGCAAGAAGAAAGGGCTAGCCAGAACCTTCTCTGAAAGTCTCCGACAAACTCTGAAAATATCTCCAACTTGTACAAGTTTCCTCGAAAATCTCCAACATTTTCGGAGGAAGCTTCATAGTCTTGGGTTGCCGATACGAGGATTGTCGAATGCTTACTTAATAGTGCTCTCGTATATATTCAAGAGCTCTTTCCAGTTGTGCATCTTTATGTGAAATCGAATCCATATGGACGATTTCGTCTGGCAAGATGCCCGACCCTTCAATTACCTGTTTATCTTGTGAAAGAAAAGCCGATGAAGGCATATCAATATAGAATGGAGCAAAGTAATATGTAGTGTCACCTTGAGCGAGGGTAGGGTCGCCCACATCGCCTGAATAGGTGACAGCATACGAATCATCCCAAGACGGAGAAAAAGCGCCAAAGGTCTTTGTGCCGATTACATATCCATTCTTTAATTGTTTTGCTGACAAACAAGTTATCTCAGACATACTAGCAGATAAACTATTGCATAACAAAACAATAGGTGCCTCGATATGTACATGATCTTTCTTGTAAACGGGCAAAGAAAAAGGATGAGGATGAGAATAATCATGTCTTCCTATACCATTTTTTTCTCTTAGATAGCCAATTAGTTGATATTTATTGTCAATATTGCCATTTATTAGCGCACCTAAAATATATGGGTAATCGAGAGCCGACCCTCCTGTATTATTTCTGACATCAATGATAATTCCTTTCAAGGAACCATTAGAATGTAGCATCTGTATACAGTTGAACCAAGATTCCCACACTTTACAAATACGGTCACTTTTTTCATCGATATCTCTTGTTTCAAACATTTGATATAAATTAAAACTCGGCAATCCAAGATACACTATTCCATCTTTGAAGCATGCATAAAAATAGTCTTCTTCTTTCACGGTTTCTGTTAATTCATTGTTGTTTTCAAAAAATCTTAATGTCGAGTGGTAAAGAAGTAAATCCATCATTTCATTAATAATGTCATTATTTTCTCTTAAATTTCTCGAAAATTGCGGCATTATAGTGGCTGGTATTTTTTTCCCAGTGTGTATATTCTTGAGGTACATGTACAAATGCCCATCATGAAGTGGAGAAAACATTTCGTAGTATAAGACTTTGATAATGGAGTCGGGAACTGGATTATTATAATCGTATCTTGAATCAAGTTCCCTGAATTTGATAAGATAATCGTCATAAATGTCATCCCAATTCATACCGTTTTGTTCCTCATAATCCCATGTCGGATAATTACAATTCATTGCTGTCCAAATAGCCTTGAATTGACCTTCAAGAGAAGAATTTGCCTCAAAAAAGACAAGTTCGTCATTGTATGCATAGGACACGATATCATCTGTTTCTTCACGGCAAGAAACACATAGAATCGCGAGACATGAAATTATTACAAAATTATGCAGCCTGTATTTCATAAAGAATGTTATTTAAAAGAAATAGCACAATCCACTCTGTAATACAAGCGTAGTATTATATCGTGGATCTTTAATTTTCATATAGTCTTTCTGTGTACTTATTGTACTATAATAGATTCTTGCCTCTACAATCTGCCATGACCAGTTTTTATTTCGAAATTTAAAACGCCATTCGAAACCAGTTCCACCAACGAGGCCTAAATCAAAACGCTGGTCACGTTCATTATCAAATTCATTTTTTAGAGTACCTGTCATTGTCGTTGAGGACAAAAGTTGCCTTTCAGAGCCCTCATCATAACTTAAAAGCCAGAAACCCGTATAGAAACCTAAATTGAAGAATCCTCTTAGCTTTTGGTTCCCGCAGCTAAACGAGGCCATTATTGGCAATTGCAGATAATGGTTAATTACCTCGTAATCAGTTAAAACCAATGTCCTGTATTCTTGGTGGTTTTTCATTGTCAAATTGACATCCGCCCTTATGCCTAGCCAATCATTTAAATCATATTGTCCCATTATACCAATGGTGCCTAAATTAACGCTAGCTGGAAATATATTTCCCCAGGTTCCTTTATAATGCCAATCAGACATATAGTGATTGTCTATGGAACAATTGTTATAGGAAGCTCCTGCTGTTATACCAATTCTCCACTGGGCGGTCATTGACATGAAACTGCTGACGATTAAGCAAATCAAGATAATTTTCCTCATGTTCATTCTTTATTCATTGATATGGATTGCAACTTTACCAGAAGAAGTAATCTGTTGTTCTGTACTTGCAGCATTCATGGATATGAAGAAACGACCACTATTCATTCCCGTTAAAGTAAAAGTATATGCATATTCATTTTTATTTTTTACTTCTATTTCATTTCCGAAAATGTTGTAAGTTACAATGAAGCTGAATCTGTTGTATATACTCTTTGGGACAAACATTAGTTTTATTTCATCGCCAATTCTGGCATTAATTGTTTTGTAATCTGAATCTAAATTAAGACCCAATGCGGTTTCAACCGTGTCTTTGGCTGTGACATTTATTGCATAGAAATGTCCAGCACCACCAATATCTTGATGACTTTCAATAGAAACATCGTCATCCGAACAGCTTAAAATGCCTCCCATAAAGGTCATTATGATGACAGATCCTAGCACCTTAAAAAAAACATTATTTTTCATGTTTTAATTGTTATTTACCGACAAGACTCCAAATTCGGTATTTTACAATAAAGACGGGAGCATTCTACTTGTCGCTTATCTTTTGCATAATATAGAGAAATACTTTGACTAAGATAATGACATTATAGCGTCTTTTGTTTACAATTCATTCCAAAGACAATAAAAAAAGCCTCGGAATGTTGGGCAAATCTAACAAGAATTTTCCAATTATTACGAATCCTAGTCTAAAAATCGATAATAATACTACCTCAAACACCATAACAACCGATTGCGCAAAGTCAAAATCAACATTAAAAAATCCCATTTTGAAAAAAACACCCTTCTGATGGTAGCGGTTTTATTGTGCCACCTTTAGCGGAATGGTATGTGATGGACACAAATTGTTCACTCTATACGATCACATGATAGAGAAGAGGGAGTATATTTTCCTTTTACACACCCGTAGGTGGTAACCTAGGTCTTGAGTAGATGATACAACCAAGAAGCTATGAAAGGGGAAAAAGAGGGAGCGGCTTCGCCTAGAATAACGAATCACACATACTTTTTTTGAGAGGTAGTTCGTTATTCTAAGGCTTTAGCCTGCTCCTCTATTGTGTCATGTTTTTTGTCACAACTCTCTTTCCTTTAATAGAAATTCACTTTTTTGACAAAAAACATGGATGAATTCAATCTCTATGTTTTTACTGAACGGTTCCTTGTGTCATGTTTTTTGTCATAACTCTCTTCCCTTTAATAGAAATTCACTTTTTTGACAAAAAACATGGATAATTCTCTGTACCCTAAACATTCAATTCATGCTTTACCCCTGTCTAATGGAGTATTGAAGAAAAACAACCCCACCCATATCAGGTGGGGTATTTGTTATTGTTCATCAATCGTAGCAATAATATCGTCAATCGCAGCAATGATCTCTTCATTGTCTACATAATATCCGTTGTCAGCGAAGCAATCTATTCCGTAAATCTCAACCCAAGTCGTATCTTCTATTACGTTTTCCAAATAGCTGCCCACACTATTCAGATAAATCTCAATAATTGCCGCACAGGCCAATCTGCATAACGTAATTTGGGAAGGGGTTCGCGGATCCTTCTCCTCCTCATCATCTTCGAGAGGATCTAGACTTGTTTCAACCTTCCTAAATTCATTCACCATGCCATCCATGTCCCAAAGGATATTTCGGCCATAGATCGCTTCACTGTTGAATAGAATCTTGCAAAAAGAATCATCGTTGAAATATTCATCACTAATCAGATCTGCCATGATGCGAACTGCATAATTAGAACGCTCAAATTTTGACCGTAAATCTTTTAACTTTTTCAATTGTCGTCATATTTCTAAAATTTTTTAGGTTAATAATTCAATGGTAAGGGCAACAATTGATTTGGGGTGCAAAAAATCCCCAACAGCGGAGGGGCTGTTGGGGTAATTATTGTTGGTAAGGGGAGATTCTGAGACTACGGGCACACAGCGCGCACAGATCGCCCGGGGTGGCGGATGAAGTAGTCGCTCCAATACCAGTAGTCCGAACCGAAGAGGAGGCTGCACGCGTCGTACGAGTAGTAGTAGCCGAGCGACGACGACCAGTAGTAGCCGTTCGAGCCCTCGCAGTTGAGGTAGTCGTCCCAGCGGTAGCCGGCCGCAGGCAGGAAGATTGAGTTACCGTTCGGACCAATTACCCGAATACCATTCACGCCGTTTTGCTGTGTCCATTCTCGCGTACAGTTTTCTCGCAGCTCATCCTGCTGTGCCCTTGTAGGCATGCGCCATGAGCCTCCCCACTTCACGTGGGCTACATCATACTCCGTGCCTGCTATGTCATCACCGATATGATGGCAAGTTTCCTCCGATCCCTCGCAATGAATATACGTGCTCCAATCATAATAGTCCTTCTCCTCCGTCTCGCCCCAGGCATAGTAGCCACCGTATTCTTCGGGTTTGGAGGCGCCGATGTTCCAGCTCGCCCACTTCGTGCCCGAGGGAAGACCGAGGTCAATGGCTTCAGCTACGGGACATTCTTGAGGTTTCTCTGGAGTCTTAACAGCGCGAACAGAACGCCCCCTGTCGCGGCTGTAATAACCCAAATTTGTTCCGCCTGAACTGAAATCGATACCGTAAGCGTTGGGCACATTATCAGGATTGACTGTTGACGACCAGTAGTAGCCGTGTGAACTATCGGAGTAGAGATTCATATGCAGGTGATAACCTGCAGCTGGGAGGAAAATTGAGTTCCCGTTTCGACCTGTTACAAGGATGCCCCTTATACCATTTTGCTGTGTCCAAGTTTGTGTGCAGTTATCCAGCAATTCCTTTATCTGGTTATACGAAGGCATTCTCCAGGAACCTCCCCATTTCTCATATGCTACGTCGTATTCTGTTCCTGCGATGTCACCTCCAATGAAATGAGCGGATTGCCATGGACCATCACAATGAGTATAAGTACTCCAATCATAGTAATCTTTCGTCTCGGTTTCGCCCCAAGCATAGTAGTTACCATATCCTTCAGGAGCGGAAGCCCCGATGTTCCAGCTCGCCCATAACGTTCCACTAGGAAGGCCGAGGTCGATGGCTTCGGCCACGGGACAATCTCCCGAAGATGAAGAAACTGTAACATTGATACTTGCAGTCTGTCCCGAAGATCTGTCTTTTACAGTTACAATGGAAGTTCCAACAGAAATTCCAGTGAGTTTAATTGTTGTTCCAGACAATGTAGCTTCAACGACGTTAGTAGATGAATTGGATATCTCATAAATACCATTGCCTGAGATAATTTCTACAGTAGCAGAGTTGCCAATCTTCAAATCCACACTATTCATAGTAATGTATAATGTACCATGTTTAATTAATGGAATTGAATTGCTATACAAGTTAAAATCTATATCAGTGCGCAGTTGTTCAGCTTTCAAGATTCCATCCTCCTCTCTCACGCCATCGGGATTAGCAGGCTGCTTCCAGATGTTCATATCCAATATCCCGTCGTTGAAATCATCTTTGATTACGGTAGCTGGGGTAGTGATGGAAAAATCGTCCATATAGTGATAATGATTATACCACCAACCACCAGGAGCATGTACTAAAAATACCTTATTGGCAGTTTCCAGATTAAGTTCCTCAAAGGATTCTTCTCCCTTGAAATCGCCATTGGAATAGTATCTTACTTTGCCGTTTTTGTCAATTTCAATCCTTTCATTTGTCCAAGTGTCTTCTTGTCTTGGCTCAATATACCATTCCTTTAATCTAGTATTTTCGCCTTCGTATGCAATAACATAAACGCCCACTCTGGAATCATTCCAAGAATCCCAATAATAAGCATTCAAATAATTTATTTCCAAACGGCGATCGTTATCAAAAATAAAAGAGAACCCTTGATAGGCATAATCAAAGACGTTTGCATCACTTTTAACCAGATACTTCCTTTCCATTACAATCAATTCATCTTCAGAAAGCGTTGGAACTAATTCTGCCGGAATACCATCGGCGGAGAGAACAGGACGGATGAACATACCTTCGCATCGATCTCGGTAGTTTGTGCCATGCTTTCCATCGTATGCTCTCACATCGTAACATTCTGCGCAATATTGGTAGTTCGATGTTAAAGTAGATGTCCAGTAGTACGAGAGTTTGCCTTCCAAATCATTGGATTTACCATGGTACAATCCTCCTTCTGCTGGCAGGAATATACTGTTGCCAGTATAACCTTTGACAATACTGGTGATAATGAAACCTTTCACGCCATTCAGTGTCGTGAAAGTCCATTGGGTGTATTTCTTGTTGTAGAGTTCCGAAAGCTCTCTACGTGTTGGCATTCGCCAGTTGCCGCCCCAGTTGACAGTGGCAGCATCATCTGTCGGGTCCAAAGTCCCAAGATTGTCAGTAAAACCATTATATCCAATATCTGGGTCAAAGTTGTATTTGGTCAACTCGTCGCCCAACATTCCGTTGTCATATTTATAGGTTGACCACGAGTAACGGTCCTTGCCATCACATGAGCCCGTAACCTCGCCCCAAGCATAGAAGCAGCCATTCTCCTCGGGGTACGAGGCACCTACATTACAGGTAGCCCATAATGTGCCGCTTGGGAGACCCAAGTCGACATAGTCATGCCCATTGTAGGTGCCGGTATGAGTATCATTCAGCTGTGCAATCAAGATAGAGGCGTCTGCAATAGTCACTGCACCATCGCCATCAAGATCAGTCGCAGGAGTGGCAGGAGCTCCCTCCAGATATGCATCTATAATAGCATCTAGATCGTAGCTGTTGATGACACCATCCCCATTGGCATCATAATTATTATTAGTTTCACTCATCTTGAAGTGGGCTGTGAAACTCTGATCCTTGGTCACGGTCAAGGTGCGAGGATTGTCAGTCGAACCATCGTTCCATTCTTGGAATTCAAAGCCGGCATAGGGGGAAGCGTTGATTTCAACGTTTGTGCCGATGCCGAATATCCCTCCACCAGACACAGTGCCATAATTGGATGGAACAGCCGAAACTTTGATGGTGTATGTCTCAGCAATTGAACCGGTTACTTTCCTAGATGTTCTATTGCCAAGAACATCATATTCATAACTTACTGTCACACCATTTCCATACTCCACCTTCGTCAACTTGTTGTTAGCGTCGTAGGTGTAGATTTGGGCGTAGGCCTGAATGGATGCAAACAGAAAGAAAATTGTATATAATAATCTCATACCCATTTTGATTCATTTTTTTAGTTATTGATCTATTCCCAATTGATATTTAACTGCACTTTTTACAGTTGTCAATATTGGCTCTACATGATCATTATAAGCAGCTTTCATATACCACTCTGGAGAGCCATATTCGATATCTTTTGAAACGCCATGATTAATCCAATAACTATTCGAAACATTATTTGTTGAATAGTTGGTGGTTCCTGTATAATTATATGAATTCACCACAGGCAAGATGGGTTGTTTTTCTGGCACAGATGTATCGGGCAGTTTCATCAATTCTTTTCTATATGAATTACGCCATGCAGTTTCTTCATCTTCTTCTGCCTGTTTTAACAAAAGAAGATAAGTCTTATATATTGCTCTTATATCTGAGCGCCAATTAGGATTTTGACCTGGATTCTTTTCTTCATAACGAGCCAATTCCTTTTTCAGCCAATTTTCAGCACCTTCTTTCGTCATAAGCCCTTCCGGATCAATCCCCATAATCGGGTTATTATCCGCATACGGATAGAGATTGGTGCTCCAGATGGGATCCTCACTGAGGAAACGACCAATGGTCGGATCATAGTAGCGGGCTCGCATGTAGTAGAGATGGTCATTCAGGCACATCACACCATATTTGCCGACATACTGGAAGGGGTTGTAATCGGCCTCTTCCTTCTGCAGCACTTTTCCGAATTCGTCGTACTGGTATTTGTGCGTGATGTTTCCGTCATCGTCAACGACAGCGACAACCGAACCGCGGAGGTCCGTCACATAGTAGCTCGTTTTGCCGTCCTTCACACGGGCTTCAAGGCCATTGCCATAGATGTATTCGGCACCGCTCTTCGAATCTGAAAGCACGTTGCCGATTCCCAAAGGATCGGTTGTGAACGTGATGTCTCCATACGAGGCAATCAAGCCCAACGGGTCATATTCGATATTCGTTGAACCTGCACGTCCAAGCCGTCCACTATCGTCCCAGCTGTACAATTCTCCTCCACGTTTCTTGGTATTGCCGTTTTCGTCAAACGAGAAGCTGATGTCTCCTGCCTTCGTAATGCGGTTACCACTGTTGTGGTAGTAGCTGATCTCCTCATTAGTCAATATCAATTCCTCATAGGGCTCCTGGGCCTTTTGTTCGGTGATATTGCCAACGTCGTCAAGCGTAAGCTTATAGCTTGCTATCACTTTGCCATTGGTGAACATGGTGGTCTTGTTGATCAATCTGCCCACTTTGTCATATTCGAAAGTCGTAATCATACCGTTAGGATAGACGACCTTGGAGAGTTGGCTATCCTTGCGATAGTAATAGCGGATGACCTTGCTGCCGAAATTCACAGAAGTCATTCGGTTTAATTGGTCAAATTCGTACGTGGTATTGTTCACGCTCGTACAGTTGCCGTTATTGTCATAGGTATACGAGTTGTCGTGTCCCTCGCAACTTGTTCCCGTGATGCGGTTGAATCCGTCATATCTGAACGACAGCGTCCTGTCATCATCCGAGATTGTCGAAAGGTGCATCTCTCTGTCATAACTGTATCTGTTCACTCCATCATCGATGAGCCGTCCCAGATCGTCGTAGCTGTATTCAAGAGATGTGCCGTCAGGCTTGGTATAGGAGGCGAGCGATCCGTCTTCGTTATATTCGAACTTCTTGGTAGCGCCCGCAAAGGATACAGACTTCAGCCAATCAGTTGCTTTGTCATAGGCCAAGGTGGTGGCACCTCCCTTTGCATTGGTGATCTTTGTCAGATTGTCGTTTTCGTCATAGTCATAGTTTGTCGAATGGCTCATGGGATCTGTGCTGCTCAACAGGTTGTCATTGTCATCATATTCGAACCTGTGTGTCCTTCCCAATGCATCTGTAGCCTTGATCATTCGACTGGCATTGTCGTAGGATGCACTGCTGGTCAATCCCAAAGCAGTCAGCGTGGTTCGGATTACGTTGCCATAGCTGTTGTAATCCATCTTAGTCTCCACGCCCATCGGATTGGTGATGCTGGTGGGCAGTCCCTTCGAATTGACGGAAATACTTGTCGTGACGCCCTCGGGAGCCGTTATTTCTGTCAGGTTTCCTCTTGAATCATATGAATATGTAGTGGTGTAACCCATCGGATCGGTGATGCTCGTCAGGTTGTTCATACCATCGTAGGTCATTCTTGTGGTGAGTGAGCCATCCCCTGTTATCGTGATGCTAGTCACATTCCCCTTTTCGTCGTAGTTTACATCACTCACATTGGTGTTGTTGGTCTTTATTGACGTTGGCAGATGCGGCTGTGAACTGTCGTTATATCGGGCATCAATCGAGAGGCCTTCCTCACCACTCAAATGCGTCACCACATTATTGGAGTTGAACGAATAGGTGTATGAGCTTGGCTTGGCTCCCGAACGAGTGACATCCACCTGTGATTTTGTCGTGATGGAGCCTTCATAGTCAGTCCAAACAGACACTTCGGTCCGCGTTGTTGGCACACCATTCACTCCCGTCTCCGAATATTTCAGACGATGATTGGCGGCATCATAATCGTTCTGGATGTAGTTGCCTTTTGGTAGTTGTATCCTAGTCAGAAGCCTGGATGTGCTGACTTTCGAAGACTCACCATAAACGTACTTGGTGGTCTGTCCCTTTGCATCCGTGAAGCTGCTGAGCTGGTAGCGTTGGGTCTTGTTGTTGAACTTATAGTCGTACGTCACGGATCGGCCCAATGGATCGCTTACACGAGTCAATAAATTCGTTCCAGACATATAGCTGAATCTTAGAGAACGATTGCCATCGCTAACACTCTTGATGCGCTTGTATCCTTTCTCTCCACTTTCGTAATCCAAGGTCAAGGTGTTTTTATTTCGATCCTTGATGCTCACCAGATAGAAGATTTTCGCGCCTTCCGAACTTCCAAGGGATGCAAAATGGTATTCTATCTGAGATTTGCTCTTAATCACGATCTCATTCCCGACCATCGAGAAGTCATCATAGACACCATACGAGATGGGCACGAACTTTGATCCTTGTGAACGATAGACATCCATACTTCCGCCACCCCAATGCACAACGTAGCGTGCATTGTCAGTGGCCACAGTGCCCAGCACTGTTATAAACGTATGGTAATTGTGACTCCATCCGTCCCCAAGAGGCTGATAGGTTTCGCCATTATCGTTGACGGCAAAGAATACCTCGGGCAATGTAGTATTATAGGAATTGTAGCTGTGAGCCAATGCCAGCGGGACGACGCCATTCATGGCAAAGCTCGTCTTTGTATAATGCTGGAAGTTGCCCAACGAGAGACCGGTTCCCAGACTGATGGTCTCAAGGGTGGTGTTCAATGGCTCAAAATAGTCTCCCGTATCAGGATTCGGGTCTTTGATAGTCCCTTCCTCAACCTTCTGCATGATACGTGCCAGCATCGTAAAGGCCTCACCTCGCAGGCAGTTGTCTTTCGGGCGGAACTTCTTGTTCGTTGTCAAGATGATGCCCAGGCTTGCAGCCTTGCGAATATATCCCATCATCCGAGGATTGTTCCTGGCCAGATCAACAACCTCATCATCACCCGAGAAGGGGTTGCCCGAGTCTGTCAGATTGGGTTCGATGTTGAACGTCTCCATCAGCACTTTCAAAGTGTGCATACGAGAGATTGTCTCCTCTGGCTCGAATTTCAGTCGATTGCGGTCAAAAGGAGTGACACCGTCGCCGTATTCAAGATAGAGTAGGGCTCGTGCCGCCTGATAATAGTAGCTATTTTCCTTAAGGTCACTATAAATGGTTGGATAGTAGTCCGACGGGACAGAATTGGGCACACTGCGGCCACTTATGGAATAGACTCCACGGAAAGCGATTTTAGCCAAATGGGCACGTTTCAAAGGACTTTCTACATCCATCCTGCCATTGATGTCTGAACCGTTGATGACATCTCGTTTGTACAGGTAGCAGGTAGGCTCGTAGAAGTCATTATCCTTGGGAACATCTGAGAATTCACAATCGTAAACGGCAGGCGCAGCTCCCAAGCTCGTTCTGAATGTCCAGAGACTGCTTGTCGCCTCTTGTTCCCCATCTGTCACCACTACTTTCCACCAATGATCACGATCCGCTTCAAGTCCAGAGTATTGTACGTAGGTTCTTTGGGTTGAAGCAATTTTATCCTGTTTATTGGACGAATTGCCCAAATACACATTGTACGTCACGTTGACACCCGGATTACTGCAGCTCCATGAGAGAGTCCCGTTTGTAGCCACATCCTTGGCATGGTCAGCGGGTGATGGATTGGTGGGCTTGTTCAGGTCGCTGACAGTAAAGAAGTGCCATTTGGGACTGGAAATGGTATGGCTGGCATCTGAGGCATCCACACGCCACCAGTACTCGGTAGCGGGTTCGAGAGAATAGGAGCAATACTTACGCGATGTAGTATTCAACAAGGACAAATTGGACTCATCCTTCCCGATATATATCTTATACGTGATGGCATCGCCCTCAGGATCGCTGCAACTCCATGACAGATTTCCAGTATAAGGGACATCTTTGGCGTATTGTTTTGGTGAAGGATTGTATGGTGCTACAGGAGGATCGTTCTGACCAGCCTTTGTATCGAACGTAGCAAAATTGCCCGTAGAGACACCACCTGAATTCTCTGCATATAATTGCATGTAATAATGAGTATTAGAGCCAAGTCCGCTTACTGTCATAGATACTTCCGTTTCTCCTGCCGATGCAGAAAGTGTTTTTGTGGATGTGGACTCGTTTAATGAAATAGATGTCCCATACCTGAAGTAGTATGTCGTCCTGCTGCCATTTGGATTCACGATTCCGGAAAAAGTCGCAGAATTGGATGTAATGTTCGAAGGTTCGTAGGTCTGAACTGTAGGAGGAAGTTGGTCCATGGAACCTGTAACACTGATAACACCTCCATATTGCTTATAGACCTGGTCGCTGGTTATTAGGTAGAACTTATAGGTACGAGTACCTGTAAACCCCGAAAAGCTCACAGGAACATTGATGTAAGTCGTCGTGCTATTTGAGATGGTGAAGGACCTGGCGTGCACATCTCCATTACCCTCTATAATAAATACCTTTCCCTTGTTCCCATTTACAAAGTAGCCGTTTTCTTTGGCCACACGGAAAGCCAAGGTGCCCGAATTAATGTTATATAATGTGGCCTTCAGTTGTCCATTGGTATAATACGTTGTTCCACCAGCCATACTTTCGTTATAATAATCTATGGCTGGGCCTTCTGTAGTACCTGATCCTGTATAAGTGTATTCTTTCATTGCTGGTATCGAGGAGTACTCATATTCACCAGCTAATGTCTGGATCGGCAGTAATGTCAAAAGCAATATCAATACTGCCCACGGTGAGCTATTCCCAAGAGAGGGGAAACGTGACAGCATCATAAATTTGTTGCAGAGTCTGAAAATGTGATTCGTATTCATTGGGTAAAAGTCTTTAAGTCGTAATCTTGTCATTTGGTTCAAACACGGCTGGATATTATTTATAGATGACCACCTTGCCGTCGATGATGTTTAAGCCTGGTTGCGATTGTTTGAGAGGCTGGCCCGATATATTGTATATCCTATGAGGTTTCCCAGATGGGTCGGACTCGATTATTATGGCTCCTTCCGTGTTTTCGTTCACAATGATATCAAAGGGCACATCTTCCCCTGTATCGAAATCATCGGAACCATTCGCCACTTCTATACCGGCAAGTCTTCCCTTGAAGGATCCCGCCTTATCAGGAACCATCAGTTTCAAATCACAAATGGAAAGAGGGGCATTCGCATCGGCACCTTCCGAAGAAGCAGGAGACAACTCGAAAGGTGAATTGGTGGGAGAATAGATGGCAATACGCATCTTGGTGTCGCTTATCTGACCTACTTTGATGATGTGGTCGCTCTGCACATCAGCGGATTTCACATTCTCGATGCCCACGATGGAGAGACCGTCATCGAACTCAAGATAGAACCCCGTGGCCGTACAGTAATTGGCATCGGACATATAAACCTTGACGGTAGCTACATCATTGGTACTTGCTTCGACATCGCTCACACTGATGGTTTGGGCATTGACAGCAAGGCTGCTTAGGATCATTGCTGTTGTTAAGACTATCTTCTTCATTGTATCAAATGTATTTAGTTTCAATCATGGCACCTATGGTATAAGGTGTTTTTTGGTATATGTTTCGGTAGCAAGTTATTGTAAATTACGCGGACAAGTTTACAAATTTTCTCCCATATTTCCAAATCCATTCCCATCCAAATGCTAAAAATCCCCATTTTTCTTCCCTTTCCCTCAAAACAATCAATTGCGCAAAGTCAAAATAACCCCTTAATTATTCCACATCAAACCCTTATATTTTAATTATTCCCACGACCACCCACAACCGACCTCTTCCCCCCGCTTCTGCGGAATATGTGGAAGTCCTACATTACGCGGATTAACCAGATTCAATTAGCTCGTCTCGATCACACCTATTCGTGTTCGAGACAAGCGCAATTCGCGTTCATCCCGACATGAAAAGTGAAGCTTACAAAAAAGTCTTAAAAAACTATAACGACAAGTTGCCAACGAATGAGGTCTTTCCTCGATTTTACGAAGAGAATCGCGATTCGTCCATCGCGTCCAGATCTTTCCGAGATTATTTAGTTTTTTGCAGTGAGAAGTTTTTCCTTTTGAGCAAAAACATCGAAAAAAAACTAAATCAGTTCGAAAAACCAATTAGGGGGCTACTAACCCTACCCCGTGTATATATATTCTACTCCATCCCCTTATTAAGGGGTGGAGCGAATATTATACACAGGGGGGGATAGACCCCTGAATTGACCTTTCTATTAGCAAAATTTACTCAACATTCTCGTGCTATTTCGAAGTTTTAGTTTAGTTGTTCCGCTACATTTGGAAACTGACGTTTGCAAAAGCCGAAAAATTGTAGTCTTTCAGGCAAAAAAACCGTCGAAAATTTGTTTTTCTCAAGGAAAAGCGCTATCTTTGCATATTGAAGCGATAGAGCAAAATGGAAGTTACCGAGACGATACATGATCAATTCCTGGCCACGATGAACAAGTGCAAGGAGCTGCGAAAGGCCGCGGATGCTTTCTCCCACTTGGGTGAGAGCGAGCTGTTCTTCGATGATGCCCCCTACAGCCTGAGCCTTTTCTACATGTGTCGTCTGTTTGACAGGTTTGTCGATGCCTTTCACTCCCTGAAAAATGTTTATCCAAGGTTTTCTACTGACACCCTTTCCATTGACAACTATTTGCCCTACAAAACCGCGTACGACGATTTCGTAAGTGCTGCCGACAGCCTACGCAACGTCTTGACAAGCATCAACGAGCATGCCGAGCAAGGCTGCTTCAAGTTGATTTCCGACGAGAGTCTTGAACACCTTGAGCCTTACTGTTTGCAGGAGCGCTTTGGCTGGCCGCATTCCCTCGAAAATTTCCTTCAAGGCATCGAGAACATCGAGTGGATGATCAACAGGCAGGCCAAAATGACATCTGACCTGGTTGATTTCCTGCGGAGAGAGATTATCAGGGACATACGCTTCCTGATAGGTCCTCCCTTGCAGGATTATGTCCTAAAGGAATTCAAGCTATTTGCATGTTGGGAAATCGAGAATTCCCCACTGAAGCTTCGCAACATGGCCATCAAGTTCAAGGGCAATAGGCTGGTGAAGCTTGCCAGGACACATTGGGCGGAACTTTATGAACTGGACGAGCTACTGATGGACAAGATCATCGACGAAGTCCCCGTCGCAGCCGAAGAATACTCGCGACTGTATGACGAAAGCGAGTGGCAGGAACTTGTCGATAATCGTGACGTCCTGCGCATCCTGCGCGACACCTCCGACCCCGAGGAGCTCTACGGGTGGGAGATGCTTTTCAGGCGGGATCAGCTTTTCGACCATTGCATCAACGAAACCAATGCAATGTTCCTTTTTACCAGGATTCATCGGGCCAACCTCATCAAGTGCGAGCTTTACGACGGAGTGAAGGCAAGGTACGAGACCTTCCTCTATGGTCGCGTCGTTTCGGCACAGCCAGTCGTCGAGCCATCACCCGGTCCAACACTCGTCAACCTGATGCCCGACCGACAGCCTATTTCTGGGCAGGAGGGACCAGACGACTTGCCGAAACCAAACCTGAAGAAAGGTACTTCGAACTACATTCATCCGCTGATTGACGAGGATCTCCTGGCCAGTTTCATCAAGGAATACACCGATGGTCCGGACCGGGATCCCGACTTCAACAAGAACTGTCTTTGGATTGCAATCTACACCGTGCTTTGCCAACGGCATCCTATGCTTAGCAACAAGCCCATCCTTTTGAGAAAGTCGAGAGCAAAATTCTCGCAATGGGTAGAAAGCAAGATACATCCTAAGATGTACCCATGCTTCAAGCATTCGCTGGACACGGTGCCTCCCTATTTCCGCAATCCGAAGAATTACCCATGGAGTCTGGAGGCCTTCCAGAAGGCGAAGGGCCAGAAGTCTTCGACCTTCGAAAGCTATGCCAGGGTAGCGGATTACTTCCAGAGGAATGTGTTCAACTGCCTTGAGATTTTCCTAAAACAATAATACATACAGCACTCTGTCGGCCGTCACGATGCTTGCGCGATTTGCGGAAGTACTCCGACGGCCGACAGAGTGCTTGCTCCTTCAGCATAAAGCATTGTGACGGCCGACAGAGTGCTTGCTCCGCTCGGAGAATAACCATTCTTGGCCAGGATTGGTTATGCATCGATTGGATAGAGCATCCTGACGGCCGACAGAGTACTTGCTCCGTTCGGAGAATAACCATTCTTGGCCAGGATTGGTCATGCTTCGGTTGGATGGAGCATCGTGACGGCCGACAGAGTACTTGCTCATGCGGGATAAAGCATCGTGACGGCCGTCAGAGTACTCGCTCCTGCGGGACAATGCATTGTGACGGCCGACAGAGTGCTTCCGCGATTGGATAAAGTACTCTGTCGGCCGACAGAATGTTTGATGCGATCGCGACATATCAGCTTATGTTCGCAAATGGATATGCTACGATTCTGGAAGAAATTTTCACCAGAAAGATAAATAATTATTCATGAAAAATTCGTGAGCAATTCGTGGCAATTCGTGTTATAAAAGAAAAGACACATAATTATCGTTAATTTGGGTTACAAGAAGAGGTCGAAGGGATCGCTGAGAGATATAAGTGACTCAAAAAGAAATTAAGCAAGCCGACTGGATCGCGGCTTGCTTTATTTCATTCTATGCTATCAAACGGACATTTGTCATCATTCCCCTCCATCATCAGCAGCCATAAGGGTGGTGCTGTCGTCATCATGGCCGAGGCCGACATCGGGGGCAAGAGATGTTGACTCGAAGTTGTCTTCGTTGTCGGCCCAGTTGTCGCATTGGCGCATGACGATGTCGAGGGCTTCTTCGCAGTTTTCGGGGGGATACTTGTACTTCTTGAGGAGGCGCTTGACGAGGACCTTCATCTTGGCGCGGGCGCTTTCCTTGTGGTTCCAGTCGATGGTGCGGTTCTTGTTGAGCATGTCGGTGAGCTCCTTGGTCATGGCGATGAATTCCTCGTCCTTGTAGGCGGCACGGACACCTTCGGGCTTCGACAGGGCGTCGTAGAAAGCCTTTTCGTCGGGAGTGAGACCGAGGTCGTTGCCCTCCTGCTCCGACTGCTTCATCAGTTCGGCCATCTTGATGAGTTCCTCGATGACGGTCTGGTTGTCGAGCAGGCCCTTCAGGTAGTTCGAAAGCGTCATGCTGAGCATGGTGCTGAACTTGTCGCTCTGCACCACGTTGTGGGCGCCCTGTTTGCGCAGCTGTTCCTTCAGTAGTTTGGTGAGCAGTTCGACGGCGAGATTCTTGGTCTTCATCCTCTGCAGTTCCTTGAGGAAGGCTTCGTCGAAGAGCGAGAACTCCAGCTTATGGCCATCGAAAAGGTTGATGACGCCCTTGCTGTGGAGGCTCTGGTTGAGGAGGTTCGAGATGCGCTCGTTGATTTCGTGGCGCGAGATGGGCCCCTTTTGTGCCAGGCGGACGAGCATCACGCGAAGGGCATCGAAATAGGCGGCTTCGGTCTTCTGCTCCCTGGTCAGA
>JAEEGJ010015514.1_pt1 | contig 17746 bp, 15 predicted proteins | sample 8958761 | NCBI WGS metagenome assembly JAEEGJ01 (sample SAMN16246546, study PRJNA631951) | gut metagenome | biome: gut microbiome; feature: rumen; material: RS-attached | host: Bos | place: Iran: Karaj | collected 2018-10
CAACAACTGTGGAACAGGTCCATTGAGCATTTTCTCAAGTTCAGGCAACTCCGTAAAGTCCGCCAGTTGCCGTCTGTAGGCCTTCGACTGCTCTTGAGTGATTTTTTCAGTTCGAGATGGTTCGATTTCCAGAATATCATATACATACGGATATCCGTCTTCAGAATCCACCTTTTCGATAAAGTCTCTCTCCGGTGTTTTCCGCCGTTGAATAATTTCACACACCTTCCGCCAAAAATCCACGTCAATGCGGCAATCATCGGCAATCCAGGCATCCCTGGCCTCGTCTGTCGGAGGACGTCCCAACCGTTGCTCCAATTCAACACAATGCCTATTGGCAGCACGTTTTGCGACAACCGCCATGCAAAGCGAGACCACCCATATCACAACGACAGCCCGCCATAGGCGTGTGACACCTTTTGTCATCAAACGTTTGAAGCCTATCCCCTGCCTATGGCCGAGAAAACAACCGAAGCAAACATATCCGGCCAACGCCAAAGCCCATGCCGGAACGATGCCCTTTCCCCACATGTTGCCATGCATCCAGACGACGGCAATCGCCGACAGGAAGAACAACGCTGCAAGCAATCCCATCAAGAGCGTTGATTTTCCGTATATTGTGCCTTCGTGGTTCTTGGCTCGCATACGCCTCAACCGGATCAGACAAACAGTTGTCGCCACAATCTCCATGCATGCAACAATCGGAATGATGCAGAACAAAACGAATTCAAGCAAAATCGCAGAATTGGACGGCGGCAACGTCAATATCGGCGCAAACAAAAAGCAAAACATCGCGGAAAGCATCCATGGCACTGTCAATGCCAGTGTTGCATGGAAGAACGCGCCTTTCGCAGGCTCATCCCAAAAGAAGATTTTGGAGAGAAATTGCTTCATTGTTCAATGCTATCCCATTTTGACCAGTTGTTGAGGAAGTGAAAGATTATTATCCAAATTACAGTAGAATCAACATCATATTCAATATCCTCAACCTCTATTTATCTTTTTCAACTTCTTCAAAAAAAGTTTCAAAAAAGTAATGATCAACACGGATGATATCCCAACCAGTTCCATCTGTGTTACAAATTACATCGAAATCGTATAACTGGCAATGCAGTCGCAACGTGTATGATAGAGACCAAGTGCCTTCTTGTTTAACCTTGCTTTTATCTTCCCCAAAACGTGGTTGTGATATGACTTCTTTTACAACTGGGGCAGAATTTTCCAAACATATTTTCAGTCCCTTCCACCACGCCATTTGCTTTTCAATTCGTTCATTGCTTTTTCGTTCATAACTATTACTGTTATAAACGGAAATTGAACTTTTCAAATCTTCGATTTTCTCGTCTATTGCTTTTGCGAGTTTTATTTTCTCCGGCACCAAAACGAAAGGTTTATACTGCCATTTCCCATCTATCTGCTGCCACCAAAACACAGAACCATCGGACGTGCCTGCGACTACATTGTCAGCATTGTTGGTAAAATTTATCAATTTCCCTGGCAACAAGTAAACTGTCTGTTCATTAAACACCAATTTGGTATCTTGACTTCCATCCTGCTTTTTCACGTTGATGATTTTAAACTTCCCGTATTTCGTTTTTATATAGGACATTCCAAATAGTCGTTGATAAAGGACACCATCTCTATAATCCCCAATGCCCGTCCAAAATGTGCCCCCTCCAACCATCACACAAATGAGGGGATAGAAGGGGAGCATGAAAGGACCACCGCAATCTTTCCTTACAAGACATGCCAAACTGCCCAAAGGTACCCAAATGGTATCCACCGCAATAATACCGACATCGCAAACCGCCGCCGCAGGCAATGCCACAGGATATGCATAAACAGGGCATCGTTTGGCAGTTTCAACCGTGAGATAATCGTACGGGCCGTTCAGATAACAGCGCACGGGGCCATTAATACAGCCAGAAAGCGTGACGATCAGCATCAAGCCCATAAATTTGATAAATTTATTCATTCTGCATCCCGTTCTATTATTTTATATTAGCCTTTATCAATATGATACGTGCTAATATACTTGCATTTACAAACGATGCAAATGGACATTTACCCCCCCGAAAAAACTGCATTTTTTCCATTTTTCTACTGCGAACTTTTGCATTGATATTAAAAAGTTCTCAGTAGAATGATAACTTTTATAAAAAAAGCAATAGTTTTGCAACAAAAGTGACAAATTATGCTATAAAATCAAGAACTGCATCCTTCATATTCACATGCGGAATTACGAACAAAAAACTAATGAGCCTTATCCGTTTCACCCAGTAACCGTCCCGTCCACAAAAGCCCTATTCCGACGACGAGACAAAACAGCACATCGCCAGCAAATGGAAACAACGGAACTCCCAAAAGCAAGCCATGCAACAGGAGGACGATTCCCTCGAAAATCGAACCAGCCGCCAGCAGCGGACCAAGATTTCCATATTTTGAAGGCTTCAGCAGAACCATCAAAAACAGGAATCCAATGATGCTCCACCCGCCGCAGGCCATCCGCAGCCAATAACGCAACTGCACATCAGTGAAATCGGTTGACGCGCCCATGCTTTGGAGCATCGGTGTCATCACGTTCCATGGAAGCAGTACGCCAAGAATGGCAATTCCCCAGCCAATCGCGCCTGCCGCCAGAAAGATTTTTCCAATTTTCTTGTTCTTATCCACTTGCATTCTCCTAATATGGCGCAGAAATCCGCTGAAATGTCATCCCGTTGATAGTCACACCGACAGTTGCGCCAGACGAAGTTCTATACCGCTTTGAATTTTGCCATACACATCGGCAGGATGGTGTTTGGACAGGTTTAGTTTAACTTTTGATACCGCTGTTGTGATTCGCTTCGTTAACTTTGCAAGTTCCAGATCAATCACTTTTTCCGATATTCCTGCCTTCTGTCCCATACGAACGAATTTTCCATGCGTTATCCAACGAAAGTTATATTCCTTTTCTATCTTCATGGCCATTTTTGCAACAAGATTGGGATAGACAGTCGTTGAAAGCAAATCATAGGCCGGCGCGAGTTCAGCCCTGCCATTCCGATAAATGACAGAAAAGTTCTTCGCGTGAGCGTCACCGTTCCCAACCAAGAAGCAGAATATGATTTGGTCAAGAAATGCAATGGTGTCAGTCGCCGAAAGTTCCATCCGTCGCATTAAATCAAAGCATCTTATAAGTCCAGGGCCACCTTCAGATTCATATTTGATTTTTGGATCAACGCCAAGTAACTGGCAGAAGTCTTCCTGATGAAGCCGTCGCCAAAAGCCATCGACTTTTTCCCGATCATATCGTTCCACCACATAATACGGAATTCCCTTTATCTCCAGAATGTCGCATTCAGCAACGCGTAAACCACAGGCCTTGGCAAGTTTCATACAAAAATATTCGTTAAAAACACTTTCTGGGAAACGTTCAATTCCAGGCTTGATGATGTGAGTGGAGGGTGTGCCGTTCAAAGGAAGGAGAACTCGGCCTTTCTCGACACAGGCAACCAGTTTGTCCTGTGCTCCAGCCCCTGATATGTGAAAATCCTTCGCACCAATGTTGAGCGGACGTTCTGCAAGATGCGTCAAGACGTCATCCGCCTCTTCTTCAGACAGAGAGCGATAGAGCGGGCGGCCTTGCTCAACTGGTGTCTTTTCAGGCATGAACAAGGCAACCGCACCGGCACAGTCCTCGCCAATCGCCTGAAGAAGCCCAAAGATATTATCAGGAGACAGCCCCAGAATCTCCGCGATCCTTATACGTACGCCTTCATCAGGGAGAAGATTGGAGAAGAATGGGACGATGGCCTCCTCGGGGTAAGCCTCCTTGCGAATCGGCAGGGAAAATGAGAGCGGTTCAGGAGTGGCCGACATGCTATATTCTTGATCATAACGAAATGACAACCGTCCGTTGTCCGAATCCAGCGTTCCGACCATTCGTCCATGTAGATAGACATTCAACGTGGACATCAGTCATTCTCCCATCGGTTGAAGATGTACAATCCAAGTCCGAGGGCGTTCAGGACATCCAGGAGCTTCTGGATTTGAATTGTCCCCTTGCCGTTCTCCAAATCGGAAATGAAACGCGTTCCGACCGAGGCCAGCCCCGCCAGAACTGCCTGCGAAACATGCTGTTCTTTCCGTTTCGTCCGTATCAGCGTACCAATTTCAGCCGCTGTCTGCAATTTAACCTTTGTCATATTACCTCCGTTGTTTTTTGTTACCGAACGGGAATAATTTAGTGTTGATTTTATATTCTTCAAGCTTTTCATTCCCGATCAGGAATATTTTTCACCATATATCTACAGGGGGAAACTGGAGGTAGCAAGGGCGTCCCGCCCTTGACAAGGCCGAGACGGCCTTGCTACCCCATGCTTTTCAATTGACTCAAATAGTCAACTGTCATTTCATATCAATGAGGAGACAGTTTCTTTGAAAACAAGATATTGTGAAAAATAACAATAATTTCAACAAGTTACTTATCTATCTTTATTTCATCCTTTTGATGTGAATGCTTTCACGTTTATTTCTAATCATTGCCCACTGGTCTCAATATGGTGAACCAAGTATGTTTATTTCTGGCAATTTTCTTGGTAATGGCATTGCAATAGTTTTCTTATGCGTTATATTCATTTTCAAACAGCCATTAATAAGGCTGAAATAACACTAACCGAAAGCAACAATCAAAACAAATCAACAGCTATTTTCAAGAACGTCGCGGTCCGCCTCGTCGAAAGCCTCAATGAGCAAACCGCAAGAACTTGCAAATTCATAAATACAAAGGATCTCCATGGAATTCAACGAACTGATCGCCGACTTCGCCATGCGTTACAACGTCGAAGGGCTTGAACCCCAAAACGGCACGATCGCGTTGGAAATCGACGGCATGAACGTCGGCTTCCTCCATGATTCGCCATCAGGCAATGGTATCGACGACGGCATCATGGTCATTATAGAAATAGGCTATGCACCACCGGATGTGGATGGCCCCTTCGGCGCTGTCATGCTCAAAGCGAACTACCTTCTTGGAGGCACTGGCGGCGGGATCCTCTGCCAGAATCCCGACACGAACGCCTATTCCATCATGCATCGCTTTTCCCTCGCGATGCTCGACCTCGAATCCTTCTCCCAAGAGCTAGAGTCGATGCTCACGACAGCCGAAAACTGGAAGGATATGCTGGCCGGCATACGAGTGGCTGAGGAAGCAAAAGAAGCCCTTGACGCACAGGCGGCGCGTATCGCGAAGGCGGCCCGCGACGCAAAGAAACAGAACAATTCAGACATTATTACCGAAGACTTTCCGCCAGGCAATTTCCTGAAGGTGTAACTTTCCAGGAATGGGATAGCTGTGTTCACGTTTTATTCTTCATCCCCAAAATCTTGAGACAGGAGATTGCCCGCATGGAACATCCAGAACGCCATTTGGCCAAACGCATAGACATGCCCGGTCGATGCAGGGAATTCACCGACCTGGTGTATTCTGGCCGAAGAGAAAAAGGGAAGACCGATTTGTGGCAAAAGCTTCAAGCGTCAGAACGTAAATTCTGGCCTCCTGCCTCGGAATATCATGCCTATATAGGAGAGTTGCACGGTCATTGCGCCATGTCCGACGGCTTGCGCAGCCTCACGCCTGAACTCTATTTTGAACGTCTACGATCATTGCCGGGGCTTGATTTCGCGGCTCTTACCGACCACGACCATGGCGGCGTCGCCGCCGCCGAACTGTGGGATGAAGGGAAGTGGGAGCGCATCCAGAACGCCGTAAGGCGCTACTACGAACCAGGCAGATTCACCACCTTGCTCGCATACGAAAGGGACTCCTATCCATGGTACAACAACATGGTCGTCTATTACCGCGATGACCATGGGGAAATGCTTCGTGGCGAACGCGATGGAGAAATCACCGGCAGAGAGCTGGACGCCGCATTGGCACGTGACGACCTCCTGCTCGTCCCCCATGACACGCAGAGCTTGTCCGCCGGTTGTGATTTCAACTCCATCCCATTGGAACGCATGACGCCGTTGATCGAAATCGCCTCTGGCGACAACGACTGCGCGGAATATTTCAACCACCCGCTGTTCAGCGATTCATGCTGCGAAGGGGGCACTTGGCAGGATGCCTTGAAGCGTGGCGCGCGCATGGGCGTCATCGCCGGCTCCGATTCGCACGACGGATCCGGCGGACTGCGTTTCACATCATCCGGAAAAAACACCGCCTTGACAGGCGTCTGGGCCAAGGAGAACACCCGCGAAGCCATCTTCGATGCCTTGAAAAAACGCCGGACGTTCGCTTTCACCGGCGGCCGCATGAAACTGGATTTCCGCATCAACGATCATTACATGGGGGAGGAATTTTCACTTTCCGCAACTGAAGACCGATCCATCTACTACGAATTCTCCGGCGATGCCCAGTCTGAACGCATTTTCGTGGTAAAAAACTGCCGTGACTGGGTCATTCTCACCAAGCCGCAGGCGCTCTTTTTCGACTATCATCCGGAACAGGCGGTGGACTGCTACTACCTGCGCGTCATCACCAAAGACGGCAGATGGTGCTGGAGTTCGCCTATTTGGATACACAACGCCCCATAGCATCATGGCGGTTGATCCGCATCTTGTTGGGTCCCAAAGCCCAACAAGGCAATATGGCGATGTCATCCGTGGGACGGCAAAGCGCCAATGCCCTGCAGAATTCCCGCAATGCCGGTCGCGGCGACATCGCCGACGATTTTTCCGTCCGCGTCGAATGTGTAGAAATTCATGACGGTCGTCGAAAACGTCTTGCCGTTCGGCTGAAGCCCCGCGAATGGCGCATCGCCCGTGAAAGTCCCCGTGCACAGCCATTGGACCGCGACGGTTGTCTCGTCGGCCACCATGTTCATGAGTTTCCACTGCACATCGGGGAAGCTCCGCCGCATGAAATCAACGACGCTCAGATATCCTTTTGCGCCATAAAGCGGCGTGGGCGAAACAGGCGTCGTGAATGCGGCGGCGGCGGATATCAGCTCCTCGCCCAACGCCAAGTCGTTGGTGTTGATGCATGTCTCGAATCTCCGCATCGCCTCGCGGTTTCGTTCGATTTTCATTTCTTTGTCAGTCTGCATGTCACATCTCCTTATTGTCTGTCGGATTCATTCTGGCATTCATGTGAAGTTCTGTCAAACCATGTCACTTATATTGCGCGAACATCCAGTCGCGGATGCCTTCGATATTGTAGGCAATGCTCCACGTGTACATGTGGCTGCCGCCCGCAAAGACGTTCATGCGGATATCGGCGTCCTTTTCAAGCATGGACTGGACATTGGCAGCCATCTCATCTTTGGAACCCTTTGGATTCCAGAAGGCATCCCCCTTGACGGCTTTAGCGCCAAGAGAGCTCCATAGCTTCATCGCTTCACACATGGCGGGATAGGCCTTGGCGTCCCCTTCGCAGACGAGAATCCACAGCTTCTTGTCCTTCATGGCCGCCATCTCCGCGACGTCCCATTGTCCAGCCACAAGGAACTGGGCGGCGAAGATATCTGGATGGCGGTCGCTGATGGCGATGTTGGCCATGCAGCCCTGTGACTGCCCCGTCCCATAGACACGGTCGCGGTCAACCGCTAGCGTGTCAATGAGATGCAGCAGAAGATTCAGCGTCGCCGTCAACCCTTTCGTCCAGGCATGGTCGTCCAGCGTCATCGCGCCGTATTCCTTCACCACGGCGTATGGGTATTGCACGGCGACGACGATGGCCGGATGCTTCGCCTGCTCTTCCGGCGTCGCCCAGATCGTCGCGCCGTTTCCCTGCGTGAGCGTAGCGGTTTCGATGGAAGTGTCCGCACTGGCGTCTGGAATGAAGAACACCATGGGATACTTCCGCTTCGGATCGTATCCTTTGGGCAGATAGACAAAATACGGCAAAGTCATGCCCGTATCGGAATCCGTGAAATAGTGCTTTTTGAAGTCCTGTATGACCAATTCAGTGGAAGCCGTCGAGGCATGTGCCGTCGGACTGGCGGGAATGACAGTTCCGTCGGCGGCCCGAATATCCGCCGTCTGCATGACGGTCGCGCTCAAATCGACAGGCTTTCCGTCATCCTCGAAACGCGGGCCATTGCCCTTCCCCTGCCGTGCGCCGCCATCTTTTTTCGGGTCATGACGTGGGCCTGCGAAGAGGTTCGCGCCAGCGGCCTCCCATTTGTTTTCATAAGCAAGGCGAAGGAGGACGAAACGTCCGGCGGCGGAAACGTCTGTCTTCTCCGCACGGGAATTCGTATGCGCCGCAATGACCTTTCGGCCCTGCACGGTGAAACATTCAGGAGCCACCGTGGAAGAATCAAGCTCAGTTGAATATTCGACGACGACAGTCGAGACTTTCTCTCCGTCGCCAAAGGATTCGGCGATGGTCGTGACGTTGCGGATGCCATGTTCGGCAGGCAACCGCCCTTGATTGACGCATGATGTAAGCATAAACGGGATGGCAAGCAGGAGTGATTGGGGTAGTCTTTTGATTGTCTTGTTCATGTTTTTTGATTCAGCTAAAGGCTTCCTCCATCCAATATGTTCATTGCGGGCGGCCTTTTGTTTCCCAGTCTTGCTTTTTGCGCTGAACATCTTGGATGGACAAAAAATATTCAAACAGAGTTGCTTGTTGTGAGAATCTTCACACATGAGAGTCGCAGCTTTCATGTATACAAATCACAACGATTTTCATTCTTGACTCATGTCATAAATTAACGTGGATTGAATACAATTTCAAACCGTTTTGTACTTTTTTTGCCCTTGCAGGAAGGACGAAAATCCCCCCAATCTTTATATTTTCCCGCAGATTGGCTTATTTTTGGCCCCGCCTGGCCCATTGTGTCTCAATCGTCAGGCGACTCCCCTCCTCTCCCGTCACACAAGAAATTGTGTTAGATGCTTGCAATTGCCTTCGAGTTGGTTACATTAGGCACGTTTTAACCATAGACAGATACATTCTGGATATTCTCGAAGAATATCAACAATCATCTGTAAACCAATAAGTTATACTACAAGAAAACATTCATTCGATTCAGGCTGTCAACATGAAAACGTCCACTTCCTCCACAATCAGCAAACATGAAACTCCACGGCTTCTCGCACATCGCGGCGCGGCTGAAGCCGCCACCGAAAATGGCTTGCTAGCCTTCAAATACGCCATCGAAAACGGAATTACCGGCTTTGAGACGGATTTCCGTCTGACGGCCGACGGCGAAGTCGTCGTGATGCATGACAGCGACATAAAGCGCACCACCACCGGCTCCGGCCTGGTGGAGGAACTCACATTGGCGCAAATCAAGAGCGTGAAGTTGAAAAATACGGATGAGCAAGTCCCCACGGCGGATGAACTTTTCTCGCTCTTCGACAATCTGGAAGGATTCTATCTCGAACTGGAGATGAAAGCACGATACGGACAGTATTATAGTCAGGCACGGATGGACGAGTATCTTGACAAGCTCTACGCGGCCGCCAAACGTCATCTCGCAGGATGCTGCGTGGTCTTCACGTGTTTTGACGAGGCCGTGCTCCGTCGTCTGAAAGAGCTCCATCCTGACGCGCGGATCGGCCTCATCTGCGGTGGGTTGACACAGGAAATCGTCTCCAAAACACTCGCGTTGGGTTGCTACAGTTGCGCCCCTACATTGAAAGGCACGCCGCAGGCCCTGGTGGACCAATTGAAACACGAAGGCATTAAGATAAATCTCTGGTTTTCAGACACATTGGAACTTTGGCATCAAATACGCGACATGGGAGCCGACGTTTCAACCTGCAATCATCCCGTGGACGTCCTCAAGGCCATCCGTGAAGCCGCAGTATGATTTAGAAATCTCTTTCCCGTAGAAACTTGTGAAGCTCTGATTAGGAGAAAAGATGAAACATCACATGTTGCTGGGTGTTCTGGCAGTTTGCGCGTTGTTGGGCGAAGGATGTGTCACGGCCGGAAAGAAATCGGTAAACTGCCTGCTTCTCGCAGACGGGAGCTCTGATTTTTCCTCCGTTCTAGAAGCTTGCGATGCAAATATCACCCGCATGAAGCCGTCGGATGCGATTCACGCGGATCTATCATCTTATGACGCGTACTGCATCCTCGGTGGCGGCATCGTCATCGATCCCCGCCTGCGCGAACGCATTGAAGCGGAATGCACACGCGGCAAAAAGTGTTTCACCGAAGCGCTCGGCAGTTGGAACGGCCTCTATTCCGCGCCTCCAACCGATACCACACGCAAAAGACTGGTCGTCGTGACCGATGCGGATAACGGCATTCCAGGGCTCTCCGTCGGCGATCTTCTTGACGACGGCAGCAACCGGATGGTTCGGCCGTACTACGGCGTGCCAGGCATGAAGGTCCTTCTTGCATACCGTGACCACATCATCGCCCACCGCCATTGGAACGCAAGCAAAGATGACATCATGAAAGGCTCGGCCCCAGGCCTTTGGACCATCGGCGAAAATCTCATGATGACCTCCTTCGAATTCCACAACTACAACCGCGCGAGATTCGCCCCGCGGGAATCATGGCGTCGGCTCATCGTCTTCATCGCCAAATGGATCACTGGTAGCGAACCGGCCAGCCTCCCGGAACCGCTTGTCCAATACGGTACCGACGCCGATCTCACAGACGATGCCGTTTTTGAAAAATGCCGCGCAAAAGCCGTCGAGCATGGAATCAAGTGGCTGGAGCGGTATCTCGTAGACGAAGGCCAAGGCGGTATCCTTGAAGGCCTGCGCCACGATATCAATCCCGACGGTGTGCAGAGCACGGCGGACAGCGTTCGCACGGATTGCTCCGGCGAAGCGGCGGGCGCGTTCCGCTTTTACGGCGTGCTGAACGGCGACAATCATGCGCGGAAAATCGCGCAGAATCTTTCCGATTTTGTCTTCGGCCCCATGCAGGTGAAAGGCGGCCTTTTCGACGGAATGCTCCGCTGGACCGACACGGCATGGCAGGTCTGCTATCAGGACGACGCGGCCCGCGCCATGCTTCCGGCTCTCTATAACTGCCTGTATCTCGGTGACAAAAGCGAATTTCCCGCCGTCTGCCGCGCACTTGATTTTCTCGTAAAGACCACCGCGAAGGACGGATGCCGTGTCGCACGCACTGACGCACCGAATCTAAACGAAAACGGCATCCGCTCGCTCGCCAACGCAGAACATGGATTAGCCTCCGCCCATTATAACGCTTATTACCACGCCGCGCTCCTTCTCGCCTTTCTCGTCGGCGGAAACAAGACCTATCTTGATGTGGCACGACGCGGACTCGAGACCATCATGTCCCTCTATCCCGACACGAAGCGTGAACAAAGCGAGACGGAGGAACAGTGCCGTCTGATCCTGCCTCTTGCTCTTCTCTATCAGGCGACTGGAGAGAAAGCGCATCGGGACATGCTGTATCGCGTGACAGACGATCTCATGACACACCGCCATCCTTCAGGCGGCATCGCGGAATGGGATACAGGCTACAAGGCGAGCTGCTCCCGCGAATCACGCGGCGAATGCTCTCTCCTGACGGAAAACGGCGATCCCGTCGCAGACCTCCTCTACTCGACGAACTGGCTGCCCGTCGGTTTCGCCGTCGCCTATCATGTCACAAACGATGAAAAGTATCACAAGCTTTGGCGGGACGTCGCCGCATTCTGCCTGAAGTCCCAAATCCATTCAAATGATCCGAAGACCGATGGATCATGGTGCCGTGCGTTCGACATGGAGCTCGGCGAAGCATATGGCTGTCCTCACGACGTGGGCTGGGCTGTCCGTTGCAGCGAATCCGGCTGGACTGACGCGGAAATCCTCATGGGACTCATGATGCCCGATATCTTCGCCCGCACGAAAAAACAGAAATAGATGGGAAATTTCAATAAATTAGAAACCACAAAACACACAAAACACACCAAAATGCCTCGCCGCCGGGCCGACAGTCGCCAGAAGGCTTCGTTCATGAATAATGAAATCTGAATGCTAAAAATGCAACGGGCACCGGCGGCTTGGCGGTTTTCATGCGCGTCGCATGGAGAAAAATGTCGTCTGGAAAATCTTTGTCCAAAGCAAGAAAAGTGTGGTTCTCAAATATGGGAAAATACAATCATGAAAATATATACATCATTAATGATTGGAATACTCTGTTTTTTAATAAACGGATGTGATTTCTTGATAAAATCTGAATATGTTTCATACGAGAATAAAAAGCTTGGAATGGAACTATGTGGGTGGGAAAAAGATAAAACAATATCCAAGATAATTTTATATAAAAACAAATCTAATAATATTGACTTGGGAATAAAACAAAATAATGAAATGATTCCATTCGGTGGTAAAAACTCTGAAACATTAAAACAGTTAGGCTTTCTTCCTGATGAAAGAAACAATAATATATTCTATCTTACGAAGAATAATAATGTTCTGACGATTAATCTGAATGAAGATGAATCTATTTTATATATGTTGACTGTCACTGGTGACAGTCCTTTTGTGATTTTGTATAATAATAATGTCATTACAATTCCAATTGAACAAGCCCAAATACAGCAATTATTTGGTAATGATGTAATAAAAACTGCATATCCATACAAATAAAGCGTTGTTTTTCTATAAAGATCAATTAGTACCAAACGGAGACCATTCATGGAAAATTTTATCTACGAAACACCTACAAAAGTCTATTTTGGAAAAGGCGAGGAACTGAAAGTCGGTAAAATCATCAAGGAATACAATCCGAAAAAAGTCCTTCTGCATTACGGCGGGAAATCGGCCCAGGCAAGCGGACTTCTTGATCGCGTTCGCAAATGCCTCCGCGATGAAGGGATACAATTTGTAGAATTGGGAGGAGTCGTGGCCAATCCAGAACTGCCGCTTGTTCGCAAGGGAATCGAACTCTGCTTAAAGGAAGGCGTGGATTTTGTTCTAGCCGTAGGCGGTGGTTCTGTGCTGGATTCTTCGAAGGATATCGCCAACGGCACGGCTAATCCGGATGTGGATGTATGGGATTTTTCACTTGGAAAAGCGACACCAACTAAGACGTTGAGAAAAGGCGCCATTTTGACGTTGGCGGCGGCCGGATCCGAAATGTCCAATTCCTGCGTCATAACCAATCCAGAGACAAAGGAAAAGCGTGGTTACGGATGTACCTGCAACAGAATGGATTTCGCCATCGAGAATCCTGAACTGACATTTACGGTCAACGCATATCAGACGGCTTGCGGCATCGTCGATATCGGCATGCACACCATCGAACGCTATTTCTGCCCTGGTCATGACACTGCCTTGACCGATGCTATTGCCGAAGCTGTCATCAAGACGATCTTCAAAGCCGGCAAGGATTGTCTGGCCAATCCATGCGATTATGAGGCAAGAGCGAATATGATGTGGGCTTCTTCATTGGCCCACAATGGCTTGACTCAATGCGGCCGCAATACGCAATTGGCCGTTCATCAATTTGAGCACGAAGTATCTGGCATATATCCGAAAGTCGCCCATGGTGCAGGCCTTGCCGCCATCTGGTGCAGTTGGGCACGTTATGTTTACAAATCAAACATCATGCGATGGCTTCAATATGCCTCCCATGTCTGGAATGTGGACATAGATTTTGAGCATCCAGAAAAGACCATCGAGAAGGCCATCAATTTGCAGGAAGAATATTACGTTTCCATTGGCATGCCCATTAATCTGCGTTCATTGGGCGTGAAACAGGAGGATTTGGAGCCCATGGCCTTGGCGTGCTCTCGCGGCAAGACACGCAAATTGCTCGGCGACAAGCCATTGGGCTACGAAGAGATGCTCGATATCTTCAAAATGGCGTTCTGATAGCACTAATGACTGGCTGGGTCATGGGATATATTCCATTGACATTTCTTGAAGACATCGGCGGCATGCCATTCATTGGACGATAGACGTCACTCATTGGAGGGAGGAAGTGTTTTGAGAAACTTCAAAATCGCTTCCTCCAATTCGGGAAGAAGTCGATGAGGCGTGATTCCCAACCGCCAGATTCGGTGTCCAGTTCCAATCCCTTCATATTCGTAAAACATGGTCTGACATCCCATGGAACGGGCCTTTTCCATAAAAAGGCGTGGACTTTCAATGGGCACGACGTCATCCAGCGGGGAATGTGAAATAAAAACAGGCGGAGACGCAGGCGAGAGAAAGCGTGCGGGATCGATATCAGCCAGATCGTCATGTGTCGCGGGATGTCCAAAGAGCAACCGATACCGTTCAGGATGGGGCTCTATATCAGGATAGGGAACGGCGATGGGGCTTATGGCAACGATGCCAGCTACGCATTCTGGCGGCAATGCAAGACCTGTGAACAGCGCAAGATGACCTCCAGACGATCCGCCGGCCACCAAAAGCCGTTTTGGGATGACATGCCCCGTCAAGGCATGGATGTTGTCCAAAAGATAATGTGCGGCGGTCTGGCAATCTTCTGCGCAGGCAGGCCAAACTGCGTTTCTGCTGAGCCGATAGTTGGCATTCAGTACGGGATAGCCGTTTTCCGCAAAAAATTCGGCTACGCCAATAAGATCCTTTTTGTCCATGGACGCCCAACCGCCTCCATGCAATACAAGAACAGGAAATTTGTCGCTTTGAATTTCATCTGGCAGAAGCAAATCTGCTTCCCCTGCCCCATTCGGCAGTTCGGCATAAGTTAATGATAGTTTTTTCATGGTGTCAATCGTTTATTTTCTTGTTTTTTGAAAAGATTTTCATCTTTATCTTGTCTCATCGTCTAACGCCACCCGTCCAATGTTTGGTTATGGGCATAGCCGCGCCAAACTACTATAGTTCATTTTCTTGTTTTTCGCAAAGATTTTCTCCATGTCCACGAGCTTTCGCACGACATCCTTTGCATCTCGCGAAGCGATGACAACCGCCGAGCCGCCGGAGCCGTTAGATTTTCAGCATTCAGAAATCATTTTTATTCAAACAAATCCTCCAGCAGATTGACGGCCCGGCGGCGAGGCATTTTGGTGTGTTTTGTGTGTTTTGTGGTTTAAAATTAGTGTCCATTAGTGTCCATTCGTGGTTCCTATTAAATGGTTTGGTTACGACTTGAACAGGCAATGCCGGAAAAAGACAAAGAAGTATTTGAAAATCTGCATTCGCGTTATAGATTTCAATGACCATTTTTGATACATCACAAAACTGAAATGAATAAGAAGGATAACATGAATCACGTTGCAACAGAAAACGAGAAGCAGCGGCTTGAAGCCGCTTACAAGGGCAGAAAAGTTTTTCACGGCGAGCTGCATGATCACTCCAATTCAGGCGGCACCAGCGATGGCCACTGCACGCTGGATGTCTGGAAAAAGGAGATGGCGGAACTGAAGATGGATTTCGCCGCCATTCTGGATCACCGTCAGGTGCGGCACATGTATCTGCCGGAATGGGATGATACGCTCTTCATTTGCGGGACGGAACCCGGAACGTCGATCACGGACAGCCATGCCAGCAAGAAGAGCCTCCACTACAACATGCTGTTTTCCAATTCCGCGGAATTGGAGAAGGTCTTGGCGGCTTTTCCTGAATATAATTTCGAAGGCGGTCCGGAAGGACATTTCAAGTATCCGCCCTTTACGCGTGAGCGCTTCGGCGAACTGATGGATGCCGTGCGTGACAACGGCGGTTTCTTTGTGATTCCCCATCCCAGGCAGATCATGGAGACAGAGGATGTCATGGACTTCTGGTATCGGGATCATTCCGGCATAGAAGTGTTCTACATGGATCTGGACGACAAGGCGTCACTGGATAATTATCCGATCTGGGAGGAACTGCTTCAACGCGGCAAGAAGGTATGGGTCTGCGCCGGCGGCGATAAGCACGAACATCCGAAAACAGGGGCGTTGACAACGATTTATGCCGAAGAGCAGCGGGGATCCGCCTATATCCCGCATTTGCGGTGTGGAGATTTCACCAGCGGCAATGCCGGAATCCGGATGGTTCTCGGAGATACGCTGATGGGAGGCGAAACGCCGTTCGTCAAAGACGAAAAACTGCTTCTCTCCGTTGGAGATTTCCACGAAAGCGTCGCCTTCGCCGGCCATGAATACAGCATGGTGTTGCTGGATGACAAGGGAGTGGTTTTCAAAAGCGCAGTCTCGCCGGACGCCATGCAATATTTCGCCTTCCCCGTCTCCGAAACTGCCCGCTGGCTACGGGCGGAAATCTTCGATGAGACCCGCAAGCTGCGCATCGCTATGGGGAATCCGATCTGGAACAGCCGTCTCCCGTAAGACTGCTTGTTTTCTCTCCTCTTGTACTACTAATAGTTCATTTTCTTGTTTTTCGCAAAGATTTTTTCCACGACCACGAGCTTTCGCATGACATCCTTTGCGCCTCGCGAAGCGATGACAACCGCCGCAGTTGCCGGATCCATCTTGATGTTTTTCATCACATATACTCTTTACACGATTTCATCTTCAGCACCAAGGCGACGGCGACTGCGGCATTTTCGTGTCTTTTCGTGAATTTCGTGGTTAAAAAAAACAAAAAATTCGTGTTAATTCGTGTTCATTCGTGGTTTCTGTTAAATGGTTTGGTTGCGGCCGTGTCCGCTCCAAGTCATTCAAAAATAACCGTTATAGGCTTCCATGCCGCGATGCGCGGCACAGTGATCGTCAGATTGTCGTTCTCCGCGTCATAGATGCATTTGGCGGGAACGGCTGCCTCCACTGGATGCGCGATGAGCGGCGCGCGCATTTTCGGATGGCGCACATGCAACGTCAGATCGCGTGTGCGGCCGATCGACAGGTTGATGACCGTCACGGAATCGACCTTGCCGTCGCCATCGACATGCGGCAGGACGCGTACCGCCTGGCATGTATCCAGACGGACTGGGAAGGTTTTGTTGGAGATGGCGTCCAACGCGTCCAAAATGGCCTGTCGGCGGGTGGTCGTGGGGAATTGGATGAACGGATGGACGATGCCGATTTTCGTGCCGAACGTCGTGGCGGCGACGCATGCGCAGTATTGCAGCGCGGCAGGCGCGATTTCATCGCTGATGGGGTTGTCCGGAATGACGGGTTGTCCATTAATGATTTCGATAAGTCTCGCTGTTTCAGAGGATTTGGCAAGATGGGCGCGGCCCTTCGCCGCGTCTGGAGCAATTGTCGCCAGCGCTTCAGGGAACTGCTTGGCGAGTGCGTCGAACGCATCGGCGGGAATGATGACAGGTTTCGCGAAAAGTTTCGGTAAATCCTCTTCCGTCATGCATTGCACGGTTTTGGGCGTGACCAGATAGACGTCTGGCTCGTCTTCCTCCACGGTGATCGGAATGCCGAATGCGGCGAGATATTCGTCATTGCTGTCGTCGAGATTGAAACTGTTGTGGTTGTAGGCGTTGGAACCGAGAAAACGCGCCAGCCCCGCCAGCCGTGTGCGCTTCGTGGAGGCGGCGACAAGTTCCAGATACGGTCGCCATTGCGACAGTTCGTGCGAGAAGTCGTCGTAGTAGTCCAACGGCTCATGATTGTCGGAACTATAGTAATATTCGGACAGACTGTCGCAGCCTGACGCCAACGCCAGCGTGGATTCGACCATGATGGCTTCGGGGCTCTTGTGCAACACTTTACGAGTGTAGTTCTCCTGCTCGTAGCAGATGGAACCAACGAAGCCGTAGCGTTTGCAACGGGCCGCTTCGCGGGCGATGCTCATGGATTTGTGGATCATGCCACGAGGCGTTTCCTCTGTATAGAAAAGCGCTCCTGGACGGATGCCGACGGACTTATGTTCCTTTCCCGAAAGCGCTTCCAGCAGCGGACGATAGCTG
>JAEEGJ010015515.1_pt1 | contig 17745 bp, 17 predicted proteins | sample 8958761 | NCBI WGS metagenome assembly JAEEGJ01 (sample SAMN16246546, study PRJNA631951) | gut metagenome | biome: gut microbiome; feature: rumen; material: RS-attached | host: Bos | place: Iran: Karaj | collected 2018-10
ACAGTTCTTACGATATATTCGGCGTTGCCTTTCAGGACGATCTTGTATATGAAAGCAAAGCCCGCTATCAGCATAAATGCCGCGGGGTAAAGGAATGGCTTGAACTTTTTGATATTGATAGACATGCCAAAAGCATATCACGGTTTGTTGTCGTATTTTACCGACAAAAACCGACAAAAACCGACAAAGAAACGGTTCTCAGTATATGGTGGGAATCTTTGTATCCGGAGTTAAACCGTACTTATTCCTGTATTCTTCAAGATCGGCGGCGCTCTTAATCAGCATTACATCTTCAAAGACGCCGGTATGGCGGTTCTTAAAGCCTGCGACCTTCTCTCCCGTGCAAATAGAGGACCTAATTACAGGCTCCCATTCATCCGATGAATAAACGCGGGTTTTCTTGCCAAACATAGGCAATGATTATTCGGCTTTGCCCTTCTTTTCCCAAAGGGTTGAGATATCGTAATTAGCGCGCTCTTCGGGATGGAAGATGTGAACTACGACATCCTTGAGATCGATAAGGATCCAACGGTCGCCTGACCTGCCCTCGATATGATCTACCATGATTCCGCAATCGTTCTTGAGCACGTATTCGACTTCGTCTGCGAGAGCCTTGATCTGTGTTGTCGAGTTACCGCTGCAGATAACGAAATAATCCGCGAGCGTTGTTTTACCCGTAACATCAATGGTCTCGATATCGATACCCTTCTTTGAATCCAGAATCTCTACGATCTTCTCGGCAAGTTCTTTGCTTTCCATCTGTATCTCCTTATAAAATGATCGGTCTTACCGTCTTTGATATTATTAAAGCCCTAAATCGCGAAGCATGTCAACATTGGACGGATGAATGACCTTGCCGTTCGATTCGGTCTTGGACTTTATCGCGAGCGCTGTCATGCGGCATGCCTCGTCCAGATCCGTTTTTACCATCTCCCTGATCGGTGCAAGATCCATGTAGTTTCTTGCAGGTTCTATCTTATCGGCAAGATAGACGATCTTCTCCAGTTTTGACATGTTGCCTCTGCCCGTCGTGTGGTAGCAGATCGCATCGAGGATCTCCTTATCCTTCTCGCCAAACCCGTCGCGTGCGAAAACAGCTCCCGCGGGAGAATGCAAAAGCTTTTTGTCGGTGAAAAGATCACCGCAGTATCCGTAAGCCATCTCGCGCTGGCTGTCTATATCGAGTTCCTTTGCGCAGTCGTGCAGAGCGCCTGCGATAAGCGCTTTATCGGGATCCGCTCCGAACCTGACTGCGAGTTCTGCTGAAAGATAACCGACGTTCAGCGTATGAAGGAGCCTCTTCTCGCCGAGATATGGATACATCCATACCGCGCACTCAAAGAACCTTTCCTTCGCTGCATCTGAAACGCCCTTAAGCTTCGTTCTTTCCGTATAGAGTTCGTGCGTTTTAATGAATTCACGAGCAGCTTCCGGAACCGCTGAAAAGTCACCTGATCTCAGTATTTCAGAAGATGCGCATTCAACGCCGTTAAGCCTGAAAGTCTCTACCTTCCCTCCGAGGTTCTCCCTGACGGAATCCGCAGCCTTTTCAACGTCAACATCGTCTCCCGGCCTTTCGGCGGCAAGAAGCGTTGCGTGTCTTAAGATCTCTTCGGGCTTGAACCACGTCTCAAAGGTCCCCAAAGTGTCAGATCCCATGATCCAATAATACTCATGAGGACCTGCCGCCTTTTTCTTTTTGACTCCCTGTGCTGTCAGGAATTCCGTCATGAAATCAGGATCGGTCATTATCCCGAGCGTCATGTAGGTATAGGTGATCCCCTTTATTCCGAATTCCGCATCGCTCACATAGATATCGCTAAGACCTTTATCCGCAAGACTGTCGCGCACGGCTTTAGCCATGTAATAACGGTAAGGCGCAGGAAGTGTCATGGAGAACTGCTTGAAGTTGTTCTTTACCGTCGGGACGATTATCGCGCAGTCAATGAAGCCTGAAGCCAGGGCATCCCTGACCAGCGCTACGTGACCGTTATGGATGGGATCGAAGGATCCGCCGTAAATACCTATTCTCATTTATTGCCCAGCGTCCGGCCTATGTCGTGTCTATAGTGCATATCCTTGAAGGAGATCTTTGCAACGCCCTCATAAGCCGAATCGATGGCCTCGTCAGACGTCTTTCCTTCACCGTAAACGCAAAGAACACGGCCGCCGCTCGTAACGAGCTTGCCTTCGTCGTTGATCTTCGTGCCCGCCTGGAAAACGAGATGTCCGCATTCCTTGATGCCGGTGATCTCATATCCCTTTGCATAGCTGAGAGGATATCCGCCGGAAGCCATGACTACTACGCAGGAGCAGCAGTCCTTCCACTTGATGTCGACTTTGTCGAGATTGCCGTCGATGCAGGCATCGATTATCTCCATAAAATCGGTCTCGAGCCTCGGAAGGATAGCCTGAGCCTCGGGATCGCCGAATCTGCAGTTATACTCTACGACCTTTGGACCGTCGGGTGTGAGCATGAGTCCGAAATAGATGACGCCCTTGAAAGGTCTGCCCTCAGCGATAAGAGCCTTCATCGTAGGTTCTACGATCTCGTCATAGATCCTCTTGTTGTCTTCTTCAGTAAGGTCCGCACCGGGCGTGACAGCGCCCATTCCGCCCGTGTTGAGACCTTCGTCGTGGTCATTCGCCCTCTTGTGGTCGCGAGAAGAGATCATGGGGACAACGGTCTTGCCGTCAGCAAATGCCAGAAGAGTCATCTCAGGACCGGTCATGAACTCTTCGATAACGACTGTGTTTCCTGCACTGCCGAACTTGTGGTCAGACATCATCTCATGGACTGCGACCTTTGCTTCTTCAATAGTCTGGGCAATGATAACGCCCTTTCCGAGCGCAAGGCCGTCAGCCTTTATTACGATCGGAGCCTTCTGCGAATCGAGATATTCGATCGCCTTTGCCTCATCGTCAAAGAGCTCGTATTTTGCCGTAGGGATGTTGTACTTCTTCATGAGACCCTTGGAGAAAGCCTTGGAGCCCTCGATTATAGCTGCATTCTTGTTGGGACCGAATGCGCGCAGGCCCGCCTTCTGCATCTCATCGACCATTCCGAGTACGAGCGGATCATCGGGTGCTACGAAGACAAGGTCAAACTTCTCTTCCTTCGCATACGCGACCATATTCTCGACATCGGTGGCGCCTATGTTCTTGCAGGTAGCGATCTCGGCGATTCCGCCGTTTCCGGGAGCGCAGTAAAGCTCCGTAACGCTGGGACTCTTCTTAAGAGCAGTGCAGATCGCGTGTTCTCTTCCGCCGCCGCCGACAACCAATACCTTCATAACAGATCCTCCGATAAGATGGATTAATAACAAAATTCGCACGGAATCCCGTGCTATAAAATCATATCACAAATCAAAGAGATTATTCGGAAGTTAAAGCACGATTTCCATGCCGTATTTGAGAACGGAAAAGCCCATTGCCTCATAGAAGGCCTTTGCACTGTCATTGCCCTCCCAGACGTTGAGCGTCATGTCGTAGCATCCGTTCTTTTTCGCAAATTCCTTTACGTGGCTGAATATCTCGGTCCCGACATGTCTGCCTCTGGCCTTTTCGTCAACGCAGATATCGTCAAGATAAAGAGTTTTCACGGGCTGGAGCGAATGACCGTGCTTCTTTTCGAATACCGCGAAGCAGTATCCGAGCATGACTTCGGAGTTTACGTCCTCATAGCAGACAAATACGGGTGTCTCATCGCTCTTTATAATGGCTTCTATCTCTTCGTCAGAGTACTTTCTATGGCCATGCACGAAAAGATCGGGCCTTATGTCCGCGTGGACATTATTGACCTGATACAAGAGCCTGGCTATTTCAGGAATATCCTTTGAGACTGCCCTTCTAACGAACATCGCTTATTTGAGGTAGTGCATCCACTTAGCACCGGGAATACCGGCAATTAAGCGGTCGATGTCCTTGTGAGCGATGTCATTAACTATAACGGCACCGTCAAGACGTACTGAATCATATTCGGAGAATGCAGTAACAGGGATCTCGGGAGCTCTTACCACGATCGATGCTTTTACATCGTCATATGCTTCGACAGCCTCGCCCTTATCCTCCCAGAGCCTTGAATCAGGCATCTTACCGCCTGCAGCAGCTTCAAGGATGTCTCCGCAGACAGCTGAAGCCGTGGGAACTGCACCTGCACCCTGGCCGTAGAAGAGCGACTCGCCCAAAGCGTTGCCCTCGACCATTATCGCGTTGAATACGCCTTCAACGGAAGCGATAAGGCTTGAACGTGAAACATATGTCGGAGCGACATATGCTACGGGCTTTGAGCCTTCCTTATTCTCGAAAAGCGCGATGAGCTTAAGTTCACATCCGATCTTCTTTGCAAACTCGATATCATCGGTCGTGATCTCCGTAATACCCTTTGCATCGATCGAAGAAGGAGCGACATATGTGCCGTCGAGAGCGATCGTGGAAAGGATCGAAAGCTTTCTCTGTGCATCGATACCCTCAAGATCGGCAGCGGGATTAGCTTCCGCGTAGCCGTTCTGCTGAGCCTGTGATACTGCTTCTTCAAGGCTGATGCCGTTATCCTTCATCTGCGTGAGGATGTAATTCGTTGTTCCGTTAACGATACCTGCGATACGGACTACCTTGTTAGCGGCAAGGCATCTGTACAAAGGCCTGATTATAGGGATACCTCCGCCGACTGCAGCCTCAAAGAGATACTGGCATCCGTTTTCTTTCGCGATCTTGAGGAGCTCCACACCGTGTGTTGAGACAAGCTCCTTATTTGACGTAACTACAGTAATACCAGCGGAAAGCGCTCTTTTCGTGTATTCGTAAGCTACCCTTGCGCCGCCGATCGTCTCTACTGCGATCTTGATGTCCTTGTCACCGAATACTTCGTCAGCATTATGTGTAACCCTGTCAGCGAAAGGGCTGTCAGGAAAATCCCTGAGATCAAGGATATGCTTAACATAGATCTCTGTGCCGGTGCGCCTTGCGATCTCTTCCTTGTTCATTTCAAGAACCTTTGCGGTTCCCGCTCCGACTACACCGAATCCGAGGATAGCGATATCCGTTCTCATATATGTACCTCCAAATTATTCCCTGCTTAATATCTCGCACTTTCTTACGCCTGCGAGTTTTGCTATATCCTTCAGGATGTCATCTACCGTTCCGAACATCGATACGGTCTCGATGGAGATTGAAATGTCCGCGAGTCCGTTGATCGGGATGTTCTGGTTTATCGTAAGGATATTAGCGTGCGAATCAGCAATTATGGTAATTATCGACGACAAGATGCCCTGGAAGTTCTCGACTGTAATAAGTAGCGTGACCTTTTTGCCTGAAGTCGCCTCATAGAAAGGCATTACGGAATCCTTATACTTATAATAGGCGCTGCGTGAAAGACCGGTCTTACGGACAGCCTCGTTGACCGATACGGATTCGCCCGTATTGAGACGCTGCTTGACTTCCATAACCTTTATGAAAACCTCAGGGAGCACTCTCCTGTCAACCAGATAATATTCCGGGATGTCGTTGTCCATTTTTAACCTCTGTTTCTGCAGACAGTCCACCAATGGTGGACACTTGTACGTGCCCGACAATATTAGCATGATATCCGCAGTATTTCAACAAAGAATTATTATTTTTCTTTAGAAAGCTCTTCAACCATCTTTCTTAAGGCTCTTCCCCTGTGGCTGATAGAGTTCTTCTGCTCGGGAGGCATCTGTGCAGTGGTCATTCCGAATTCGGGAACATAGAAGATAGGATCATACCCGAAGCCGTTCTCTCCCGCAGGCTTTTCGTGAAGGACTCCTTCGCATTCGCCCCTTACGGTAAAGCTTGTTCCGTCAGGCCTTACTACTGCGACCGCACAGACAAAGCGCGCAGTCCTCTTCTCTTCGGGTACTCCCTCGAGCATCGAGAAGATCTTTGCAAACTTCTCCGGATATGTGGAGTTCTCTCCGCAAAAACGAGCGGAATAGATGCCCGGAGCGCCGTCCAACGCATCAATGCAAAGCCCGGAGTCATCCGCCATGACATAATCATCAGGTTTTGCAAGAGCATGAACTGCCCTTGCCTTGATAAGTGCATTCTCTTCAAATGTCTTTCCGTCCTCGATTATATCGGCCTTTATCCCGGCTTCCTTCATGGAAACGGCCCTGTATCCCGTTCCCTCAAGGATCTCGTCGATCTCTCTTACCTTATCTTCGTTGGATGTGGCAATAACTAACCTCATATAAGCCTCCAAGCTTTCGGATACATATTCTTTATCTGGGTTCCGCCGATCTTGCCGAATCCGAGCGGAGCGTTTTCCACGCCGACAACAACGGTTCCGCTTCCGGTAACGCCGTCTTCCGGCATGACCTGTATGGTCTCGCCCTTGAGATATCTTTCGAGCCTCGGATCGTCAAATCCCAGAGCAATGTAGCACCCGGGCTTAACGATATCACGCGTAAGCGCAAGAGCTATGCTGTTCGAAGGCGCGAAAACGCTCTTTCCCGAATTCGTAAGTCTGCAGTCGCCAATATAAAGTCCCGTCTTGCAGACTTTGAGTCCTTTGAAAAGATTCTCGTCAAAATCGATAAGAAAGATGCCGCCCGCGTGATTTGTAAACGGTACGCGCGTTAAAGCTTCAATACCCTCATCCGTAAGGATCTCGGCAAGGAATTCCCTCGCTAAGTCAAATCCTTTTCTTTCGGTCGCTTTCAAAGGCTTGCCCGAACGCACGAAAGACAAAGGCTGACGGCTATTGCCGGTCTTTTCGCCCTTGATAAGATGCGCGCAGAAATGCCCGTCACCTCTGTTAAGATGCGGCCAGATCCTCATCGTACCGTTGGGATTATGCGTAATGCCCTTTATCTCCGGGTGCGGAACTATCCTGTATGAAGGATGTTCTTTCATGAACGCGCTTATCATGAGCTCGTCTTCTTCCTCGCAGAAAGTGCATGTCGAATAGACGATCTCTCCGCCTTCACGAAGGCATTTATCGGCTGCCTCGAGTATTGTTTTCTGGACCGGAACTATGGAATCCGGACCGTATTTCTCATAGCTCGCGCAGGCGGAACGGTCACGTCTGAACATGCCTTCGCCCGAACACGGGGCATCGATCAGGATCTTGTCAAAGAAGTCCGGAAGTCTTTTTGCTATGTTGTCCGGGTTCTCATTGAGTATTACGGAATTGGTGATTCCCGATCTTTCAATATTGCGCAGGAGCGCCTTGGATCTTTCGTAGTTGATCTCGTTTGCGACCAGCAGTCCCTCGCCTTTGAGATCTTCGCCCAGGCGGCAGGCCTTGCCTCCGGGTGCTGCGCACATATCGAGCACTATCTCTCCGGGCTTTGCCGAAAGCACCTGCGCCGGAAGCATTGCGGAAGGCTCCTGGGGATAGAAAACGCCCGCGTGATAGAGCGGATTTCTTCCGGTCTTCCTTGTGTCATCAGTATCTTCGCTCAGGTAATAACCGCCGTCGCACCATTCAACGGGATCAAGAGCCGTAAACGAGGGATCTATGTGCTTAATAAGCTCCTCATGCTGCGCGGGAACAGTCTTCGTGCGCGAGAACCTTACCCCGTGGAGCGGGATCTTATCAAAGCTCTCATAAAAGCCCTCCGAAGGGACTTCGGGATGGCGCGCGAAAAAGGAATCCGTCTCGGCTATGAACTTTTCGGGCAGCTTCATAAGTTAAGGAACTCCGCGGTGCTGTATGCCAGACGCTTGATAACGTCGGTGTTGAACGGCGATTCGAGATGTGCGCCCTTAAGGAGCGCCAGGAACGTATCGCTTCCGCCCATCGTACAGAGATCGTTATACTTCGCAAGAGCCGACTTCATGTCAATTCTTGATTCGTCCCAGAGCTCGAGCGCGCAGATCTGCGAGAGGCAGTAATCGATGTAGTAGAACGGCGTCGTGAAGATGTGGTCCTTCTTCATCCAGGCTCCTCCCATCGCGTGGAACGGCGTCTGTGCCTCATCGTAGTTTATGTAAGGCTGATAGCGGGACTCAAGTTCTTTCCATACCGCATGACGCTCGTCGGGCGTAAGCTCGGGCTTGTCATAGACAACGTGCTGGAACTCATCGACCATACAGCCGTAAGGCAGGAACAGCAGTCCGTCAGTCATGTGAAGCTCCGTATACTGCTCGGCCCTGTCGCCGTAGAAGATGTTCATGTAAGGGTATGACATGTATTCCATTGCGGTCGAGTGGATCTCGCATGTCTCGAGCGTGGGCGAAAGGCACTCAACGAACGGCGAAGATTCCGCACCCTGAAGAGCCGCATATGCATGTCCGCCCTCGTGAATGACCGTGGCGACGTCGTCATAAGTGCCGTTGCCGTTCATGAAAACGAACGGGATGCAGTAATCTTCCAGATACATGCAGTAGCCGCCCGTGGACTTGTTAGGACGCGAAAGGATATCCGTAAAGCCGTGGGATGAGAGGACATCAAAGAAGCTCGGGCTCATGCCGAACATCTTGCGGAAGAAATCGCCTGCCGCCCTCTCATATGAATCCTTGGATACTTTCGGAGTCGGGTTTCCGCCCTTGAAAAGGCACGGCAGATCGTAGAACATCAGCTCTCCGATGCCTAATCTCTCCCTTTGTAGATTTCTTATCTGTTTGGTCAGTGGGACAATATATTTGAGGATATTCTCCCTGAACGTTTCAACGTCTTTTCTGGTATAGTCGTAGCGCTCCATGCGCTTGTAGCCGAGCTCTGTGAAAGTGTTGTAGCCGAGCTTTTGAGCGGCCTGAGTCCTCACCTTGACGAGATCGTCAAAGATCCTGTCATAAGTCTCTCTTCTGCCCTGATAGTAGACATCAAGAGCCTTATGTGCTTCCTTACGGACATTTCTGTCGGTGGATTCGAGATAAGGAACGAGAAGGCTTAAGTTAAGCTTCTTTTTGCCGAATGATATCTCAGCCTCCGACTGAAGCTGCGAATACTCGTTCTCGAGCGAAGATTCCCTGGCAAGTTCGTCCAATACTTCAGAGGAGACGATCTCCTTCTGGTTCTTTGCCTTGCGGAAGATCATGTCTCCGTATTTCTCCCTCAGAAGATCGGCAACCGGACAGTTCAAGAGTCCTGTCATGAAAGCCGAAGCAAGCTCTTCGACCCTTGCTCCCGCGTCCTCGAAAAACTCTATCTCATCGCGGTAGAACTCGTTGGAGGTATCGATATCATGAAGGATCTGGCAGAGCGCATAGGATGTATCGAAAGCGCTTATCGCCGTCTCGTACTCTCCTATTGCCTCATCGGCTGCCTCAACCGTCTTGGCGGTCATGAGCCTGAGCCTGACGCCCCTGACCAGCTCGGTAAACTTGTCGAGGTCCGGTCTTATGTATTTGACGTCCTTAAAATCGGGAACTCCGCCCATTACTTCATCAGACATATCACATCTTCTCCACTACGCCGATACCGAGGAGGGCCAGACCTGACTTGATAACGCTGCAGACAGCGTCACAGAGAGCAAGCCTTGCCTTCTTTAGTTCGTCAGTCTCCGCGTTAAGGATCCTCGAATTGTTGTAGAACCTGTTGAAATTACGTGCGATCAGAGCGATCTGACGTGAGATGACGAAGGGCTCATAGCTCTCTGCAGCTCTCTCGACAGCTCCCGTGAAATCGGAAAGGCTTCTGATTACTGCATATTCCTCGTCACCTGTAAGGCAGGAAAGCTCTTCGCCCTCCGAAGGAGCAAGACCTTCTCCCGCTGCCTTTCTCAGGATGGAACGTGTTCTCGCATACGTGTAGATGAGGTAAGGCGCGGTATCGCCTTCAAAATCGAGCATGTCATCCCAGTCAAAGAGGATGTCCTTCTCGCGGCCTGCCTTGAGATATGTATACTTGACAGCGCCGATACCGACGATCTCCGAGATCTTGGCGATCTCTTCCTCCGTCATGTCGCCGCCTCTTTCCTGGGCGTTCTTCCTGATGATCTCTGCAGTCTTCTCAACTGTCCTTTCAAGGAGCTCGTCAAGCTTTATGATGTTGCCTTCACGTGTCGAGAAAGCGCTTCCGTCCTTGAACTTTAACAGTCCGAATCCGACATGGATGCAGTTGTCTGCCCAGTCAAACCCTGCCTTCTTCAGCACGCCGAAGACCTGTCTGAAGTGGAGCTGCTGAGGAAGTCCCACAACATAGATGTTCCTGTAGAAATCATATTCATCGTGCCTGTAGATCGCTGCGGCAAGGTCTCTTGAAGCATAGATCGTCGTTCCGTCGCTCTTGAGGATCATGCACGGAGGCATTCCCTCTTCATCGAACTTGACGACCTGGGCGCCTTCGCTCTCTTCGAGAAGTCCCTTGTCCCTGAGCAGATCGACGACTGCCGGGATCCTCGAAGAATAGAAAGATTCTCCGTTGTAGTTGTCGAACTTCACTCCGAGCCTGCTGTATGTCTTCTCAAATACCTCAAGACTCAAGTCCCTGAACATCTTCCAGAGGTCTACTTCCTCTTCATTGCCTTCCTCGAGCTTTCTGAAGTTGTCTCTTGCAGTATCTTCGAGAGTCTCGTCGTTCTTGGCTTCCTGATGGAACTTTACATAGATCCTGGTAAGCTCTTCGATCGCATCCTTCTCCATCGCCTTCTCATCGCCCCAGAGTCTCCATGCGGTGATGAGCTTGCCGAACTGCGTGCCGTAATCGCCCAGGTGATTGAACCTGATGACGTTATAGCCGAGCTTTGTGTAAATATTCGAGATGGAATCGCCTAAGATCGTCGTGAAAGCGTGTCCTACATGGAAAGGCTTTGCGATATTGGGCGAAGAAAACTCAACGATGACGTTCTTGCCCTCACCGAGTTTTTCGGTGCCGAATGTGTCGCCTGCCCCGCGGATCTCGGTAATAAGCTCTTTAGCAAGCACTTTGCGGTCGAGCTTGAAATTGAGATAAGGGCCGACTGCGGCTGCCTTGAGTTCTTCTTTTGCTCCATTTGTTATCGCCTCATTGGCTGCAAGCTCGGTCGCGATGAGCGGCGGGGCCTTACGAAGAGTCTTAGCGAGCGTAAAGCACGGGAACGCGAAATCTCCCATATCAAGCCTGGGCGGGATCTCGATAAGCTCGAAAACCTTGTCTTTCTCAAGTCCGGTAACAGCAGAGATATTGCCGGCGATCAGTTCCTTGTAGTCCATAAACCAACACCAATCCTAATATTATTTATTTAATGGCAGTTATCTTATCACATTTTGCCGTTTTCGACATTATGGAGTATACTTAACAAACTCAACAAACGAACACTTAAGGTCATTGTTTCTGATGGATTTAATATACAGAGTCGCGGGAGGCAGCATTGCCGCGTTTTTGATCACCGTACTGCTGCTGAAGTTCCTCCCCGGCGAGAAGTTCCTTTTGGGACACGACCGCGGGCGTAAGTATGCCCAGGGATCGGCAGTCAATATCGGCAAGCCTACCGGAGTAGGCTTCTATTTCACCATGGTATTCGCGATAGCTTCGGGGATAGCCTGCTATTTCGAACCGAGCTTCATCATGGTCCTTTTAGCTGTTATTGCCTCCATGATGACCGGTTTCCTCGATGACAGGTCAAAGAACGCATGGGATGAATACATCAAAGGCCTTCTCGACTTCATAATGTCCCTTACAGGCGCTTTTCTCTGCGTCTGGTTCTACGGAAACGATTTCACCATCGCCCTTACCGGCACAAAGATCATCATTCATCCCGCAATAGCTTACGTTCTGGCGGTTATCCTTTTCGTTGTGTCGATAAATGCGACGAACGCTACGGACGGCATAGACGGTCTGTCGGGTTCCTTATCGATCTTAAGTATTGCAACCCTCTTCGTTCTGAGCGCCGTCAACACGTCTGTTGCGGCTCTCGACAGGAACGGACTTATCTCCGGACTCGTCATGGTCAGCGTTCTTGCCGCCTACCTTATCTTCAACTTCAATCCGAGCAAGATGCTCATGGGCGACGCCGGATCTCGTGCTTTAGGCTTTTTCATTGCCTTCTACGCCATCTATCTCAAGATCCCCTTCGCTTATCTCATCGTAGGTCTCCCTTTCTTATGTGACGGCGGCATCTCGATCTTCAAGATAACCGTCGGAAGACTTACCAGGAAAAAGATAATCCCTTTCAAGAACATCACTACACCGCTTCACGACGAGCTGCGCAAGAACCGCGGCTTCAAAGTTAAGAAAGTCTGGGCAGTACTTGTATGCTCCGCTCTCATCCTTGACATCGTATACATCGGTGTCACGATGATCATTCACGCCGTAAGATAAGAGCTTTATTATACTCCGAGATATATAAGCACATTTTGTATTACGGCTCCGGCAGGCTTTGCGTCCGCATATGTCGAATGAAGCTGTATCAGATAGACATTGCCGAACTTCCCGCTCTTGCAGTAAGTATTCTCCGCGTGATACAAAGGCGTTCCGCCGCTGTGGTAATAAGCATTGTTCCTTCCGGCAATTTCCATCCAGCCGCAGGCATATCCAAACTCGAAGTGAAGCATCTGAGAAAGAGATTCATTCCTGATTAGTTTTCCTCCTATCAAGGCCCTGTCAAAAGCCAGGAGATCCGCCGCGCAGGAATGTATGTCGCCGTTGCCCTGGGAAGAGACCGTACCCAAATAAAGGTCATCGAAAAGCTTATCAAGTTCAAACGGTGTCGAAGCATTCGGGTAAGTCGTTTCGGGAACGCTGGTCAGTCCGCCGTGTTCCATGGATGTCGTGTGGTTCATATTGCACACATTGAAGATATGCTTTTTTAAGTAATCCCGGTATTTCATCCCGGAAACCTTTTCGACGATCTTTGCCAGAAGAAAATAGCCCGCATTGCTGTACTGGTATTTAGTACCGGGTTCATAATCAAGATCGGCCTTGAAAAACTCTTCCATTATTTCCTCTTCGGAAAAACCGTCTGCAAACCAGTACTTCCTGAACTTCTCGATCTCCTCTTTGCCGACAGTCTCAGGAGTTTTAAGGTCTGTATCCATCAGTTCCCTTCTGATCCCCGACTGCATGTGAAGGAGCTGATATACCGTGATCTCACTGCCGTGAGCATATTCCGGGAAGAACTTATCGATCGTATCGTCAAGTGAAAGCATGCCCTTTTCGATCAGCTGAAAAACGGCCGTCGCGGTAAACACCTTCGTAAGAGAACCTATCTCGTAAGTCGTGTATGCATTTACGGGAGTTTTTCCGTCAGTCTCCCTGGAATTCACGCCGCCGATGAAAATGACATCGTCATCAGTCGCAAGGATATATGTTCCCCTGATCTCGGGATAGTCGGAGCACCCCTTGCGCATTATTCCGACAAGCCCTTTGTATTCTTCCTTTTCGCTGTACCAAAAGTTGGAAGTCTCATCGTATACAAGACCTTCGCTTATGTCTTTGGGACCGGAACATGATGAAATGATGCTGAGCAAAAAGGCGGCAACAAGGATTACCGCAGCAAAAGATGATATCCGTTTCTTACGGAAAAACATATCAGATCTTTCTCATCAGCTCTTCAAGCGCCGCCCCTACCGTTTCTTCATACGAAGGGTGCGGTCTTACCGACTTAAGGCAGTCTTCAATGCTGAGTTTATTCGCAATAGCCGTAACCAGTTCTCCTATTATGTCTGATGCATTGGCGCACATCAGCTGGGCGCCTATGAGTATTCCGGTCTCTTTATCGGCTACCAGCTTAACAAAGCCTCTTTCTTCCCTGGTAATGACGGATCTGGCGTTGGCATTGGTGACGGCTCTTGCCGTTACAGCCGTGATGCCTTCTTCCTTGGCATCATTCTCGGTCATGCCGGCACAGGCGATCTCGGGAGTGCAGTAAACGCATGCGGGGATACAGCTCATGTCGTGTATTGGAGCCTTGCCCGCAAGTATCATGGCAATGTTCTCGCCTTCGGCCGATGCTTTGTGAGCAAGCTGGATACCGTTGGTAATATCACCTGCGGCATATATGTGTTCCATTGAAGTACGGCCGTCGGCACCAGTTACGATGCGTCCGCCGCTGATCTCTATCTTTCCTTCGAGTCCTTCAGGGATCACTGCGCGGCGTCCCGTGGCAACAAGCACTTTATCCGCGCGAACGGTCTTCTCTTCACCGCCGTCATTAAAAGTAACTTCGGCAGTTCCTCCGTTATCCGTTATCTTTGTAACCATTGCACCGGAAAAGATCTCGGCTCCGCGGTTTTTTAAGATCATCTGAAGGTTTCTGGCCACATCCTTGTCCATATTCGCAAGGATCCTTGGCAATGCCTCGATAACAGTGACTTTGCGGCCGAGGTCAGTATAAAGAGACGCGAATTCGCATCCGATAACCCCGCCTCCGATTATGATAAGACTATCGGGAAGTTCATTTCCTTCAAGTAGATCGTTGCTCGTGATAACAACACCGGAATCGATACCCGGGACAGGAGGCAGAGCAGGCTCTGTTCCCGTAGCAACAAGGACATCTTTAGCCTTATATGACGTATTTCCTGCAAGGACTGTAACTGTTCCGTCCTCAGAAACATTTACCGATGCGGCAACTCCCTTGACGATCGTAACTTTGCACGCCGTTACCGACTGCTCAAGTCCTGCGGTAAGTATCCTTACAGTCTCGTCACGGTACGCGAAAAGCTTTTCTTCGTTTACACAGGCCGAAGCCTCAATGCCGAATCCCGAAGCGGAATGAAGCTGCCTTACAAGTCCCGAAGAATGCAAAAGAGCTTTTGTCGGGATGCAGCCTCTGTTAAGGCACGTGCCTCCGAGCACATTCCTGCTGTCTGCTATGAGCACGGAAAGACCGAGCTTTGATGCAGTCATCGCAGCCGAATAACCGGCGGGACCTCCGCCTATTACGATCAGGTCAAAAATCTTATCAGTATTTTCCATAGTTCCTTCGGTTAAATGAAATTCTGAACTAGATTATATACTAAAAAGCCAGCTGTGCGAGGAAAGCCTGGCCGCAGCTTCCGCCACCATGCCGGGATCGGCTTCCTCCTCACCCGCACGTTCCGCTTCTCCAAAGCGTTCTTCAAATACTTTGATGATGCTCTCCTTAACCTTGCCGGTATCAAGTCCGAGATTGGCAACCCTTGCCCTGACACTCTGAACGCCGTGTCTTTCAAGTTTTTCAGCCGGCGGCGTGAGATACTTTCCCATCTTCTCTATGTCGCATGAACAAAGGATCGTTCCGTGATGAAAGCACGGGGAATCCTCATCCGGTCCCGACTGATAAAAAGCGCTTCCCGAGAACTTCGCGCCGGTCGACGCTATACCTAGGTCATTGTTGCCGGTCCTGCATGTGTCTATCCCGAAAGATCTAACTGCCTCCGAGATGATCTCAAAATCCTCATCAACGGACAGCAGGCCTCTCGGCGCAATGAACGTGAAATTGATATTGCCCATATCATGATAGACCGCTCCGCCGCCCGATATCCTTTTCGAGAGCAGTACGCCGTCTTCTTGCATCTTTTCCAGATCGCATTCTGCCTTTGCGTCCTGATGGCGGCCTATGACCACCGTCCTGTCGTTCTGCCACAGATAAAGGATCCTGCGGCCGCAGGACGTTCTCAGAAGTGTTTCTTCAACTGCCAGATTGTGATACGGATCGAAAGATGTACCGGTTACGATAAGAGGCTTCATTACTTAAGCGTCTTGATATATTCGTCGTATTCTTCCGCTGAAAGGAGTTCGCCCTTGGAAGTGATGTCACCGATCACGGCAAACCATGAACCGTAAGGATCGCTGTTGATGAGCGTCGGGTTGTCCATGACTTCCTCATTGACCGAGATAACTTTCCCCGATACCGGAGAATAGACATCCGATACGGTCTTTATGCTCTCGACATCGCAGAAAGGCGTATCGGCAGTAACCTCATCTCCCTCTTCGGGAAGATTTGTGAACACGATGTTGCCCAGCTCTTTCTGAGCATAGTCGCTGATGCCTACGAGGCATGTACCGTCATCCTGAAATATAGCCCACTCATGCTGCCTGGAATACAGGCGGTCATTCTTTTCGCTCATATGAAAACTCCTTAATCCGCCATATGCGGCAAGTCAAGTATACACTAATTTGAAGCGATAATAGCAGCACCTATGGCCGAAAGATATTGAGAATTCTCAGGAACAGTAACGGGAATGCCGAAAACGGACGAAGCGTAACGTTCGATCCCGGGAATCCGGGAAAGGCCTCCGGTAAACAAAAGGCGGTCACATCTGACCTTGCCGAGCAAAGCCTTTGACTGGATCAACACCTGCCAGATAACGCCTTTCATTATCTCTTCGGGATTTACGTTATCTGCGATAAGCTTTGTTATCTCGGTCTGGCCAAAAACCGCGCATGTAGATGAGAGCTTCAATGAAGGCTCATCGGATCCTTCAAGACTTATTTTGGCGAATTCCTGCTGGAGCAGGTTTGTAGAATTGGCAACGAACATACCGCACCCCGCGGCACACTTGTCGTTTACGAAAAACTCCTTAAGACGTCCGTCTTTGCAGACGATTATCTTCGTATCCTGACCTCCGATATCGAGAACGACGTCAAAGTCCGGTGCGGTCATACCTGCACCCGCAGCCAGAGCCACGAGCTCAGATACAGAGCCGTCAGCACCGGCATTATTCTTACCGTAACCGCAGGAAAATATCTTATCCGAATGATAAAGCGAACGAAGCTCAAGAGTCTTCTTGTCGAAATACTCTTTTTGCCTGACAGGGGTCTTCTCGGCAAAGAGCATCATAACCTCACCGCCATCCATGCAGCAGTACTTGGTGTATGTTGACCCTATGTCGATCCCTACAGTTCTCAAATAACAGTCTCCTTAAGTATCGCCATGAGCTTGCCTGCCCGCTCAACGTCCAGATATTCACGGTCGATCATGTCGACCTCAAGTTCAGCCTGCGGAATACCTACATTCCTGGCGGATACATAGTCACACTTGCAGCTCTTGTTCCTGCATGTTACCGCGCACTTTGCGCCGGAAGCCGAGATCAAAGCCGAAAGCCTGTCCGTCTTGGTCTTCTGCGAAAGATTCAGGAATGTTGCGTTATAGGCACTGAAAAGCTTATCCCAGACGGTATCGCCCTCGTAATCCAGGTTCCACCATGTGATGTAGTTGGAACCGCAGACGCGGAAGCCGTCCATGACCTCGGTCAGATATCTGTCCTTGTGATACCAAAGCGGGTAGCCTATCCAGAACAGCGGGGTAAGCGACTTATCGCATTCGGGATATGTCTCCATCTCGTCAGCCATCAGGTTATAGATAAGAGCCGTCTCTTCCTTGCAGCGCGCCGTGATAAGGAAGTTTATGTTGTCGAAAAGCAGTGTCGGCGGGACTTCCCTGTCCTTAAGGCATGCGCACACCCTTTTCCATGCGGCGACAGATGCAATACTGTTCTCTACCCTCTTGGCGAGTTCATCTTCATCGAGCTTGTTGCCGCTTAGTTCCTCCATCTTTACGACGAGATCCTTATGCTGCTTTTCAACATAAGCTCTGGCGATCGGGTCTTCCGTGAATTCACCCGGATAATCCAATATGATGAGCGGAACGTTATATCTCTTGGCAAGGATACTCCACCATCCCGGAAGGGTATTGCACTGGTTGTTCGTGGCAATGAGCACGTCAGGCTTCGGCGGAACGCCTCTCGGGCCCTTGCCGGTCTCAACGCATCCTTCAAAGCAGCATGAATAAGAGCAGCAGTCGCACGAAAGGTGCTGTCTCGTGCTCTCTTCGAGCAGTGGCTGCTCAAGTCCGCTTGCCGCGATGACCGCAGAATAGCTTTCCGGGTATATATATTCGATATCAAGAGCGTCAAGGATCTCTATGGGGGTATACGAAG
>JAEEGJ010015518.1_pt1 | contig 17743 bp, 15 predicted proteins | sample 8958761 | NCBI WGS metagenome assembly JAEEGJ01 (sample SAMN16246546, study PRJNA631951) | gut metagenome | biome: gut microbiome; feature: rumen; material: RS-attached | host: Bos | place: Iran: Karaj | collected 2018-10
CAAAGTCTCCAGTTATCATGCAGGTTTCTAAGGGCGCTCGCAACTATGCTAACGCTACTATCCTGCGCTACATGGCTGAGGGTGCTGTAGCTTATGCTAAGGAGCTCGGCTGTGAGCATCCTGAGATTGTTCTGCACCTTGACCACGGTGACACCTTCGAGCTCTGTAAGGATTGTATTGACATGGGCTTCTCTTCAGTGATGATCGACGGTTCTCACCTCCCCTACGAGGAGAACATCGCTCTGGCAAAGAAGGTTGTTGACTACGCTCATCAGTTCGACGTAACCGTTGAGGCTGAGCTCGGCGTGCTCGCTGGTGTTGAGGATGAGGTATCTGCTGCTGAGTCACACTACACCAAGCCTGAAGAGGTAATCGACTTCTCAACCCGTACAGGTTGCGACTCACTGGCTATCTCTATCGGTACCTCTCACGGTGCTCACAAGTTTACTCCTGCTCAGTGCAAATTGGTCAACGGCGTGCTCGTTCCACCCCCATTGGCATTCGACATTCTGCATGAGATCGAGAAGAAGCTCCCTGGCTTCCCCATCGTACTCCATGGTTCTTCATCAGTTCCTATGGACGAGGTGAACACCATCAACCAGTTTGGTGGCAAGCTTGAGGCCGCTATCGGTATCCCCGAGGAGCAGCTGCGTGAGGCTTCAAAGAGCGCTGTCTGCAAGATCAACATCGACTCTGACTCTCGTCTGGCTATGACTGCTGCTATCCGCAAGCACCTCGCTGAGCATCCTGGAGACTTCGATCCTCGCCAGTATCTGAAGCCCGCTCGTGAGAACATGAAGAAGATGTACATCCACAAGATCGTGAATGTATTGGGCAGCGACGGTAAATTGGCTGAGTAAGCAAGCGCAAAGCAGAGTTTGCTCATGAACATAAATAAGGCCTCGTCAATTGACGGGGCCTTATTATTTTCCATCATCCAACGCCTAACACCCATCACCCAACGTAGCCAGGAACTGGGCAGGCGTCTGGCCAGTCAGTTTCTTGAACACCGTCTGGAAGTAGTTGCGCGTGTTGAAGCCGCAGCGCTCGGCAATGACATCGTTCGACCAGTCGGGATGTTCCTTCATCAGTCGCTTGGCCTCCTCGATGCGCAGATGGGTGAGCCAGGGGCTGAAGAGTTCCTGATCGGTGGTCTTCAGCCATACCGACAACTGGTAGCGTGGTATCTTCATCTCGTCGGCAGCCGTCTGAATGGTGATACCATTATGCAGGTGTCCGCCCTTGGCGAGCCAGCGGTCTACCATGCTTCCGATGCGTTTGACGTCGTGGTCGGACATGTCGCTACCTTCATCGTGCTTGCCTTGTCCCTCCGCCTGCACCTTCTCTTCTTCCTGTATGGTCTGCCTCACCTCCTGCAAGGCATGCAGGTGCCGACGGTCAAGACCATAGCCATAGAAGCTGACAACGGTATAGGAGATGGCAATGAAAATAATGACGGTATAGACTGCGAGAAACAGTCCCGACCAGAAGATGACCATCGGTGCAAAGACTGCACTCAGCGACAACAGCATGCAACTGTTACGCATCCATCGGATGACGCCATAGCGCTCCTGGTCGTAATAGTCGTCGAGGGCTTTACGCACACGCATGAACTCACTCAGCAGCTGTCCGGTATAGTGAAACTGCATCAAGGTATAGAGGACAGCACAGGCCACCTCAGCATAAAATAGCCGCGGTGTGACATCCAACACATCATGTCCGCCAGTGGGGTTTGCCCCAAAGAGCAGAGCCACCACTATCGCATAGTTGCCCAGCCCCACATACCAGTCGTGGTGTCGCAGTGCGTTTTGTCTAAGCAGATTGAGAATAGCTAAGCTGATGAGCCATGCTGACGGGATAAAGAACAGCAGGTTGACGAGTACGGCCGGCTCGACGCCCATCTGACGGAAGTGGAGCGAATATTGCAACAGAAACTGTACTGGCAACAAGGCCGTACCCGATACCATCAGCCAGCGCGAACGGTTATACACCTGTCCGCCTGACTCTCTCAGGGGCAGCATAAACACCAGCATCAGGGTAAGAACACCCGTCAGCACAATGGCGGCAAACTGAATATGTTCGATAGGTATCATTGATTTTTTTTTGCCTTTTTCCGCTGCAAAGTTACGAATTAGGAGGCAAAAAAACAAGAAAAAGTGTACAAATTCTCACAATTTGTACACCTGATTCTTCGATTTTGTACACCTTTGTGTGTTTTTGTACACCCAATATCGAAAATAAAGCATACCTTTGCATCAGATTTAATAATTCACATACTTAAAAACTTAAAGGTCATCCCTAGACCTCAACCATTAATTAAAAGATGATTGAACAACAATTGTACAACATCATCCTGCTCATAGCAGCCCTCACAAACACAGTGATGGGCTGCTCTTTGTTATTGGGCAACAGCAGCTACAGCGACTACCACGTTTACCGACGCTCACGGTTTTTCACTGCACTGACCTTTCTGATTTTCGCAGTGGGCTTCACCGTCCACAGCCAGCTGGGGTGGCGCACAGCCTGGCCAGCAGGAGCCTCAGCGCTGTCTATCAGCTATTTCCACATGGCTGGCGTGCTGTTCAGCTGGAGCCATATTTCATTGCTCAACCCGAACTATCTGACACGCAACGTCGTCATCCGCGACATCGTCATCCTCGTCATCGGACTCGTTGCCTACTGGTCGTCGGCTCTCCTCACCCCTTCGGGGGAGGCAGGGAGGGGGCTTTTCCTCATTTTCTTCGCTCACGCCCTATACATATCTTATATATTATATAACACGCTGCTCCGCGTGCGCCATCTGACGAAGCGTCTGCCCAAGAGCGAGGAGAACGCCCGCTGGTGGACTGACGAGAACCGCCTGATGGTCATCGGCTTCCAGCGTTCCATCCGCGTCAGCTGCCACCTCATCGTCATCTTCGGACTGGGCAGCATCGTGGTCACTGCCGCATTCCCCACACAGCGCTCGCCCTACATCGTGCTCATGGCACTGGGCATCGCCGTGTTCTGCTATATCTACTACGGCCTGACAAACTACGGCTCAGTCATTGAGGCCGGTACCAATGCCACCGAGGATGTGGCGGAGGAAAGAAGTTAGTGAAGGAAATACAATAAAAAAACAGCAATATGAAACAACTGGAAATCAAATCAAGACTTACGAGGACAGCGATGATACTTGCCCTCATGCTCACTGCCACCACGGCGTGGGCAGAGGACGTGAACAACGTGAGTTATTACGACCCGACGGATGCCGTCAATCCGACGAAGACGGTCACGAACCCGACGGCGATTACCGGCGAGACTACTGCGATTGGTACCACAGGCCAGACGACGTGGTACTACGTTAGCGGCAACGTCACTTGTAGCAGCCGCATCGAGGTGCTTGGCACGGTGAACATCATCCTCGCGGACGGCTGCAAGTTCACCGCCTCGAAAGGCATCGAGGTGTACGGCTATGAGTCAGCCAACGCGCTGAACATCTGGGCCCAGAGCACGGGAGACGGCTGCGGCAGGCTCTCTGCCAGTCGCGAAAACTACGATGCTGCCATCGGCGGCAATGGGGGACCTGAAAATTATGGTCTTGGCGTTGACGGTAATCCAGCAGGAATCATCACCATCTATGGGGGCAACATCTACGCCAATGGTAACATCGGCGGTGGCAACGGCGGCGTAGGATTCTCTTACGATAACTATCCCGGCACTGGTGGCAACGGCGGCAGTGGCACCATCGTCATCCACGACGGATACATCAATATCTATGAAGGTAATCTGGGCGGCGGCAATGGTGGTTACGGCCAAGGAGTAATTGTAAGTGAGACAGAACAATATGAATACGATGATAATAATGAAATAATCAATTCTTGGACAGAATATACCTACGAAGGCGGCACTGGTGGCAACGGCGGCGCTGGTACTGTCACCATCAATGGCGGCTATGTTAATGTTCGTGGAAATATGGGTGGCGGTTACTATGGCACTGGCGATAGTACAGGTGGAAACTATGGTACAGGTACTGTCAGCCTTTCGTGGAGCAAGGTGTCCGACATGATTGTTGCTCAAGGATATAGAGGTACTGTCCGTCTTCAGAAGTCCTTTATGGATGAGAATGAGAACGTCTATGAGGGGGATTATGTAAATGGCATAAGAGATGGTGCAAGCATCAACAACACGTGGCTCTATCCTTACGGCACGATGTATGGCATCACCATCGGCGGCAGCTACGACCCTGCATGTCTGGAGTCGAGCAAGGCTAAGGCTATGGAGGGTGTGGTAATCACGCTGACGGCTGTCAACGGCTACAAAGTGAGCAGCGTGACGGTGAAGGATGCCGACAACCAGGACGTCAGCCTGACCGACAATCAGAACGGCACGTGGACATTCATCATGCCCGCCAAGGCAGTCACCGTCACACCTGTGGCCACGCGCTACTATCAGGCCAGCAGCAGTAACAACATTTCATACGATGTGGCCGATGCCAGCGACAAGATGGTTCAGAAGGGCAAGACCTACTATCGCCCGGGAGCCACCATCAACTTCTCGGTCACCGTGCCCGACGGCTACGTCATCCAGAGCCTGACCGTCAAGGATGCCGACGATCAGGACGTCAGCTACACCGACAACGGCAACTACAGCTATACGTTCACCATGCCCGCCAAGGACGTCACGATGGAAGCCGTCACCGTGCGCGACTTCACAGGACTGACCCTCATTGAGGGCACAGCTGCTTTCACGGTGACTGCGGGAACAGATGATGTCTATGCCTATGGCTACGGTCACGAGAACCTGCTGGACGGCAAGTATTCCTCTACCGATGCCAGAAACTATTCAAAGTGGTATGTGGAAGATGTTACTTTAGGCTGCTATGTGGAGTTCAATACCGCCGCGCCCGTCATCCCGAAGCATTATACGCTGATATCTTCAGACAGTCCTTGGGAATCTCAAGGCTGCTACCCCACCACCTGGACCATCCAAGCCAAGGCGTCTGCCGATGACGAGTGGACAACTATCGCGGCTGAAAATAACAACTATAAAATGAATGATAACCAAGCCTGTCACTCCTATATCTTCGACTTCAACAATCCAGGCAATAACGCCTATCAGTATTTCCGCTTCGAGGTGACGGATGTAGAAGGATGGCAGGAACTGGGTGATGAATGGAATCCGAGTACCACTCATAAGTGGCTTGAGCTCTCCGAGATGCAGATGTATGTGAAGCCAGCAGAGAGGCTCACCATGAACAGCGCGGGCATCATGACCTACGCCAGCACCCAGGCGCTCGACTTCAGCAATGTCAACGGACTGACGGCCTACATCGTGAGCGACTTCAGCGGCAGCAAGCTGACGCTGAGCGATATCGACATAGTGCCCGCCGGTACGGGTCTGCTGCTGAAGGGCACGCCAAGCACGACATTCACCATCCCCGTCGCCACCAATGCCAGCGCACCCGCGCAGAACTATCTGCACGGCGTGACCGACGCTGCGACCGTAGTCTACCAGACCGAAGACAACGGTGGTGTCGACTACACCAACTTCATCCTCGCCAACGGCACGTACGGCATCGACTGGTACACGCTGTCTTCAGCTGGAGCCATCGGCGCCAACAAGGCGTACCTCTCACTGCCCACCGCCAGCCTCTCCAATGCTGCGGGATTCCAGTGGGTATATGAGGGCGAGACGACAAGCCTCACCCCAGCCCTCTCCAAAGGAGAGGGGGCTTGGTATACCCTCGACGGGCGCAAGCTCACCCAGCAGCCCACGCAGAAGGGAATCTACATTAATAACGGACGTAAAATAATGGTGAAATAATATTTTAACACGAATGTAAAAGAAAAGACAATGAAAAAAGCATATACAGCGCCTCGGATGGAGGCCATAGAGATAGCAGTACAACAGATGCTGGCCACTAGCCCAGGCGACAGCGTCCATACCGACAACCCGGTGAACCCCGGCGGCGCCATGAGCCCCGGCCTCTTCGACGACCCCGCATGGGACGCCCTGCTCGACGAGTAAACAAGAATAACGACATAAAACACAACAACAATGAAAAGACTGGAAAAGCCGCGCGTGTTTGACCCCCGAGGGCAAGCGGCGTTGACCCCGGCGGGCAAAATTTGATTGACCCTCTGAGGCAAAATAAAAATGACCCCCTTAAAGCGATTGCTTTTTGGGGGCTTTTTTGTAGTTTTGTGTACTGTCCTGACTGACGGATTAACTCAAAACAACAGAATTCAATGACAAAGTTAAGAAATTTATTGAGATGTTACGCAATGGGAATGGGAATAAAAAGCATTGCAAGTGCTTTTTATGTCTCGCGTAACACAGTGCGCAAGTATGTGCGCAGGTATCAGGAAAGCGGACTGACAGTAGACCAGCTGATGTCCATGTCGGAAGAGAAGCTTCAGGAGATGTTCCTTGACGACCGTAACCGCTGCCGCAAGCCTACCCCTCGCAAGGAGGCACTGGAGGCGCTGGTTCCTGACTATGTGAAGCGGCTGAGCCGCAAGGGCGTAACCGTCAAGTCCCTCCATGAGGAATACCTCAGGGAGCATCCTGACGGCTATATGTATTCCAACTTCAAACGGGCGATCCGTCGGTACAAGTATCAGGTAAGGCCAGTGGGCCATGTGGAGCATCCGGCCGGAGACCAGATGTATGTCGACTATGCGGGCGACAAGCTGGAGATAGCAGATGCCGAGACCGGTGAGGTGCGCAGCGTGGAGGTCTTCGTGGCCATCCTGCCATGTAGCCACTACACCTACTGCGAAGCGGTCTGGTCGCAGAAGAAGGAGGACCTTATCGTGGCCTGCGAGAATGCGCTCCATTTCTTCGGCGGCGCTCCGACAGCCATCGTCCCTGACAACCTGAAGGCAGCTGTTACCCGCAGCGACCGCAACGAGCCTGTCATCAACGAGGACTTTGCCGCAATGGCCGAGTTCTATGACATGGCCGTGTTCCCTGCAAGGGCACGCCATCCCAAGGACAAGGCTCTGGTGGAGAATGCCGTGAAGCTGATGTACCGCTCGGTCTATGCGGACATAGAGGGTCTAGTCTTCCATGATCTCGCATCCCTAAACGAGGCCATCCGCAAGTCCCTGGAAGATTTTAACGACAGGAAGATGAGCGGCAGGAAGGAGTCCCGCAGGGAATTGTTTGAGGAGGTGGAGAAGGACTATCTCCAGCCTCTTCCCGCAGTCCGTTATCAGATGAAGGCGCGTAAGACGGTGACCGTCCTAAAGAACAGCTATGTGATGCTGAACAGGCACCACTACAGTGTCCCTAAGGAGTACATCGGCAAGCGCGTGGACATCATCTACGACTCAGACACCCTCCAGATCTTCCACGGCCTGAAACTGGTCACCTGCCATCAGCGCGACGACACGCCCTACGGCTATACGCAGAAGGAAGCCCACAACCTGCCTGGCAGGCACGGCTCCTACGAGAAGGACCTCGATGAGATCTACGAGCGTGCAGGGGCTATAGACAACATCCTGCTGAATTACCTCAAAGAGGTGACAGTCCAGAAGAAGTATCTTCCGCAGGCCTTCCGGACCTGCCGGGGTATTATGTCACTGGAGGGCAAGTACGGGCTTGCACGTCTCGTGGCAGCCTGTGCCTGCGCATCTGAGGGCCGTCTCTACGGCTACAATGAGGTCAAGGAGATACTGGAGCATGGTGATGACATGGACTTTATGCCATTGGATGGCGAGCACCCGGAATCCGCACCAGGCCATCTGCCGCAGACACACAGGAACATACGCGGCAGGGAATACTACTCAAATCTATCACTCAACAACAAAAAAGACAACGACAATGGAAACAAACAGTAAGACAGCACCGATAATGTTGGAAAAGGAACAAAACCAGGTCACGCTTGACCTGATGCGCAGAATGAGACTCACAGGTATGGCGGCAGCCTTTGAGGAGAGTCTCGCATCCACATATGCCGAGTCCATGACACCGGACGGCTTTGTCTCATGGCTCCTGGCAAGGGAATGGGACTATCGCTCCTCCGCTGCCATAGAGCGGCTCATACGCGGAGCCTCATTCCGCTACAACGCCTATCCGGAGGAGATAGACTACAGCTACAACAGAGGGCTCAGCCAGAACCAAATGGAACGGCTGCTCTCGCTCGACTTTGTACGTCAGGGACAGAATCTCTTCATCACCGGCTCAGCAGGAACCGGCAAGAGTTTCCTGGCGACGGCAATAGGCTATCATGCCTGCAAGAACGGAATCAGGACGCTGTACTCTAATACGTCGAAGCTTCTCAGCGCGCTCAAGGTGGCGAAGGCCAAGAACACGATAGAGTCAGAGCTCAAGAAAATCGAGCGATGCCAGCTGCTCATCCTCGACGATGCGTTCCTTGTACCTTTGGATGCCAAGGAGCGTCCGATACTGCTGGACATCATCGAAGACCGTCACGAAAGAAAGTCAATAGTAATGGCATCACAGCTGCCCGTAGAAAACTGGTATGATGCCATCGGTGACCAGGCAGTCGCTGATGCCGTGCTTGACAGAATCGTCCACTCGTCGCACCGTATAGAACTCACTGGCGAGAGCATCAGAAAGATGAAGGCCAGAAAGTAATCGGGCAAAATAAAAATGACCCCGTCAGTCAGGACTTTACAGGGGTCAAAACAAAAAGGTTTTCGGGGGTCAACGCCGCTTTGCCCTCGGGGGTCAAACGCGCGCGGCTTTTCCAGCTCCCGTGAAGATGGCATTTCTCCTATTAATTTCCTCGCGAATCAGCAAATCAAGAGTTGTGATACCGTTGTCGCCATCCTTCCTCAGATTTACGACCTCTTTTGCCACCAGTTCAAAAGAATTTACATAGTTCAACTGCAAGTTTTCACTCAGTTCCTCAAAGCTGACAGGCTGACTATCTTCGTCCTTAATAGTTGTCTTGGGATCTTTATTCTTATCCCAATCCATTCTCCAGCCGTTAGAAAAGACAATTGTCACTCCATCAGTAAGTGTTTGCAGACGTGAGTCCACGATGTCGCCATCACGCAGCAACTGGTATCCCAACCTAAGAATGGTGGATTTGCCACTCCCGTTTTTACCACTCACTACATTTACGTCGTCACGTAACTCCCACAACACATCCTTTCCGCCAAAGATATGGCGAATTAAAATCGACTTTATATGAAATGGACTGTTCATAAGACCAATGTTTTTATTCAGTACCATATACTTTACACAGCACGACAATGCCGCCTTGCAAAATTACATTAATCTATTGAATCTTAAGGATTAATCCAACAGATTTTATTATATGTTAACGATTAACACTCAATTTTTATAGTTTTCAGTTCGCAATTGAATTAATCTATAACCCATAACCTCTAACCCATAACCTCTAACCCATAACCTCTAACCCATAACCCTTATCCTTTATCAAAATAGCTTTTCAGCCCTGAAAGCATCTTTGCTACACTGATAAACGATGGCCTAATGGTATCAATATCTTTATCTTTCAAATAGCCTAAGTCCTGGGCTATCTGTAATTGACTAAAGGCTTCCATTAGTGAGCCATAGGCTATTTCTATAAAATGAGTTTTCTCTTTGAAAGAGTTTCGCCCGCTACCCTCGGCAATATTTGAAGTCACCGATGATGCAGATCGCCTTATCTGGTCACCAAGAGCATATATCTCTGTCTTCGGGAATTTCTGCTGCAACCGGTACACATCTCTCACCAGCACCCGTGCTGCCTGATAAACTTCCAACCCTTCAAACGAAAAATTCTTGTCCATTGTCTATAACCTATAACCAATAACCTATAACCCTTCAAAAATCTCTAACCTTGAACCGTCATTTGACCCTTAACCTTGAACCAAAAATGGATCATTAACCCTGAACCATGAACCTTGAACCATAATTGTCTGGGACGATAACCGTCGACATACGGATATGGAGACCGCCCGCAAGTGGTTTGATTGGATTGAACGTCATTGTGACTTTGACCAACTTATAATGGAGACGTCTAACGGCAAAGATTTCTGGATACATGTATCCTGTCGTCGTAATCGTCGAGCCAACAGGCATCAGGTTATCAGGTATTTGAAGAAGTAGCGGTTTGTTAAATTGTTAACTTGTTAATTCTTAGCCTCAGCTGTCCTCGACGGTTGAGGTTTTTCCTATCATACTCCTCAAACCTATCAAACTGTCCCTAAACCCTCAACTCTAAACTCTCAACCTTATCAAAGGTACTGGTTCTTCCTTCTATAAACCTCTGCGAGTGCGAGCAGTTCTTTGAACTTCTCCACTCGCTCTGGTTTTAACTCACCTTTGTTTAACAACTTTCGGTTATGTTTAATCCAGTTCAAGGCCAAGTGATCCTCTATATTATGCCGCGAAGGGTTTCGGTGATTATTCACAATAAATTCCTTCACCTCATTGTATTTGGATAGCCAACGCTCGTCTTGCGTCATTGAACACTCCTCTTTCCTTGAATATAGTTCACAAAGGCGCTACAGGTAACAAGCATAAACTTAGCTTCTTCAAAACTTGGCACTTCTTTGTCATCCATCAAAGCATGTCTTATACCTGTATTGGGATCATTTGTATAGACGTATAGTTTTTCAATCCCAGAAAGCAGGAACCTTGGAATTACGACACCATTTTTTTCTAATGACTTTAATGCCGGTCCCAAAGTACTCTCACCTGTTATCTCACGACATAATGCCTCAACAGCAGATATTGATTCTTTAATTGAGTTTCTATAATCAGGAGCCTGCCTGTTTGACATTAGTTTTAGAGCTTCTGATAAATGTATCTTAACAGCTGAAGTCTGTCTTACAGCCTCTTCAATAGCAGCAATCTCTTCCTGATCTGTAATCTCAACAATCTGGTCATCCACAACTCTATAAGCATAATCAAGACGCTTATAAGTCATGTTCAAAATCTTCACGAAATTGTTAACGACCGTAGCGTACTCTCTATCACCCCGAGGGGTCATCCTTCGTAAAGCACTTATGGTAAATTCTATAAGGTCAAACTTAGTATACCATTCGTTCTTGTCAGATTTAAGATACTCAGTCGCTGCTATCTCATGACTATTATAACCATAGAAATCATCTCTTCTCTGGTTCATAAAGAAACACCATATTGTCTCTTCCAAATCAGTATAAGATTCATCATGGCGGTTACTTCTGGCATACACATCATAATGATTAAACCACATAGCCAGATGGTCATAACAATTACAAAGAGCTGTTATACCTTCTGCATCAAGAAAACCTCTCTTCAAAACCTCTACTGGTTTCACATACCCATATCTTTCAGAAAACTTCATATAGTGATAAGCCAATCATGAACCATTAACCCTTAACCATAAACCAATGAATCACAATCTGAATCGCTACTTCTTTTTAGCATCCTCAATCTTCTGCTTCATTGTCTTGACAATAGAAGTTAAGATCTTTAGGATGCGATCATTATCTTTATTCAGCGATTCGAATTGGGATTCATTTATGTATCCATTGTCATGCAAAAGGTTCATCCAATAGTCCGTCTCATCCGCCTCTTTATATGCAATTGACATTTTGCTTAAAAAATCCGCATCACTCTGTGCATGCTTACTCTCCCTTACATTTGCCCCTACTGAAGTCCCACTTCTATATATCTGTTTTGATATGACGTATTCTTTATACTCTGCATCTTCAGTCAGGTATTGAAACAGCCTCGTAATCCTACATCCAAAATCATAGCTCAGTTCATGAATTCCCGCAGTACTCTTAGCTTCTTCTGTCATTAAAGGAGCCAACTTACCTCTTTTAGGCTTATAAGCAGGTGCTTTGTCAGTCTTATATTGTTTTTTGTAGCTCTTCTTTTCGTAAGCCATAACCTTGAACTCTGAACCGTTAACCTTTAACCAGAATTAGACCTTTAATCATTAATCCTTAACCGTCAGTTGATCATGAACCAAAATAAGACCATTAACCCTGAACCATGACCCGTGAACCATCAATTGCCATTAACCCTGAACCTTGAATCATTAACCCTTAGTTGCCATGAACCATTAGTCGCCTTTAACCCTTAACCCTTAACCATGAACCTTTAATCATGAACCATAGGTATGCCACCTCTCTTCCTGTGTCATAAGTAACTATATTGGGAGCAAACAATCATTAATGACGAATATAACGTCGACAGAGCCAAACTTCTATTTCACGTTTGTTTTCAATTGCTAAAAGTTCGTTCTCTTCTTCATAAGTAAACTCGGGAATTCCGAAATGCTTAATATCCACCCCACTAAGCGAATAATACCCTGATGCGTAAGGCTTGGCGTTTGCAACAACATATCGCCAGAACAAGTCACTTTCTATCACCCTTTTCAAGATTTCCAACTTGCGGATACCTGTGTTGATAAAAGCCAATCCATTATACAACAATAATTCTGGCTCATCAACAATAGCACATTTAACAGGCTTATTTGCAAATTTAGGGAAGAACAGTTTATAACGAGGCATTATAAGCGATTGCGTACGACCAAATGCATACCACTGCGGATATGAACTGGTATTACCCTTATCTCGTTCCATAAGAACATCCCTTTTTGTTTCCAAATACCTCAGGGTTCGAGGAAAATCCTGCACCATTCTATCAGGAGAAATAACAGATGCACGACCATCTTCTATTTGATAGGGGAAGATAAGCTTCTCATAACAATTACCCAAATCATCTATAGTATTAAGTTTGTTGGGGTTAATCACATTTCTGCAAATCCCCTTCTCTATCGGAAATAACCTGTCACCGTCCTCAAGGTAGAAATAATTATCATCCTCTCTTACAGGTTTGAAAATATAGGTATCATTGCTTAATGTGGCAATTCCATGACGTGAAGGGCAATAATCCTTAATCTGGATGCCGGTTGATTCTATAGCATTTGTGACATCAATATCATTCAAAGCCCATCCTTTATCGTCATCTAATACATCATAATGCACTCTTGTGACAGGAAGTGTATCTGTCAATAAACCTTGTTCATCAACCGCATAATCAATTACAGCATCTCGGACAGCCTTTTCATTGAAAAACAGACATGTATATGTATTCCGTGACTCAAAAACTTGATATCCTCTAAAATCTACGATAGTGAGTGAACATCCGTTTCTGCGGAAGTATTTTCTAAGGGCACGCCCGTTCACAGAACGCAAGAAAGTGTTCATCGTGATATAACCTAATCTCCCAGCATCATTCAACATCTCAATCGCTATCTGGAAGAAAGGTATATATAAATCCGGGTGTCCAGAAGCACACACCTCATAATTCTTTAGTTTAGAATGGGTCTCCTCCGATAGATTCCTTGAACACACATACGGTGGGTTGCCCACAATTACATCAAACCCTGTATATTGATTATTCCAGTCATCACATGCAAAATCAAGGGTATCACGGCACAATAGATTGAATTCAAAATCAGCATCTTCACCCTCAGACAAAGCTAACAGACTTAACAGAATCTTTGTTCTCTCTACTGAAAATTCCTGTACATCGATGCCGTAGATATTTTCATGGAAAATATCAGCATACAACTTCCCTGTATGGCAATGTATATAACGGGCTGCATCCATCAGGAAACCACCACAACCGCACGATATGTCAGCAATTCGTAGAATCCGAAGTTCCTCTACTACTTTGTCACCTAAACACCTCTGTAAAATCTTCTCTCTAATCCTCTTCGGGGTATATACCGCACCTGTAACAACCCTGTCAGCCGGTGAAATAACGAACTCAAATAGCTTAACTAGCGTTTCAAGACTTATCTTCTCACCATATTCTGAGGCAATACGCTTCTCAACCTCCTGCAGCAGTCCATAATCATCATCTTCGGGTTGAACAACATACCCCGCAAGAAACCTTGACTGAGGTTCCACCATCCCATTACTCCACATAAACGCAGATACGAACAGCCTGTTGACTGTTCGTTCATCTGATGGTACGTTCTTTTTTAAATATATAAATAAAGAAGATGCTGCCAATGTAACCCCTTTCTAAAATCAAAAAAAGTATGGGGACCCTTTCAACTGTTCCTCTAACTCCATGTAACGGGAGAAAAGCGTCATTATTTGTTTTCCTTCTTCAACATCCGTAATGTCCAAAGAAATAGCTCTGTTCAATTCGACACGCAATTGTTCCAAAGACCATTTAAGTCTATGAATCGGATTCCCTAATGATAGTTCTCGCCATATCCATTGACCAAGAACAGTCTTCGCTTTTACAGATCCATCTGAAAGGCGTTCAAACTGCTTTGAATACTCATTATCACACGGATCAATCCATCCTTCATTACCATTGTTCGGTTTATCTGCCAACTTCGTAGGCCATTTTGCACGCTTGGAATTATTACAAGTGCGACAAGAATAGACGAGATTGGAGTAGTCCTTTATCTTTTCGGGAGCCAGCGTCTTGGGAACAAAGTGGTCTATCTCATAGAACGTATCTCTGAAAAACTCGTGGTCACCACAATAGCCACATCTTTCGTGAAAATCTTCACGCAAAAAGGGCTTATATTCATGATAGTTCTTCACATCAGGTGCATTGTCTCTTCGGACAGGCGTTACCTTTCGAAAATCTTCCATACTTCTTCTATTTATCATGCTTTGCGACAATGGATCTTGCCAAAGACAACATTTCATCAATCCCTTTTAATGTCTTAGTATTGATTAAAATACCTCTGGCAGAAGAGTCCAAATCCAATTCCGAAAGATATTGCTCAGCATCATATCTGTCCGCTTCCTCTTTCTCAGAAAGCGCTTCTCCAGCAGCAATTTTCTCTTGAAGAGAAAAAATAATATCTTCACTATCTCTTTTTTTCTTCTCGTAGATAGCCACAGCAGAATCTATCATATGGCAAAGTTTTTTCAAATCTTCAGTGGAATTAAACAATTCCTTACCCCTGATTGTCTGAATCGCCGTACATTCTTGAATAGCATTGTCCTCGTATGATGTAATGATGATAGCTGGGAAGTATTTGTTGTGTTTATGTATCTCCCTGACCACATCGTCTCCAGTATATGCAACCTGACCACTCTCATTAAGCCTGTAATCTATTACAGCCACTTGGCAATCACGTACTTCATCCCAGAGATCTGATACATTCTTTGGTAGCACTTCTGGTATATGAATATCATATTTGTCAGAAAGTGCCGCATGCGCGGTTGACTGCCAACCGGGTTCTTCGTCTATATAAACTATCTTAATCATACAATTATAATTATTTCAATTTTAATATGGTTCTTATTCCAAAGCCTTTCTCAACGGGCAGAATTGAAATCGTAGAATCTTTATACTTTTCTATCACTCCTTTGGCGATAAAAAGCCCCATACCAGTACCAATTTTATTGTTTTTATTATCAACAATTGAGGTCTCAAAAGCATTGAATATCACTTCTGGATTACTTCTGTATTCCGATGCGAGACCACAACCATTGTCCAAGAAATCAATCACAGCATATCCATGATCGTTGGTGACATTCAGTAGGATTGTCTTTTCTAACTCCGTTGACTTAAGGAATGCATTGATAGAGTTCGCCACGAAATTATTATATACGCTATCTAAATCCATTTCAAAAGCATCTATACAAGCGCCATCCATTCCTGTAATATTTGGAATCATCTTAATATTCTTCTTTGATAGGCTTGGCTCCCATGCTTTAACAAAACTCTCAAAATAAGAGGACAAATGGATTTCAGTCCAATCACGTTTACTTCGCTGAATCGAGTGAAGGGAATAAAGAAGCCAGTTATATAGCTTTTCATCCTCACCCTTCATTGTATCCAATTCTTTATATGGATTATTAAACCGCATACCATCAAACCGCTCCAATGGCAGATACTGCACCAGAATATTCCGTAACAAAGAGTTTCTAGGGAGTAATCGAAGCATAACACTCCGTAATTCGTGTGTATACGTAGCAACGGAAATTCCCAAACTGGCAAGCCCACGTATCATAGACAACTCGGCCTCTTTAGCATCAAGTTCCTCTTCCAAAGAATGATAACTCTCGGCGAGTGTTCTTAATTTGAGTGCTTCTTCTGATTGTGTTTCCTTGTTCCCCGACATCGCCTCTTTGGCGATGTCTCTTGCTTTCATTGTATTTGGATGTTCAGCTCTATACTGATCAGCCAAATTGAACATGATGTAGTTACGATCCTCCTCAAACACAGATATTATCTGTATGAGTAAGTTCTTGAAAAGTAAGAATTCGTCGTTTTCTTGAATACCCTCTCGACTAGACTTATCCTCGAAGGCTCGATTAGTCAAACGAGATATATTCACCACTCCAGATATCTGGTTGGGTCTGATTCTATAACCACTAGATTTCTGACCGGCACCTCCAGGACTCTGAGCCTGCCTGCGACCTAAGTCCAACCAGTCATTACCATTTTCACCGTATGGTCTCACCCTGAACTCATCCCGAAAGATTCGAACTCCACCAAACTTTTCAAGCCAGTTCTTTCGCGCAGCACTATTTATCTGATTGTATGGATATTTCTTCGCACCATCTCGTTCTCGGTCATCAGAGATGGTATTTTTTATAAAGAAGAATGTGAAATTAAACGGTCCAACATTTTTTAGAAGCACTGGTGAAACAGCCTCATTAATCTCAATTATCCTTTCAATAGTTTTTGCACGAAAATCCTCCATCCTGTATGGACTGACTTGCATGGATTTTCGTTTAAAAACATTAGAATACTTGGTCTCAAGGAGTGATACATTCAATTCGTTACGCTCTAACAAGACATGTATGGTCCTTTCTCCGTTGAAACTAGCAGAAATCTTGTAATCATAATCAGAATACTCCGCAGGATTCACTTTACCGCTCCAAGTCAAATCTTGTAGCCTATACAAATATAATGTGAACAGTGACTGCATATGCTCCGGAATAAGCAGTTCCATGTTCATCAACAGATTGTTCAGTCCATCTTCCGTCCAACGATCCTTCAAATCCGAAATACATAATACAGTACCATTGAATGATTCCAGATTCAACTGTGCTGCTATTGGAAGCTTGTCAAGGCCAAATTCCAAAAATGTTACGTATGCTTCATCTACCTGACATTCATCAACTGTCGCAGTGATATCAGAAAGGGTATCTGCTTTATCGAACTTTGACCAATCAACAGACCATTTATATCCTATACCTTCTCCTTCTTTTGCAAAAGTAACCATCTCTGCTTTTCGTCCGAGACGGTTTAAAGCAAAGCGACCTATGCCTTTTGCTCCACTCTTCACCCTGCGCTTAACTACAGTTTCTGCATGAACCAATTTATCATCAGTACCTATTGTCATCCAATGACGAAGAATAGTGTCTTTCGTCATTCCGGATCCATTGTCGATAATGAAAATGCGGGATTCTTCACGTGTGTTCCGAATATCAGCAACCACAACACAGATTTCCGCATCTGCGTCATAGGCATTCTTAACAAGCTCAACAATGGCACCTTCCGCGTTTGCGAAATTCTCCATACCTATTAGTTTAGCTGTTCGAGCTGATATGCTGAATGGCACCTCCATATGATAAAACTCAATTACAAAAATTCAATATATTATTAACCTTGGGGTATTCTCACCCTATTTTAATCTGCAAAAATAACGATTTTGCGCCATAACAATTGCATTTCTTTGCGTATATTATTCTTTTTTAACCCCAAAACGGATAATTTGGAACATATTTGCACTACCAACTCTAATTTTTTCCAAGAACAACTCCAATTACAATCCCGCCAGCAAATCATT
>JAEEGJ010015525.1_pt1 | contig 17737 bp, 7 predicted proteins | sample 8958761 | NCBI WGS metagenome assembly JAEEGJ01 (sample SAMN16246546, study PRJNA631951) | gut metagenome | biome: gut microbiome; feature: rumen; material: RS-attached | host: Bos | place: Iran: Karaj | collected 2018-10
ACAAAACAAATAATATCTTATGAGAAACTACAGATTACACAGATTTGACAGATACACGACGAGATATTTGCAGGACGCAAGCGTCCAATTATTACAGATTTCCGCCTATGACAGTCTATCCGTATCAATTGGGAGCCTGCGACCCATAAATTCTACGGGGAGAAATCGGTACAATCTGTAAAATCTGTAGTTAAATGAAAATGAAATCAAATAATTAACAATCAAATAATTAGACCTATGAAAAAATTAGTATCAATCATCATCCTTTGCCTCGGCTGCCTTGGCATCCTTGAGGCGCAAGAAAACATTTGGAAGCCCATCAATGGCACCGGAATAATAGGTGCCGCTCCCGATGGAAGCATCTTTGCCTATGGTGAATATGGCACATTGTCGCGGTCGCAAGACGATGGCGAGTCGTGGCAGATTGTATTAGGCCAGGAAACAGGTTTTACTGGTCATATTAATTCGTCATGCTTTGCGGTTAGTCCTGAAGGAAGAGTTTGTGTCTTTAATGATAACCAGCAGACTGTAGTGTATTCCGACGATAACGGCGACACGTGGCAGCAAACCACGGTGCTTTCCTCGTGTGGGATGCCGACTAAAGCAGGTATATGTGCTCCAACCAATGACATTATGGTGGTTTGGGCTGAAAACGGGGAAATCTCCTATACCCTTGACGAAGGTGAGACATGGGATGGGTGGATCCTTGATTTTCTCGAAAACTCTGAATCCGTCAGCGATCTTTTGGTCAATGAAAACGGCGATGTGTATGTCAGCGTCGCCTACTACATTATGAATATCGTCGGCATTTATCATTCTACTTTGTCAGGCATACAAAATTGGGAACTCGTTGCCTTTGAAGGCATTAGCATTAAGGATATGGCCTTCGACCTTGAGGGAAATGTGGTGGCTTGTGGCTATAATGCCGATGGAAGTAGTGTTGGTTTCCAGCATGTTCCAGGCTTCTATTTATTTGATGGAACGAGCTTGGCCGTCAGCGATGAAGGAATTGTTTACACGCCTCACTTCATGGGACTTCAGGCTGTTCTTTCCTATTCCACCGACCATGGCGAGCATTTCACCGAGATAGGAGAGCATCTTCCCCTTGTTGACATCGCTCCAGGCGGCGAAAATCCTCGCCTTTTCAAAGGATATGACAACCATCTGTATTTCGACGGAGGAGGAGAGTATTGGAAGAGCCTTCGCGATGCGAATCATATCCTGGGGAATTTCCCCCTGGAAAACACGGCATGGGTGCAGTTCTACCGCTCCATGTACGAGGACTCCACCTATTACCAGTTGGGCATCAAGGGCGATACGGTGGTGAACGAGATGGCTTACAAGAAAGTCATCAATTGCGCTCATCTGGGTTATCCCATCGAAGGCGAGTGCTTTGGCGGCATCCGTGAGGACGGGGACGGCAAATGCTATTTCATGTCGTTTGTAGATGCCATTTATGCCCCGTGGCCCTTGCATTATGATTGTGAGGCAAACACCGAATATCCCCTTTACGATTTCTCGCTTTCGGTGTGCGATGTGTTCCAGACGATTGGTCTAACGCCTCATGTCGTATTCGATACCGCCGAAATGCAACTCAACGGCAGCACAAGGAAAGTGCTTTGGTTTAGCAACAACTGCGACAATGGGAATTATTATGATTACCAATGGATTGAAGGCATAGGAAGCACCCACAGTCTGTTGTATCCCATTCAGGATGAGCCTGACAACGGGCCGGAATACCGGTTGGTGGAGGTTTGGCAGGACGAGGAACTGCTTTACAAGAACCCCCGTTTTCTTGACTATTTCCCCTTGGTCCAAGCGGACAACAACCGCCAGAAATGGAATGTGGTTTACATGGCTTCCATGAACTACCCGAATGATTACTTTACTGAAATACAAAGTATTAGAGATAACATTACCTTGGATGGAGTGGACTATAAACTTGTTTGGAAGGAAGATGTGTATGATTCCAAAAGAATTGCAGGTGCGGTTCGCGAAGAGGACAAGAGGGTGTATTATCGCATGTATTGGCAGCAATCCTACCAAAACGAGGTGCTGCTTTACGATTTCAATTTGACCGTGGGCGATACTGTTAGTGTAGGTTGGAGTGATTATCGGTTGATTGTGCTTGAAGAATCTCAAGTTCAAGTAAATGGTACCATGAGACGACAATTGGGTTTGGCTATGTATTTTGACGATGGCACCACAGGTGAAGTAGAAGAATACTGGATTGAAGGTGTGGGTAGCACTTACGGCTTCTTGAACAGTGGCTATGAAGGTTGGGTCGGCGCGTTTGTCCATCTGTTGTGCTACCATGAGAACGGCAACCTGATTTGGGACAATGAGGCGTTTGACGATTGCGTGATGAATAGCGATGGAGAGCCTGCGGCATTTGCTCCACAAGGCGCGGAATGGTATTTCGATGTGTTCAACCCATGGGGCACGCATCCTGAATATCAGAGGTTTTTCGTGGAAGGCGACACGATTATCCAAGGCCATCAGTGCAGCATCATTAACCAGAATTTTGTTGATACTGGGCATGAAGGGGGAGAATTTGTGTACGAGGAAGACAACAAGGTGTATTGGTTCAACCCGACCTCAAACGCCTTCTCGATTTTGTACGACTTTGATGCCGAAGCGGGCGAATCGTGGGATTACGAAGTAGGTGAATGTTCGCATCAGGTGACTGTCGATAGCGTTGGCAGTGTGACATGGAATGGACACAATTACCGCACGCAGTGGGTTAGTTATTATGAAGATCCTTGGGTTGGTTCTAGCGGGAAAGGAAAAATCATGGAAGGAATTGGCTATGAGAAAGGCTTGTTTCCCAGCATTGCTGTTTGTAATGGATGGGAAGTGTTTGATGCAAGTGAGATAGAATACCTTCGTTGTTATGTTAATGATGGCGAGATGCTTTATCACGAAGGGGGATATGATTGCGATGAGACTACTATCACACCTCCGAGCCATCCTGAATGGTACTATGAAATCCTGAATGAGAATGGCACCATCACCTACCAATATATGTATCAGGCAGGAGACACCATTATCAACGATGAGCCGACGCATATCCTTGTGAAAATCAACACGCTTTACGACAAGGGATTGCGCGAAGAGGTGACGCATGAGTATGTCTTTGAACTCAACGGCAAGCTGTATTGGTGGAACAAGCGCTCGGGGTTGTTCACTGTGCTGTATGACTATGAAGCCGAAGTGGGCGACAGTTGGAACATTTTTGTCGGCACGGAAATCCTTACCATGCATGTGGATGCAGTTGAAGAAATCGAATACGAGGGCAGGATCTATCGGATGCTGCGTGTAAGCGATGCGGACGACATCTTCAGCGGCAATATTGTGTGTGGTATCGGCCACCTCACCAGTTTCTTCCCAGAAAGGCTGATGGACAAAGGGGACGGCGTGCGCGTGGAAGGTATGCGTTGCTATTGGAATGAAGGCGAACTGGTGTTCAAATACGGTGACGAGGACTGCGACGCAGTCATTAGCGAACTGCATGGCATTGTGGAGGACGGACCTTCGACCCCTTCGATAGGATTGGCGGTTTATCCTAATCCTACCAACGGCGTTTTGTTTGTAGAGACGCGGCGCGCCACGTCTCTACCAGACCAAACGTATCGTATCACCAACCTGGTGGGCCAAACCGTCCTTCTAGGCAACATAAACGCTGATAACCAACAGATCAATGTGTCATCATTGCCCCAAGGCATGTATTTCGTCACTGTTGGCGACATGACGCGGAAATTTGTGGTGCGTTAATCGTGGTAAAGGATAACAATCAAAAACACTCAACCATGAAAAGATTAGTATTAACTTTAGCGGTTTTGGCAGGCTTCGCTCTTGGTGGCGTGGCGCAAAATGTTTGGAAAACCATTGGAATGGAAGGCGATTTTCTTGGTGCCTCCGCCGACGGCAGCATTTTTAGCAACTGGGGCTATAGCGGCTTCCATCGCTCGCAGGATGAAGGCGCGACATGGGAACTGAACTATGATCTGAGTTATGTCAGCTCGAATCATTTTTTGGTTAGTGAGAATAATCGTATTTTCATTTTCAATGAAAACAACTACCGGCTCTATTATTCCGACGACAATGGCGACACTTGGCAGGAACAGACCTCGGGTATTTCCACCAATTGGGTTGAAGGGATATTCTCGCTTTCCAACGACACCATATTTATGGCCAACCGCAACAAGTTCTTCTGGACCTTTGACGGTGGCGAGTCGTGGAGCGAGACCTCCATTGATTTCATAGATGATGCGCTGTTTGGTAGCATCTTGGCAGATCATGCTGGAAATGTCTATGTTAGCGCCTACAGCTGGACCTATCCCGTGGAACACACCGGAATTTACACTGCGACTTTAGATGACTTGACCCACTGGACAATGAAAACGCAAGGCGGCGCAAGGGATATGGCTTTCGACAGCCAAGGGAACATCTTGGCCTCCAGCCCTGGGACGTTCTATTACGACAACGGCGTTTATTTTGTCAATGCCGATCGTTTTGCGCTAACAGACGATGATGTCATCTTCGCGATGAAACGTCTGGACAATTACTGCGAGTCGCTTTTTTATTCCACCGATCACGGAGAGACCTATACGCAGTACGGCGAAAGCATCCCACAGTCACACGGCGCTCCCGACCCAGATTTGGGGCTTCTCAAGGGTCGTGACAATCATCTTTATTTCCATTCTTTTGTTTGGGACCGCGATGAGTGGACCTATTACAAGAGCATTAGGGAAATTGATGAGATAGTGAATCCCAACATACAGTATCAGGAGGGCTGGCAGGAACTCCAAACGGGTGTTTCGGAGGATTTATATGGCGTTTACTGCATTAGCCAGACCCAAGTGGTGACTTGCGGTGAGAACGGAAAGATATTGAAGACCAGCGATGCAGGCAGGTCGTGGGATGTGGTGTACGAGAAACCTGGTTATGACATGATACATATGGCCTTCTCTTCCTCAGAAGTGGGATACGCTTGCGGTGACTCTTGCAGTTGGGATGAAACGAACCACAAGGGCATCATAGTGAAAACGACAGATGGCGGAGCGACGTGGAATGAACTGCCGAACACCGAATTTGTGTCGCTTGACCAACCGTCATGGACCCAAAACAACAAATTCGTTGTGCTTCCTAACGGTAATGAAAGCCTGTTGTATCTTTTCGATGACAATGGTATCCTTTGGAGCAGTGACGACAGCGGCCAAACTTTCAGTTCGCATCAATTTGATTTTGGACGTGTCGATTATTGCGAGATGTATATGGAAAATTGTTATGATTATATTGGTGGGTGCCTGCTTATCGCCGATGTAGATGCGCAATTCCAAAGACGACTCCATGCTTTCATTACATCGGATGGTGGCGCGACCTGGACGGAAAAACTGACATTGGATTGTGATTCGTGGTATCAGTTTGCTGCACAGTTTGGTGCCTATTATATGGTCGAATTGTACGGCTATTTCAATAATGGCGAGAATAACCTCTTGATTACGAGCAATGGATTCGACACCTATTTCTACACCAACACGGAAAGCGGAGTTCTTGATGAATATGCAGGAGATTTCGCTCGGGCCAAATTCTCCGATTCAAACGGCTGTGTCTTGATGGGAAGGGCATTGAATAAAGGCTCAATAGATTGGTCTCCGATTATGATTGAAAACGGTTGGTGGCAGGGTGAATGCGAGATGAATCACATCGGTATTCCATACTGTTACAACGATGGTATGACGCACTGCCGCGACTTGAACTGCATCGATGGCCTCGGATCCACGTTCTTCATTGCTTCGGAAGAGGGAATCGTATATAAAAATGGCATGGTTCCAGTAGGTGGCACCATCTTTCCTAATAGTTCCGAATGGTATTACGAAATCCAGAACGAGAACGGCAGCATCACTTACCAATACATGTATCAGTCAGGCGATACCATTGTACAAGACGAGCCTACGCATATCCTTGTGAAAATCAACACGCTTTACGACAAGGGCGTTCACACTGAAGAGACACACGAGTATGTCTATGAGCGTGACGGCAAGCTGTATTGGTGGAACAAGACCTTGGAAGAGTTCACCGTGCTGTATGACCTTGGTGCCCAAGAAGGCGACAGTTGGGTCATTAAGGTCGGCACGGAGACCCTTACTATGCGTGTAGATGACGTGTTATATACCGAATACGAGGGCATATCCTATCGTGTGATGCGTGTAAGCGACCCCGAAGGCCTCTTCAGCGGCGACATCGTGTGCGGCATCGGCCACCTCACCAGTTTCTTCCCCGAGAGGCTGATGGATAACGGCGATGGCGTACGCGTGGAAGGTCTGCGCTGCTATTGGGTTGAGGACGAATTGGTCTTCAAATACGGCGACGAGGACTGCGACGCGATTTATGAGGAATTGCATGGCATTGAAGAAGGCGGCCCTTCGACAGGCTCAGGAACCGCAGGGACCTTTGCGGTTTATCCTAATCCTACCAACGGCGTTTTGTTTGTAGAGACGGTGTGCACACCGTCTCTACCAGACCAAACCTACCGTATCACCAACCTGGTGGGCCAAACCGTCCTTTTAGGCAACATAAACGCTGATAACCAGCAGATTAATGTGTCATCATTGCCCCAAGGCATGTATTTCATTACCTTTGCAGGTGAGACGCGGAAATTTGTGGTGCGTTAATCGTGGTAAAAGATAACAATCAAAAACATACGACAATGAAAAGATTAGTATTAACATTAGCGATTTCACTTGCCTTCGCTTTTGGCGGCGTGGCGCAGAGCCTCCATTACGATTTTGAAGACGGTACCCTTCAAGGCTGGACCACACTCGATGGCGACGGCGACGGCCATTGTTGGGAATCTTCCATTGGCGGCATGGGCTACAATTCCAATGGGATGGTGATGGCTTATTCCAAGGACTATGCCACGGGCGAACCTCTTACACCAAATGAGTATCTTGTTTCTCCACGATTGGTTTTAAGTGAAGACTGGCCTGTTATCCGTTTTTATGCTTGTGCTTTGGATGAAATCTACCCTGCCGAGCATTTTGGGGTATCCATCTCAACTACAGTCAACAATGACCCATTGGCTTTTACGCTCTTGTCGGAATGGACCATAGCCGCCAAAGATGCGAGAAACCGTCAGGGCAACTGGTACAACTATACCGTTGACCTTTCCGCTTATACCGGTCAGGAGGTCTATGTCGCCATTCGTCACCACTATTGTTCTGGACAATCTGCCATTTGCGTTGATGATATTCAAATTGATGGGACTATACAGCAAGACGGTTTGGTGATTGAGCCAGATACGCTGTGGGTTACTGATGTGTACGTCTACCAAAAATACTTTACCATTACGAATGAAACCGACCATGAGGTCACCATTTCAAGTATCTATACTGAAGACACCATCGTCTCTCTCAGTCACTATGACCCCGCCTATGGATTGGTTAATGTTGAGGAGGTCTTGCCCGTCACTCTTGAAGTTGGAGATGCGTTTGAGATTAAAACAAGCATTCAGAATATCATTTTGCCTTTGGCAAAACGCAATGACTACATTGTCTCTCCCATTCACATCGTTTCCACCGAAGGCGAAAATGAAGTCATCCTCATGATTGACGAAGCCGCCATTAGTTTTGGGCTGATCGCATACCTGCCTTTCTATGGGCTTGATTCATACGAGCCACACCAATTTAGCCTAGTCAATGCGGAATGGTCGGGGCCCATCACGATTACCGGAATCGAGGAAATAGGTACAGATTATCTTGAAATCACCATCGAAGACTCGCTTCCTGTTACCTTGGAAAACTATGGCGACTATTTGCGAGGCAGTCTAAAATGCAGAGAGCCGTTCCCTTTTCATGCTTTTGTGTCGACAAGTATCATTGTTCATACTTCCATTGGGGATTTTGGTGCCATCGGTGTTGATATTGACGGCACTATGCTCTTCAGCCCCATTGGTAACGAATGGTACTACGAAATCGAGAACGAGAACGGCAGCATCACCTACCAATACCTCTATCAGGCGGGCGACACTATTGTCCAAGACGAACCGACCCATATCCTCGTGAAAATCAACACGCTTTACGACAAGGATTTGCATCAAGACGTGACGCACGAATATGTCTATGAGCGCGACGGCAAAGTGTATTGGTGGAACAAGACTTTGGAAGAATTTACCGTGCTATATGACTTTGGTGCCCATGAAGGCGACACTTGGGTCACCAAGGTCGGCACGGAAACGCTCACCATGCATGTGGATGCCGAGGAAATTGTTGAATACGAGGGCAGATTTTATCGAATGTTGCATGTAAGCGACACGGACGACATTTTCAGCGGCGACATCGTGTGCGGCATCGGTCACCTCACCAGTTTCTTCCCCGAAAGGCTGATGGACAACGGCGACGGCATTCGTGTGGAAGGTATGCGCTGCTATTGGGTGGAGAACGAACTGGTGTTCAAACCCGGCGATGAGGACTGCGATGCGATTTATTCGGAGGTACACGGTGTGGATGAGGACGGTTCTTCGACAGGCTCAGGAGCCTTTACGGTTTATCCTAATCCCACCGACGGCGTTTTGTTTGTAGAGACGCGCCATGGCACGTCTCTACCAGACCAAACCTACCGTATCACCAATCTGATGGGCCAGACCCTAATGACAGGTCAAATCACCGCTGATAACCAACAGATCAATGTTTCATCATTGCCTCAAGGCATGTATTTCATTACCTTTGCAGGCGAGACGCGGAAATTTGTGGTGCGTTAATCGCGGTAAAAGATAACAATCAAAAACATACAACCATGAAAAGATTAGTATTAACATTAGCGATTTCGCTCTCCTTCGCGCTTGGAGGCATGGCGCAAAACATTTGGAAACCCATCGATGTGTCAGCCGTTTTTCTAGGCGCCGCTCCCGACGGAAGCCTTTATTTCAATTGCGGTTACAGCGGGATAGGCCGCTCTCAAGACGAAGGCGAAACCTACCAAATCGTCTTGGGATACGAAACAGGCAACGACTATTATTTCAATGAATACTGTTTCAGCGTCAGCCCGGAAGGAAGGATTTTCGTTTTCGAAGACAATCCGTTTAAGGTATGGTATTCTGACGATTACGGCGACACTTGGCAGTATACCTCAGACATTCCTTTGAGTGCTGGAGATAAGGCCTGGAATTTGTATGCCTTAAATAATGGCACCATACTAGGATCAACAGAATATGGAAGCGTTTTTTGGACCACCGATGGCGGCACTACGTGGGGCGTGAACGACACTTCCTTTGAGGAAAATAGCATCAGCGATATTTTGGCCACCGAAAACGGCGATGTCTATGTCGGCTTGTATTATTATGGCAATGGCCTATACCATTCAACCCTTTCGGACATGCAAAACTGGGAACTTGTCGCTTTTGAAGGTTTTGGGATTCGGGATATGGAGTTCGACCCAGAAGGCAATGTAGTCTGTGCAGGCTATGGCAATGAATTTTCCGGATTTGAGTATATTCCTGGTTTTTATGCGCTGGCGGCAAATTACATTAGCATTTCTGATAACGGAATCGTCTATACAATAAGCTATAACGATGATGATTATACCGAAGGTTTGTCTTATTCTCTTGATCATGGCGAGCATTTTACCGATATAGGGGAAAGGATGTATGGGGTGCGGCCGCTTCCGGGTTGTTGCGTGCCTATGAAATGGCTCATCAAAGGATTCGACAACCACCTGTATTATATTGGCGTCGACCAAAATTACATGAGCTATGCCAATGCGGATGAGATCGTTAACCCAACCCCCACCACAGAGCGCTTCGATTTCTCAGCCGTATGCGAAACAGGTCAGACACTTTATTACATCATCACCGACGAGGAACAAAAGACCGTAAAATTGACTTTTCCCCATGAGCCGGAAAACCCTTGGGAGAGTAACTATTGGGAAGGTTACGAAAAGCCTCAAGGCAGCATGACCTTGCCCTCAACGGTGACCTACGAAGGTGAGACTTACACCGTGACCGCTATCGACGCTTCTGCATTTTACGAATGTGACGGCTTAACGGGAACACTGGTCGTCCCAGGAAGTATCACCGACATCAACACGTATGCTTTTTACGCTTGTACAGGATTGAATGTCGTTGAATTGCAAGAAGGTGTAACCACCATTTGGCACAACGCCTTTACCTCTTGCAGCGGCATAACCTCAATAAGCTTCCCCAATACCCTTACCTCTATTTTCCATAATGCCTTCAGCAGTTGCTCGTCATTGACGTCACTGCATCTTCCAGTTTCCGTGACCACCATTTACCCATCTGTCTTTACCAACGACCCTGCCTTGGAAAGCATTACCGTTGATGAAAACCATCCGCTATACTATGCTGAAAACAACGCCATCATCAAAAGGGATGACAAGACGCTGTTTTTGGGTTGTAAAAACACGGTCATCCCCGATGATATTGTGGCTATCGGGGAAAATGCCTTTCACGGTGCCGGTGACGGTGGCGACATTGTGATTCCTAACTCCGTCCGGTCCATTGGCGACTACGCTTTCCAATCATGCCATTTCTCGGGCACGATCACCCTCTCCGATTCGTTGAGCACAATAGGTACTTTTGCATTCGCCAATAGTGAGTTTTCAGGCTCATTGATAATGCCTAACACAGTAACTTCAGTGGGTTTGAGGGCTTTTGACCATTGCCTGAACCTTACAGGTGAACTCAAACTATCCGAGTCGTTGACAGAAATCCAACATACTACGTTTTATGGCTCAGGTTTTACTGGCGTTTTGGTCATACCCAACTCAGTGACTTCATTAAGTGAATGGGCTTTTTACGACTGTCATTTCTCCGACCTCGTCTTGAGCGAGAATCTGACTTTTATTGGCGGAGCGGCCTTCTCGGGTTGTGAGAATTTTACGGGAATTCTGCGTATCCCAGCTTCAGTCACCCGTATCGAAGACCATGCCTTCAGAAACACTCGTTTCAACGAAATCTATTCCTACAGTCCCATCCCTCCAGAACTGGATGAACAAGCTTTCAATGGCTATGCTTCTGTTTATTTCTACGACCCCGAAATTCCCATCCATGTGCCGATGGGCAGCAAGGAAGCATATCAAACTGCTCCTAATTGGGAATACTTCCAAAACTTTATCGAGGATATTATCCGTCATGAATGGTACTACGAAATCCAGAATGACAACGGCAGCATCACCTACCAATACCTCTATCAAGCGGGCGACACTGTTGTCCAAGACGAGCCGACACATATCCTTGTGAAAATCAACACGCTTTACGACAAGGATTTGCATCAAGACGTGACACACGAATATGTCTACGAACGCGATGGCAAGTTGTATTGGTGGAACAAGACCCTTGGTGAGTTCACTGTGCTGTATGATTACGAGGCTGAAGAAGGCGATGAATGGGAAATCAAGGTGGGTACGGAAAGCCTTGTGATGCATGTGGATGCTGTGCAAATGGTCACCTACAAGAGTCAAACTTGGAGGATGCTCAGTGTGAGCGACCCCAATGACCTTTTCAGCGGCAACATCGTGTGCGGCATTGGCCATCTCACCAGTTTCTTCCCCGAAAGGCTGATGGACAACGGCGACGGCATCCGTGTGGAAGGTATGCGTTGCTATTGGAGTGATAGCAAATTGGTGTTCAAACCCGGTGACGAGGACTGCGACGCCATTTATGATGAATTGCATGGGATTGAAGAACCTACTTATGAACAAGTCGTTGCTCCATTCGACCTCTATCCCAATCCGACCGACGGCGTCCTCTTTGTAGATACGCGCCATGGCACGTCTCTACCAGTGGCAAATGAATACCGCATCGCCAACCTCATGGGCCAGACCCTAATGACAGGTCAAATCACCGCTGATAACCAACAGATCAATGTTTCATCATTGCCTCAAGGCATGTATTTCATTACCTTTGCAAATGTAACACGTAAATTTGTGGTGCGATAATTATGAAACGCCTTCTATTGCTCCTGATCCTTGGTTGGCTTTTTGGGGGTGTCCAGGCCCAAACCGACCTCGAAACCTTGATGGCCACACGAGGGGAATATTTCTTCTCCCTACCTTTACAACAATGTGAAGAGGCCGAGCGGCTCACCCGTCTTTGTTCCGTCGACAAACTGGAAGGCAACCATCTGATTTGTTATGCCAACGAAGAGCAATACCGCCAACTCCTTGCCATGGGCTATCAGCCCACGCTGCTCATGCCGCCTTCCATGCAGGAGCATTACGCTATGTGGGACGGCTCTCACCGTGAGGCCTACGATTGGGATGCCTATCCCACCTATGAGGCCTACCAGGACATGATGAAGCATTACGCCGAGGATTATCCTGAACGGTGCACTTACTTCGATTTGGGCACATTGGCGAGCGGTCGCAAGCTCATGTTTTGCCGCTTCAACAACGGGGAGCCTGACGGCAAGCCCAAGTTCCTCTACACTTCCACCATCCATGGCGACGAGCTGACAGGCATGATGCTCATGCTGCGTCTCATCGACGAGCTTTGCACCAGCGACGACCCACGAATCCTTGCGCTGCTCGATCATCTCGACATTTTCATCTCGCCTTGCACCAACCCCGATGGTACCTATCACGGAGGCAACAACACCGTCAATGGCGCCCGTCGCAACAACGCCAACAACGCAGACTTGAACCGCAACTATCCTGACTTCGACAACGGTCCTCATCCTGATGGTAAGGAGTATCAGCCTGAAACCATAATGATGATGGAGCTTGCCGAGCAATACCCCTTTACCATGGCGGCGAACTATCATGGCGGATCCGAGGTACTGAACTATCCGTGGGACACCTACCAACCGCTGCATCCGGATGACGAATGGTGGCAATTGGTGTGTCACGAATACGCTGACTTGACTCATGAGCACGATACATTGTATATGAGTAGTTACGACAATGGTATTGTCAACGGTTATGTGTGGTATCCCATCTACGGCAGCCGTCAGGATTACATGAACTACTATCAGCAATGCCGTGAGGTGACCATCGAATGCTCCATCCCCTATACGCCGAATCCGTCGACGATGCCTATGTATTGGACCTATAACCACGAAAGCATGTTGCGTTACTTGGAGCAATGCCTCTATGGGATTCACGGCAGGGTGACGGATTCGGTCTCTTGTGCACCTTTGGAGGCAGAGGTAACCATTCTTACCCACGATCATCACGGTTCTGCCGTCAGCAGTCATTTGCCTATTGGCGACTACCATCGTCCCATCAAGGGCGGCACCTACGAGGTGACATATTCTTGCGAGGGCTATTACTCTAAGACCCTTATCTTGACGGTGGCCGATTGGGAGACCTTGGTGCAGGATGTGCAATTGGTGCCGGAAGGGTATGGGTTTGAAGAAGGCGGCCCTTCGACAGGCTCAGAGACCGCAGGGACCTTTACGGTTTATCCTAATCCTACAAACGATGTTCTCACCATTCATCATTCCGCATTCCGCATTCATCATTCCGCATTCAGAATTACCAACCTAATGGGCCAAACAATCCTTTCGGGTAACATCACCAATGAAACCCAGCAAATTGATATTTCAACATTGCCTCAAGGTATGTATTTCATTACCTTTGCAGGCAAGACGCGAAAATTTGTAGTGCGATAGAAACAATATGAAAAAAGCCTCAGCGTCGCTGAGGCTTTTTTCATTAAAGGTTATCCTTAAAATACTGCGTAATCTTAGTAATCAAATGTGCCCTGTCCATGCCATAGACGTTGTGGTCGTGGCCGGGATAGACGAAATAATCCAGTTGTTTGCCATTGTGGATGCAGTTCTCGACGAAGACGAGGCTGTGCTGCCACATCACCACGGGGTCGGTGGTGCAGTGGATCATCAAGAGCTTGCCTTCGAGCTTGTCGGTCTTGTTTTCGAGGCTGGTCAGTTCGTAGCCTTCGGGGTTCTCTTGTGGCGTGTCCATGTAACGTTCGCCATACATGATCTCATAGTATTTCCAATCCAACACGGGACCGCCTGCCACGCTTACCTTGAACACCTCGGGGTGGTTGATCTTCAGCGAGGTCGACATGAAGCCGCCATAGCTCCAGCCGTCGCTGCCGATGCGGTCGGCATCGACGTAGGGCAGGGTCTTCAGCCATTCGATGCCCACCATCTGGTCACGCATCTCAAGTTGGCCGCACTGGCGGTGGATGCACTGCTCGAAGGCCTCGCCACGGTCGGCGGAGCCACGGTTGTCGAGGGTGAAGACGAGGAAGCCTTCCTGGGCGAGGTAGTTGAGATAGATGCCCGCGCCCGCTGTCCACTCATCGGTGATGAGTTGGGCGTGAGGACCGCCGTACACATAAACCACGACGGGATATTTCTTCGAGGCATCAAAGTTATAGGGCTTGATGAGACGGGTGTAGAGCGTCTGTCCGTCTTCGGCTTTCAGCGTGCCGATGGTGGTCTCGCCGATGTTGTAGTCCTTCAGCGGGTTCTCGGCTTGGTGCAGGCGTTTCACAAACTTGCCGTTGGCATCCATGATGTCCACGTTGTAAGGCACATCGGTGCTGGTGTAGAAGTCTAAGAAATACTTACCGTTGCCCGAAGGCACAATGTTGTGGGTGCCGTGTTCCTTAGTGAGTTGGGTCACCTTGCCGCTCTTGATGTCCATCATGTAGCAGTGGCGTTCGAGCGGGCTGACTTCGGTGGAGCGGTAGTATATCTTGCTGCCGTCTTTCGAGAAGCCGTTGAAGTCGGTGATGACGAAGTCGCCGTGGGTGAGTTGCTTTACAGTCTTCTTGCTGATGGTGTAAAGATAGAGGTGATAGTAGCCGTCGCGCTGAGCTTTCCAGATGAACTGGTCGGAGTTGTTGGGCAGGAAGTAGGCGGGACCTTGGGGCTCCACATACTGCTCGTCGCGGTCTTCGAAGATGGTTTGGATGAAGTCGCCAGTGATGGCACTGTATTCGTTGAACTTCAGGTAGTTTTGTTCGCGGTTGAGCACGCCGATATAGATGCGCTTGTTGTCGGGGTTCCAGGTGATGGCGGTGAGGTATTGCTCGGCAGGCTCGCCTGTTTTGACAACGACCTCTTTACCCGTGGCGATGTTGTAGATGTGAAGTGTCACCTGGTGGCTCGTCATGCCCGCCATGGGATATTTGATGGGCTTGGCGGTAGCGATGCGCTCCGTGATGTCGACCAGAGGATAGTCGGTCACCATACGCTCGTCCATGCTGTAGTAGGCGAGGAGTTTGCCGTCGGGCGACCAGAAGATGCCGCCGTTGATGGCGAATTCGTTACGATGCACGCTCTGTCCGGCCACCACACCTTCAGGGTTGTCGGTGATTTGGATCTGTTTGTTACCTTTGGCCACATAGAGGTTGTTGTCGATGGTGTAAGCTACATTCAGCGTGGACTCACAGATATTCTGGTTTGCAACACCTGAGGGGATCGATGTGATGGCCTCAATGCTTTTTTGCTTGATATCCATCTTATTGAGCGTGATGCCGTTATCACCTAAGGCATAAAAATAGGCTTGGTAGTCGTTGATCCAGGTCAACTGGGGAATGCGTGTCAGGTCGTTGACGCCTTCACCCTTGGTAAAGCCATTCAGCTCGTCGACGGTGAGGAAGGTGGCTTCTTTCTTGCTGCCAGGCATCATGGTGACAATCTCTTTGTCCTTCACCTGCATCATGATCTCGGAGTTGCCGATCCATTTCAGTTGGTTGGGGCGTTGGGCATAGAGGCTGCGGTTGTTGTAAGAAGCGTCAGCAGGAGTGAACATCTTCTTTTCTTGTGCTTGGGCTGGCATGACAAAAGCCATGACGAGAACCAGCGATAAAAGGGTCAGAATCTTCTTCATTTTCTTGTTGATTTTGATAATTGGCGCAAAAATAAGGAATAAATCAATATCTTTGTGGCTTCAATCCGATTGCCCATGAAAAAACGCAAAGTTCCACATACCTTTGTCATTGTTTTCTTTATCATCGTCATCGCGGCGGTGCTCACGTGGATTATCCCTCCAGGGAAGTATGTCACGGAGCAAGTCGGGGATGAAACGGTGATGACATTTTATTATGCGGATCAATTGCCAGAGGCAATTGGCGACAATGAGTTCCATGCTGAGCCGCAGACATGGCAGATATTCTCAGCGTTCTATAAAGGCTTCGTCAAGCAGGCAAACATCATCGTGTTCATATTAATTATCGGTGGTGCATTTTGGATCATGAACAAGAGCAAGGCCATCGATATGGGCATCATGTCGTTCTTGAAGTTCACCAAACGCCTTGAGCGGTGGAAGTTGATGCGAAAGATAGGGGTAAACAATGTCGTTATCATCCTCATCATGCTGTTGTTCAGCCTCTTCGGGAGTGTGTTCGGCATGAGTGAGGAGACCATTGCCTTTGCGTTGATTATCATTCCTTTGGCCGTCTCGATGGGTTATGACAGCATTGTGGGTCTCTGTATGGTGTATGTAGCAGCGCACATCGGCTTCTCGGGCGCTATGCTCAACCCCTTCACCATCGGCATCGCGCAGGGCATCGCGGGCATCCCGCTCTTCACGGGCATCGGCTACCGTGCCATCTGCTGGGCCATCCTGACGGTGGTGGGCATCATTTTCGTGTTGTGGTACGCCAACAAAGTGAAGAAAAACCCGCAGTCGTCCATCATGTACGAGGACGACGCCTATTGGCGCAAGTCGGCGGAGGTGAAGGAAGAGGAACTGGAGCGCTACACGCCCCGCAAGGCCTGGTGGGTCTTCGCTTTCTTGACGGCGGTATTAATCGTGTTCTCGGTGCTTTACCCGATGACCACCTTGAAAATCGGCAACAACGAGACCACGCTACCTCTGCTACCTATTGGCACGGCAATATTTGTCTTGTTGAGTGTCATCACGCTTCGCAAAACGGTGCATTATTTCGTGTTGACCTTGCTCTTTGCCACGGTGTATTTCTTGGTGGTAGGTGTGTTGGGCTACGAGTGGTACATCATGGAGATTGCTTCCTTGTTCTTGGTGCTCGGCATCGCCAGCGGCTTGGCTGTCGACAAGAGCGCCAGCGACATCGCGAAACTCTTCCTCGAAGGCATGGGCGATATCCTCTCGGCGGCAGTCATCGTGGGCTTGGCGGGCGGCATCGTCATCATTCTGCAAGACGGTGGCATCATCGACACCATTCTTTATGGCCTTTCCAAGTCGATGGGCAACATGGGCAAGATCGCTTCGGCAGAGATCATGTATGCCATTCAGACCTTGATTAATATCGTCATCCCCAGCGGCTCGGCCAAAGCTGCCATCACCATGCCCATCATGGCACCTTTCAGCGATCTTATTGGTATCTCGCGTCAGGCCACGGTGGTAGCCTTCCAGTTCGGTGACGGCTTCACCAACATGATCACCCCCACCAGCGGCGTCTTGATGGCCGCCCTCGGCGTGGCCCGCATCCCGTGGGAGAAATGGGTGCGTTTCATCTGGAAGTTCATCCTCGTGCTGATCGTTTTGGGTGCCTTGCTGCTAATACCCACCGTGACTATGAAGCTGGCGGGGTTTTGAAATTAATCCAATGTCTCTTGCGGTTTGGGAAAAAAGCCTCCACATACTAGGCATAAACAATGTATAAAAACGCTGGCCTGCGCACTATAAAACAATCTTTTTTGTAATTTTGCAGTGTCGTTATCATCTGGTTCTGTTCAATGGACTTCGGCGGAATCGGATGAAACGTCGCGAAAATGTCAAAAAGGAGTCCCGTTTATTTATATGAATTTATATGAAACAG
>JAEEGJ010015529.1_pt1 | contig 17733 bp, 16 predicted proteins | sample 8958761 | NCBI WGS metagenome assembly JAEEGJ01 (sample SAMN16246546, study PRJNA631951) | gut metagenome | biome: gut microbiome; feature: rumen; material: RS-attached | host: Bos | place: Iran: Karaj | collected 2018-10
GGCCTGCCTGGTCACGTGAATGCGTTCTGCCATCTGGTCTTGCGTGAGGTTGTGCTTTTCGCGGATGTTCTTCAAAATCTCTTGGGTCGTCATGAAATCTCCTTTGTTCGATTACGGAGTTAAATATACCTACGGCCTGGCGCAAATGCAAGAAACAGGCTGTTGCGTTGTGTAAAAGATAAACTAGTCTTTTGATGGGACTTGTCTCGGCATCTTCAGGTTCAGGGGGCGGTAAAGCTCGTCGTATATCTGTTGGAGCTGTTTCGGCTCGAAATCGTAAAGGCGGAAAGTCCCAATGACGCTTCTTGCGGTATCGAGGTTGCCGAGATTCCTCCCGACCTGGATATGCTTGAAACCGACGGTCTTGAATGCGCGCATAAGGGGGAGAAGTTCGCGTAGAATTCGCTTGTTGTTGCCGCTTTCCAGTATCAGGACAATCCAGTCGCTATCGGGAAAATCGTTGAACCGTCTACGCGCTATGGCCAGGTCCTTGGCGATTAAATTGAACGGGGACAACGGCTTGATTTCTGCGTGTGGAAAGTCCCGGTTGCGGATACTTTCCAGTGAATTCGGTGGTCGCTCTCCCGAAAATCCGTCGCCGGTCATTGCGATGAACGCTCCGGTGGAATCGGTGATGTAGGCTTTGCTGGAATCGGAATGTAGCGCCCATATCTTTTTACCGGGGTCATCTTCCGCTTCCTTCTGGATGGCAACGTATAGGACTTCCGGTTTTTTCTTTTGATAATCTTCTGATGAGGGATTGATGAGTTCCGTCAAAACGGTGTAATAGGTGTTCGGCATGAACCCGCGCCGTGCTCCAATCACGAAATAGCTGTCGGTGACGGCGACGGCCAAATTCAGTAGGGAAGGATCGTCTGCTTCAAAAGGAACAGGGAAATCCTCGAACATGCCGTCGGCGCTAGCGTTTGACTGTTCCTTCGGTGTCGAACACGCTCCCGCAAGAACGCTTATGATTGCGAAAAGAAAAATTTTTTTCATACTACTTATTCAAAGGTAATAAAAAGGAAAATTGACGCAACGTTTTTGACATGCGGCGGGGAACACCGCGAGAACAAATTTTCGTGTAAAGTAAGATTTTACAACCACTTAGCGAAAAAAAATGCTAAAATTATATTCGTAAGCGTGAGGACCTTGGGTCAATCGCCTACGAATTAGCCCCTGTCACCCCGGCAGGAGCTTTTTCTTTGCCCTTTTCTGAGGCTGTTTGGTGCGGTCTCCGGCTGCCATGGTTCCCTGTGTAAACGGCTTTTGCATACAAAACTACCCGCGGGCCCGTATAAAAGTCTATTTTTCAGGAAAACCGCGCAAACGCGCAAAGGGATTGAAAATGATTGACGTGAAGGGCAAATGGACCTTGATTACCGGCGGCTGCCGTGGTGTGGGCCGTCTCACTGCTATCGAGATGGCGAAACTCGGTGCAAACATCATCTTGCAGGGCCGCGACAAGGCGCATGCCGAACCTGTGATAGAAGAACTCAAGAAGTACGGCGTCGAGGTGCGTGCCGTGGGCTGCAACCTCGAAAGCGAAGCCGAAATCGATGCCGCCCTCGCCGAAATCGACAGCTGGGGCGTGCAGGTGGACCTCGTGTTCAACAACGCGGGCCTCATGAGCCACTACTTCACCGACTATCTCACTAACACGATGGACGATTTCCACCACGCGATGGCCGTGAACTTCTTTGCCCCGATCAAGATTGCCTACCACTTCTTGCCGGGCATGATCAAGCGCGGTTTCGGCCGCATGCAACTCACCACGAGCGGTATTGCGAACGAGCCGGAACTCATGGGCTACGCCTGCGCGAAGGCCGCCCTCACCAAGTTCGTGAAGGATTTCGCCTGCAAGCTGAACGGCACCGACGTGATGATGAACGTGATGGATCCGGGTTGGCTCCGTACGGACCTTGGCGGCCCGAACGCCCCCAACGCCCCCGAAACCGTTATTCCGGGCTCGATGGTCTCTGTGCTGCTTGACGACAAGAAGAGTGGCCGCTGGTTCAGTGCCCAGGAATTCACCGGAATGACCCTTGCCGATGCCGTCGAGAAGGGAATGTCGGTAGAATAGCCTTTTTTTCATATCCTGTACAATTGCCGCGGTGTTCCCGTGGCAATTTTTTTTGTTCAATACTATATTTTAAGGCATGAACAATTCTCAATCCCGCAGCAAGCTTCGTGACGAAGTATATACCCAGATGATGTGCGCCCAGGCGCGCCTCAGTAAAGACCAGAATACCCAGATGGGCGCAGTGCTCGTGAGCGCCGAGGGCCGCGTGATAAGTACCGGTTACAACGGAGCCCCCGCGGGTTTTGACGACGAGACCGTCCCGTACACCCGCGAAAAGCAGCTGCTGGCCTACGACCTGCTCGATGCCGATTCGGGCGAACTCCTGAGCCACCACGAGTTCGAGTCGAACAAGTACCCTTTCATGGTGCATGCCGAAATCAACGCGCTGCACTATGCCCGCGGCAAGGTGCCTCCCGGCTCCAAGCTTTACGTGATCGGCTTCCCGTGCGAACGCTGCGCGCTTGACGTTAGTCTTTCCGGCGTGTCCGAAGTGTTCGTCACCAAGGACGATTACGACCCGAAGTCGACGCTCAACAATAGCCGCGATACCGCCTACTACATGTTCGCGCAGGCCCATATCGTGGTGACCCTCTGCGGCAAGCGCATCCGCCCCGTGGTTTCCAAGCCCGCAGCGAAGTAGTTGAATAAGGTTTTCGAGGGGAGTGACCGCTATTGAAAAAGCGAATTAAAGGAGGACGAATGCGTATTCTAAAAGTTTTGTTTGTGCTGTTTTTGCCAGTGATACTTGCCGCCTGCAGCGACGACGACAGCGGGTTTGTCTCGCGCCCGGACGAGAAGGAATCGTCTTCCAGCGTCACACCGCAGTCGAACGAGAAAAAATCCAGTAGTTCAGCGAAATCGTCGAGTTCCTCTAGCATTCGGTCTTCGTCTTCAAACAAATCCTCGTCGAGTGAGGAAAAATCTAGTAGCTCTACAAAATCATCAAGCTCTATTGAATCGTCGAGTTCTGAATTTGAAAGGGTGCCGTGCAACGTGGAGTCTGACACGAATTGTTTTGTAGATCTGCGTGATGGTCAAACCTATAGAATGGTGAAAATTGGTGACCAGACCTGGATGGCGGAGAATTTGAATTACGAAACGAATTTTAGTTCTTGTTATGGTAAAAATGATAGTGACTGCACTAAATATGGACGCCTTTACCAATGGTCTGCGGCGATGGATAGTGCGGCAATATTTACGAATAACAGTGAGGGATGTGGTAATAACGCAATCTGTATACCGATTTATCCTGTCCGTGGAGTATGCCCTGAAGGCTGGCATTTGCCAACAAGAGCTGAGTGGCGTACCCTATTTATGGAGACGGGCGATACTTTGACATCTTCAAAGAAACTCAAGTCAACTTTTGGGTGGGAAGATTATCAAGGGAAAGATGGCAATGGATCTGATTCCGTAGGCTTTATGGCTTTGCCTGTTGGTTACATGCGGTATGGAGATTCCTATTATAGGGGAATTCAGGCTTACTTTTGGACGTCGGAGACGGGTGGAGGAGAAATAGGTGCTGAAGGCGCTTACGTTATCTTTTTGAATAATGAGTATGAGAATGCGCGTGTGTTTCATTATGCTAATTATTTGAGGTGCTCTGTCCGTTGTCTTAAAGATGATGAAAATTTGGATACTGTTAAATGCGATGAGAAAGTGGATAAAAATTGTTTGTTAGATGAACGTGATGGACAAAGATATAAGACTGTAGAAATTGGTAATCAGGTGTGGATGGCGGAAAACTTGAATTATGTTACAGATAGCAGCACCTGCTATCGGAAAATGAATCGTTTCTGTCGCAAATATGGACGGCTATATATATGGGCTGATGCTGTTGGCAAATCAGAAAGCGAATGTGGTGAAGGGGAAGAGTGTTCCTTGCCGTCGGGTAATATTCAAGGTGTTTGCCCTAATGGATGGCACCTGCCGAGTCTGGCTGAGTGGAATGAATTATTCGAAGTTGTAAAATACAGTGATTATATCAAGTCTGATTCTATCTGGACGAGAGGTTATGGCAATTCAGATAGATTTGGTTTTAATGCACTTCCTGCTGGCTATTTGATAGGTCGTGGTGGTTATGACTATTTCCACAGCGGGACTGGTTTTTGGAGTTCCACGGAGAGTCGTCAAGGACTCGCTTATGGTCTTAAACTGGTTTATAATGGTACAACTAACAAATTGCAAGAATGGACCGAAGATTTTGGTCTCTCCGTCCGTTGTGTTAAGGACTGACTAAAGCCTTTTTTGTAAAATTTACTGCTTTTTTGTGCATTATTTGCGCAGGTGACATATTTTGTCGCCAGGATTATCTATATTAGTGCACATGGTAGCACTAAACAAATCGAAGAAAGAAATTGAATACCTCTGCACGGAATGCGGCAACACGACACCCAAGTGGGTCGGGAAGTGCCCGTTCTGCGGGGCGTGGAATACCCTCAAGGAACATGCGGTAGAGTCTGTCGTGGCATCTGCTGCGCGTGGCGGGCGCGGGCTTGGAGGTCCGGTCCACCAGGTGGTGCCTTTGCGCGATGTGGCTACGGAAGACACGCGGCGGCTGAGTACGGCCAATGCGGAATTCGACCGCGTGCTCGGCGGGGGCCTCGCTCCCGGCTCGCTGGTGCTCATCGGCGGCGACCCCGGAATCGGCAAGTCGACCCTGGTCCTCACGACGCTTGCGACCATGACGGCGGCCGGGGTCAAGGCGCTCTATGTGAGCGGGGAAGAGAGCGCTTGCCAGGTGAAACTCAGGAGCGAACGCCTGAACGTGTCGGGGTCCGACATGCTGCTCCTGTGCGAGACGAGCCTCGAGAAGATCGTGGAACATGCGAAAGAGGTCAAGCCGCAGGTCATGGTCATCGACTCCATACAGACGGTCTACAAGGGCGACCTCTCGGGAACTCCGGGGAGCGCCGCGCAGCTCCGGGAATGTACGCTCGACCTCATGGTGTTTGCGAAGAATACGGGCTGCATCACGATTCTCATCGGTCACGTGACGAAGGACGGGCAGATTGCAGGACCGCGGATTTTGGAGCACATGGTCGATACCGTCGTCTATTTCGAGGGCGACCGCAACCACCAGTACCGCTTGCTGCGAACCATCAAGAACCGTTTCGGCGCTACCGACGAGGTGGGTGTTTTCGAGATGACGAGTCACGGGCTGGAATCGGTCGCGAACCCGAGCAAGGTCTTTTTGCAGGAGAACATACCGCCTACGCCGGGAAGTGTCGTCTGCTGTACGATGGAAGGGACGCGGGCGCTCCTGTTCGAGACACAGGCGCTCGTGAACCAGACGGGTTTCGCTGTTCCGCAGCGGGTGGCCGCAGGGATTGACCCGAAGCGCCTCACGATTATCTTGGCCCTGCTCGAGAAGTTCGGCGGGGTGTCGATTGGCGCATCCGACGTGTTCGCGACGATTGCGGGCGGCATGAAGGTGACTGACGCCTCGTCCGATCTCGCGCTCGCTCTTGCCATCGCGAGCAACCACCTGGGTATCCCGCTCGGCCGTCAGACCATCGCGGTCGGCGAGCTCGGACTTTCGGGCGAGGTCCGCAGCGTGAGCCTGCTGGACCAGCGGATCAAGGAGGCTATACGGCTTGGGATGGTGGAGGCGCTTGTCCCTGCCAACGGCCGTCTGCCCGACAATCTTGGCAATATGAAGGTGGTCCGCGTCCGGAGCCTTTCCGAGGCGGTTTCCTGGCTGATGGATAAGAAGTAGTCTCCCTGGATCCAAAAAGGAAGCCCCGCATTGGTGCGGGGCTTCCTAAATCCGTTAGTGGTTTCGATTAGTCTTCGTCATCGTCGTAGGACTTTTTCTTCTTTTTCTTTTTCTTCTTCGGCATGGCGTCGTCAGCTACGGACGACTTCTTGCCGGAACCCTGCACGACGACTTCGGCAGCCTTTTCACCCGGCTTGGTGAAGCCGTACTGGCGCGGGTCGAAGCCGGAGGGGAACTTGGTGCGGCTGTCGTAGATGACCTTCTTGGCGGTGAACTTCTCGATCTTGGCATCGCTCAGGTCGGCGCCGGAGAAGTCGACGTTTTCCATCTTGGTGTCGGCGTCGATCTTCACGTTCCTCATCTTGGCGTTGGTGAAACGCACCTTCACGAGCTTGGCACCGGCGAAGCTAGCGCCGTTGAGCTGCGTGCCGATGAAGTCGGTCTGTTCGATGGTGGAGTTAGCGAGGTTTGCCTTGTCCATGTCGGCACCGTCGAAGATGTTCTTCTTGATGTAGGCACCGTCGAACACGGCCTTCGTGAGTTCGGTACCGCGGAATTCGCACTTGCTCACTTCGGTATCGAAGAAGGAGGTCTTGCTAAGCTTGGCCTTGTCGAAGTTGGTCTTGGAAACGGAGCCCTTGTCGAAGACTACGCCGGTCAAATCCTGTCCGGTGAACTTCATGTTCTTCACGGTGGACTGGGCGAACTTGGCCTTCTGGAGCTGGGTCTTGGAGAGGTCGACGTCGTTGAACTCGGTCAGCGAAAGGTCGGCTTCCTGAAGGTTCACGTTCTGGAACTCGGCACCGCTGAAGTTCGCCTGGGAAAGACCCGCCTTGGCGAAGTTCACGTTGACGAGGTCGACGCCCTTGAAGTTTGCGGCGATGAGGTTACATGCCGTAAAGTCGGTCTTCACGATGGTCGCCTTCTTGAGGTTGACTTCGCCCATCAGGGAACGGGAGAAGTTGGCGTTCGTGAGGTTGGCCTTGGAAAGGTCGGCCCTGGTGAGGTCCACGTCCATGACGGATGCCTGGGTGAAGTCCACCTTGCTGAAGTCCGTTTCGTCAGCCACCTTCATGGCGTCGAGGCGGGCGTTCTTGAAGTTCACGTTCGGGAACTGGCTGCCGAGGAGCGTTGCACGGTAGAGGTCGGCCTCTTCCATGTTTGCGCCCTTGAAGTTGGAATTGCGGATATCGGCGCCGCTGATGGTGACCTTCTTGAGGTTCGCGTTCTTGAAGTTCGCTTCGTTAATCACTGCGTTACGGAAGGACACTTCCGGGAGCTGTGCGCCCTGGAAGTTCGGCTTTTCGCCGGCACTGCGCTGGAAGTCGGTCACGTTCTTCTTGGCCTTGGCATCCGAGAAATCAAACCCGTCGATGCGCTTGTCGCGGAAAGACGTGTTCAGATCCTGACCCGAATAATCCTGGGCAAAACCGCTGATCGCCAATGCACCAACGAGGCAGAGGCCGAACTTCGATATCATCTTCATATTCATATACAATTCCCTTTAAGGATAAAAACCAAATAACGGATAGCCCTAAAATAATTAAAAAAAATGACAAATAGCAATAAAAAACAAAAAAACTTTATAAATAAAAGCTAATTTTTACCCCGAAATGGCAAATTTTGCATCAAATCGGTATGATGTGGTGGTTTGCGGGGCCGGTCCTGCCGGTCTCATGGCGGCTTGCACCCTGGGAAGATTGACCGGCGGTGCCAGACGGATTCTTCTTTTGGACAAGAAGGAACCCTGGAAGGAGCCTATTTTTTGTGCGGAGGCTGTCTCCACGGACCGCCTGAACGCTCTGTGGCCAGTCGACCCCTCCTTTGTCCGCGGCTCGCTTTCCGGAATATACTTTACTTCTCCCAAGCGCTACCGTGCGGAATTCTACAGCAAGGACTGCGGCCTTATACTGGATCGAGCCCGGTTCCACCATGCCATCTCGGATGGCTGTAGCGATGCGGGCGTGGAATGCCGCTATGATGCGCTGATCAAGAAATTGGAAAAGACGGCGGACGGCTGGAACGTGACGGTCTCGGTCGCGGGTGGCGCGCTCGAAACGGTCTCTGCTGCTGCCGTTGTCGATGCTTCCGGCCCGAGCTGCAGGCTTACTCGCGGAATCGATTGCCTCGAGGGCATCGAATCGGGCGATACCGACCTCGAACCCGCGATTTTTGCGGTGGCGGAAGGCATCAAGCACAGCCGCGAGCATATCGAACTCTTTTTCGGAAGCGAATTCCCCGATGGCTACGGCTGGATTTTCCCGCGCGACGGTGTGGAAGTGAACATCGGCTTTGTCCTCGGCAAGAACGTGCTGCACAAGGAACCCCTGCGCAAGAAACTCCTGGACTTTATCGCGAAGGATTACCCGGAAGCGAAGGTGAAGGCCGTCTACGGAGGCATGATTTCGTGCGGCCAGTCGACAAGGCCCATGGCCAAATGCGGCCTTTTCAAGGCGGGCGATGCCGCTGGCTGCATGAACCCCATTAGCCGTTCGGGCATTGTCGAAGCCCTCCTCTGCGGCAAGATTGTCGCCGAATCGGTCAAGGAATGGCTCGATGATTCCGGTGCGAACCGAGAATCGATTGAGGCCAAGGTTCTCGAACGCTGGATGGCGGCCCTCGGTAGCCAGCACTTGCAGATTGCTCGCGCGAAGCCCGGTTTCAACAGCATTTCCGATGCCCAGTTCGATCGTGCGGCAAAGAAACTTTCGAAGCTGCCGCGCGAAAAGCAGACGCTCTTCCGCATCTTCTTTGCGGTGCTCTGGGCGTGTCCCTCCGTCATCTGGAAAATGCGTTCGTTCATTCGCTAGGAATATTGCATGTCTGGAAATATTGCAGAAAGAGTCGAAGAAATCCGCGCGAAGTTCGCTTCGTTCGCCGATCCCGACGACAAGTGGAAATTCCTGCTCGATCTTGCCCGTGAACACAAGGGCATGGATCCTTCGCTCAAGGCTGAAAAGTACATCATCCAGGGGTGCGCCTCCACGATGTACCTTGTGCCCAAGTTCGATGGTGCCGTTCTCCATTTCGAGATGGATGTCGAGGGCGGTACGACGAACCCGCTCATCAGCCGCGGCCTCGGCGCGCTCGCGCTCAAAGTCTACAACGACTTGCCGCCCAGCGAAATCCTCTCGCTCGATCCGGTGTTCTTCCAGCAGATCGGCCTGAACGTCGGACTTTCGCCGACGCGGTCGAACGGGTTTGCGAGCCTGTTGAAACAAATTTATCTGTATGCGCGCGTCTTTGACGCCATGTCTAAAAAGTAAAAGGTAGGTTAGAATATGGTTAGTTTCTTGAACGGAAAGAGCCCCTTTGACGAAGCGGAAGAAAAACTGGAAGCGGGCGAGACTGTAAACGGTCGCCCCAAGATGCCCACCGGTCCCATCATGGGCTGGCAGGACGGCGTGTTCCTTTTGGTCATCATCGCCCTGATCGTGGGTGGCTATCAGTACTACCAGTATGCGAAGAAAAAGAGCGCCGAGACGTTCGCGCAGTGCGATGCGCTGTACCAGGCCGCACAGGAAGATCCGCAGAAGTATGCGGATGTCGAAGCCTGCTACGACAGTACCTGGGATCTCGGGTTCGTGAGCGATTCCATGGAAGTGCTGCGCCAGAACCGCCAGGGTGCCATCGCCGATATGCGCAATGCGCAGAAGGATATCCTGCAGGACGCCAAGGATGCTCTCGAGGATGGCGATACGGCCAAGGCCGCGTCCCTGGTGAATAATTATGCCGGGGCGATGCTCTTGCGCCTCTCCGACAAGAAAGAATGGGAAAAAATCGCCTCTCTTTCTAAGTAGTTGCTTTTCATTGCCCGCCCGAATTTATACATTGGTGGCATGTCGAAACTTGTAGCATTGGATGGAGTAGCTCCCCGCATAGGGGAGCGTGTATTCGTTGCCGACGGGGCGTTTCTCGTGGGCGACGTGGAAGTGGGCGAGGATTCCTCTGTTTTTTATGGGGCGGTCCTCCGTGGTGACCTGGCCCCGATCCGGGTCGGTTGCCGCACGAATATCCAGGACAACGTTACGGTCCACGTGTCGACGGACATCCCGACGGTTATCGGCGATGAGGTTACGGTCGGCCACAATGCGGTATTGCATGCCTGTACGATAGAAGATAACGTGCTGATTGGCATGGGTGCTATTGTCATGGACGGCGCCCGCATTAAGAAGAACTGCATTGTCGGTGCCGGTGCCGTCGTTACCCAGGGCAAGGAATTCCCTGAAAATTCATTGATACTTGGTTCTCCTGCCCATGTCGTCCGCGAGTTGACCGTGGATGAACTCGAGAATGTCCGCGGTGGGATGCTCCGCTATGTCGAAATCAAGGACAAGCTTTTACGCGGGAACGGCTGATGGCCTTCAAGTTCGTTTTCCTCATCAATCCTATTAGCGGCGGCGGCCAGGGAAAGGTTATTTACCAGTTCCTTCCCGAAATCATGGATTCCATGGGCTTTACCGCGGAGGAATGGAAGGCTGAATTTACACAGTACGAGCGCATGGAGGCGCAGATCCTCGATGCGCTCGCGAATACCGAGACGCTTATTGCGGTCGGTGGTGACGGGACTGTCTCTGCGGTCCTCTCGACGATGCTTGCCTCCGACTTTGCGACCAAGGTGAAAATCGGGCTTATCCCGCTCGGTACGGGAAACGACCTTGCCCGTGTGCTGAATTTGTACAAGCCGTTCGTGGACCAGGGCCTCTTGTTCCTGGTGCGGCGGCTTTTGCGTGCCCCGGCGGCCCCGTTCGATATCTGGAAGGTCAACGGCAAGTATGCGCTCGCCAACTATTTTTCGGGCGGTATCGACGCGCGAATCGCGCACGACTTTAACCAGGACCGCGCGAGCGGTGCCATCGCTTCGTCTTCCGTAATTGCGAACAAGCTGCATTACGTGCGCCGTTTCTTTGCGGACCGGGACTACAGGCTTACGCAGGGGACGCTCAGCTACGTGGACAAGTACGGCAAGTCGCATTCGCGTGACCTGAAGGGCCACCGCACGTTGATTGTCGGCAATATCCCGAGCTTTGCAAGCGGCGCGAATCCCTTTTTCAGGGCTAATATGGCGGACGGCTTTCTGGAAGTCGTCGACGTGCCGAACATGCCCGCTTTCTTGCTGGCGATTGCGATCGGGAACATCCCGCTGCTCGGCTACATCTTCAAGTGCCATTTCCTCAAGTCGCTCAAGGTCCACTCGCTCGAGATGACGGTGCGTTCCGACGAATTCCTGCAGCTCGACGGTGAAGACATGAGCGGCAAGCTGGGCGAAAAGATTTCGATCGAGTTCGCGGCCCAGGTGCAGATGCTGAGGCTGGAGGATTAGGTGAAGCCGGTTGCTCTTTCTGTCGTGCTGGAATGGCTGGAATCCGAGGGCCTGCAGCAAAATGCTGCGTCGCAGGCCGTGCTTCGGGTGGAAAAGGAATCCGAGATAACGGGTTTTGCTTCTGTCGACCTGGCGGGCTGCCATGACGCGAGCTTCTGGGTGGGCGATACCGTAAAGAACGAGACGAACGCGAACGGCTATGCGTCGTCACTCCTTGCTCAAGTGCGTGCCGGGTTGCTGTTTGCTCCGCAAGCCCTTGTTGCGTCGGGTGCAGACCTTGTGCCGGCCGTGGGTTGCATCGTGCCTGTCGAGAATCCCTACCATGCGATGGTCCGCTTCCTGGAAAAGTTTGCGGGAGAATCTGCGGAAGAATGTTGCATTGCGCCGTCTGCGTGCGTACATGCGAGCGCCGTCGTCGAGGGCCGCGTGGGCGAGAACGTCGTCGTGGGACCGGGATGCGTGGTGATGCGCGGGGCGACGGTTGGCGAGGGCTGCGTGCTCGAGGCTAACGTGACGGTCTACCCGAACGTCGTGATAGGCGAGGGCTGCGTGTTCCAGGCGGGCGCGGTAATCGGCTCCCGCGGCTTTGGCTTTTACGAATATGGCGGCGTGCGCCGGCCCGTTCCGCACCTTGCGGGCGTGCGCATCGGGCGCGGCTGCAGTTTCGGCGCGAACTCGGTGGTCGCAGCCGGTTTCCTTTCGCCGACGACCATCGGCGACAACTGCCATTTCGATTCCTTCGTGCAGGTGGCGCACAACTGCCGTCTCGGGAACAACATCTACATGGCATCGCAGTCGGGGCTTGCGGGCTCCGTGACGGTCGAGGACGATGTCGAGCTTGCGGGTGGGGCGCAGGTCGCGAACCATCTCACTCTCGGGAAGGGTTGCCGCATTGCCGCGAAGGCGGGCGTCACCAGGAATATTCCCGCGGGCCGTACCGTATCCGGTTTCCCCGCCGAAGAAATTACGGTATGGCGCCGTTCGATGGTGCGCCTCCGGCAGATGGGGAAGAAGTAGCGTATGCCGGCATTCAAGAGCATCGAGTTCAAGTCCCCGTCGCTTTCGTTTGCGACCGCGACCGTCCGTGTGGATGTCCTCGAGAAGGACCCGAACAGGGCCCCCCGCGTCGCCTGGTATGCGGGTGACGAACTTTTCTACTCGACCGACGCTTTGAACTGCTACGGCGAGCTTAGCTACCGCGTGGCGCGGACTTCCATCTATTCTAAACCTGGCTTGCATGGCGCTGTGGCCCTGAATTCGCCGGAACACCTCGCGCCCGTGTTTCTTGCCTGGCCGAGCCTGCGTTTCGACGTGCATGTGGCGGCAGACAGTCCTGAACTTCCTATGATGGACGGGAGTGCGCTTCCGTTCTTCCATGCCCTGAGGAAGGTTGCCGGTGTGCCCGAGGATCTGCGCTTCTACGACGCCCCGGTGGACTTTGCTTTGGAATACCCGCGCGGTCGTGCAAGCGTTTCGCCCGCGGACTGCTTCGAGGTGGAATACGAGATTGCCCGTGACGACGGCTTCCGTTCTGCAGCCACCCTCTCTATCTATTCGGCGGAAGACCTCTACCGCGCGTTCTCGGCCCGCACGTTCATATTCGGAGACGACTATGCGAAGGCCCGTGCCGAAGGCCTCCTCGCCGGGGTCGACGAATCCTGCGGAATGCTTCTGGGGGGTGCCGAACCGCCCCGCTACCGCATGGCGGAAGAACCCGCCTGCCACAAGATTTTGGACCTGCTGGGCGATCTTGCCTTCGCGGTTCCCGCTTTACCAAAGGTCCGTGTTCAGATCCTGAACGGCGGCCATACCATTCACCATCAAATCATGGAGAAACTGTTGCCCTATGTCTCTACTGGAAACCCTCAAGAAGTCTGAAAAAGCCGGAATCCTCTACGATGCCGACGTGGTCCACGAACTGCTTCCGCAGAAGTTCCCCTTCGCGTTCGTCGACGAGGTCCTGAGCCTTGAACTGGGGGACGGCAAGGACGTGCTCCCGTCCCTGGTCGGCCTTTTCCACGTGACCGGCGAGGAAAAGTTCTTCCAGGGCCATTTCCCCGGCAATCCGGTTATGCCCGGCGTGCTCCAGGTGGAATCCATGGCCCAGGCGGCGACCCTCCTCACGATGATTGCCCGCGAGGCCGAGGTGGCGGGCAAGCGCCCCGCTTTCATGGGTATCGAGAACTGCCGTTTCAGGAACCCGGTGCTCCCCGGAATGGACATGCGTCTCGAGGTGAAGCTCCTCTCGGTGCGCCATGGTATCTTTAAGTATTCGGGCAAGGCGTTTTCCGGCGAAAAGCTCATGTGCGAAGCCGATTTTGTCGCCGCTATGGTCTAGCATTTGTAAATAAAAAATGCTATATTATCGCCCGTAAAAATTCAATATCCTAAAAGGAAGGTCTAATCATGGCTAGAAAGAAGATTGCACTCGTTGGTGCTGGTCAAATCGGTGGTACAATGGCTCTCGTGCTCGCCCAGAAGAATCTTGGCGACGTGGTCCTTATCGATATTCCGCAGACTCAGGGCATGCCGAAGGGCAAGGCTCTCGACATCATGGAAGGCCGCTCTGTCATCAACTCCTCCGTGGATCTTCAGGGTTCTACCGACTACTCCGCCATCAAGGGCGCCGATGTCGTTATCGTGACTGCTGGTTTCCCGCGTATGCCGGGCATGAGCCGTGACGACCTCCTCGACAAGAACTGCGGCGTCATCAAGACTGTTGCCGAAGCCATCAAGGAAAACGCTCCGGATGCATTCGTCATCGTGATCACGAACCCGCTTGACGCCATGGTCTACAACATGCAGAAGCAGTCCGGTCTCCCGGCCAACAAGGTCATCGGTATGGCTGGCGTGCTTGACTCTGCTCGTCTCGCTTGCTTCGTCGCCGACGAACTCGGCGTTTCTGTCGAAGACGTGAAGGCCCTCGTGATGGGCGGCCACGGCGACACGATGGTCTCCATCATGGAATGCGTCTCTGTCGGCGGTATCCCGGTTTCTCAGCTCATGAGCAAGGAAAAGTTCGCTGAACTCGCCAAGCGCACTGCCGGTGCCGGTGGCGAAATCGTGAACCTCCTCGGTCGCGGCTCTGCCTTCTACAGCCCGGCAACCTCCGCCATCCACATGGCTGAAGCCTACCTCCTCGACAAGAAGAGCGTGTTCTCTTGCGCTGCCAAGCTGAACGGCGAATACGGCGTGAAGGGCCTCTACTGCGGCGTGCCGGTTGTCGTTGGTGCAAACGGTGTCGAGAAGATTCTCGAAGTCAAGATGAGCGCCGAAGAAAAGGCTGCCTTCGACAAGTCCGTCGAGGCTTGCAAGAAGAACGCCGAATGGGTCGACGCTCACACGTAATCGAATAAAGCCCTTTAAAAAGTCCCTCGGCTCCGGTCGGGGGCTTTTTTTGTTGCACCGAAGGTGCTCACGAAGAAACTTGTTTCGAGTGCTAGGAGGGTTTTAGGGAGGGTGGAGCCTCCCTTGTCGTTTTCGCACCAAAGGTGCCCACGAAGAAACTTGTTTCGAGTGCCAGGAGGGTTTTAGGGAGGGTGGAGCCTCCCTTGTCGTTTTCGCACCGAAGGTGCTCACGAAGAAACTTGTTTCGAGTGCCGGGAGGGTCTTAGGGAGGGTACCCCTCCCTTGTCGTTTATGTAATATAGCGCACATAATGCGGCGTAGGTTGTGAGCGGAGTCATAAACGGGAGGTCGGTTTGACACCTGGGCGATTTTTCGCCTCGAATTATTGTTAGATTTGTGAACGTGGAAAAGATAAGAGAACTTGTACCGAAGGATTCGTTGATTGAGCAACTTCTGCTCGTCGTTCTTCTTATTGTCATTATTTGGCTTTTCAACAAGTCGTTCAAGCTTTTCCTGAGACGCGCCGAAAAGCATGGCTTGGACCGTGCGGCGATTCCCCTGATTTCGGACCTGGTCAAGTATTCGACATATGCGCTCGGGCTTCTGCTCGGGCTCAATATCCTGGGCGTGAATACCAACGGTCTCCTGGCGATGCTCGGTGCGGCGAGCCTTGCGGTGGGCCTTGCTCTCAAGGATACGCTTGCGAACATCGCTTCTGGCCTTTTGCTCCTGTTCCTGCGTCCGTTCGTGGCGGGCGACTATATCGAATGTGGTTCCGTCAAGGGCAAGATTTGTGCCATCGGACTTTTCAATACGACGCTCGAGACGTTCGAGGGAATCGCGGTTTCTGCGCCGAATAGGTCGCTCTGGGGTGCCCCTATCGTGAACTATGCGCGCAATCCCATACGTAGGCTCGATATCAAGGTGGGAATTTCTTACGACACTTCGCTGGACGTGGTATTTTGCGCGATGCGCAGGATGGTGGAACGCGAGACGAGTTTCTTGAAGGTTCCGCCCCCGAAGTTCTTCGTGAGTGAATATGCCGACAGCTCGATAAATATTACGGTATGGGTATGGGTCCGCACGTTCGAATACTATGAACTCCAGCGCAAGTATTCGAGGATTATCAAGGACGTGCTCGACGAGCACAATATCGAGATTCCGTTCCCGCAGCGTGTGGTCCACCTGATGAAGGAAGGCGAGGAGGTTGGGGCCTCGAAGGAACGCGAACCCGATTTCGATGACCTCGTGCAGGATGAAGTATCGCTCAACGGCGTGAAAATTGACCTCAGCAAGTAATTTGCGTAAATCCCCGGTTTTGGCCGGGGTTTTTCGTATAATTCCCGATTGTGGACTTTTTATTTGATAATGTTTGTAAAATTATTCTTATTTTTGGTTTAAATTTGGATAAAATGTAGACTTTTAATAAAAATATTTGTTGACTTTTGAATGCGATTTATTTATATTCAGGGCATAGACCTCGGAATGGGAGTGTTTTATGATTGGTTGTATGGGATCACGCTTCGGCGTGCGTGCTATGTTCGGGCGTGTTGGCCTTGGGCTTGCGTTTGGAGTGTCGGTTTCCTCCGCTGCCGACTGGTATGCGAAGGATAATTTGCAACCCGGTCACGACCCGAGCATGGTACGGTTCGAGGACGGCTACGCCCTCATGAGCACCAACAACAATCTGCAACTGTGGACATCCGAAGACGCATACACCTGGCGCGACCACAAGTCGACCGTGAGCGCCATTCCGCAGTGGGCCTACACCTATGCTCCGGGCACCGAGGGTATCTGGGCTCCCGACGTTTTCTACATGAACGGCGAGTACCGCGTGTATTACTGCGTGTCCGTCTTTGGCAAGCGTTCTTCGGCAATCGGCTACCAGTCCACAAAGTCCATTATGCCGGGCTCATCGGGCTACGGCTGGACCGACCACGGCCACGTTTTCCACACGACGACTAGCGACAAGTACAATGCCATCGATGCCGACGTTGTGCGTGACACCGAGGGCAATTACTGGATGGCTTTCGGTTCGTTCGGGTTGGGCATTCAGCTGATTAAGTTAGATGCAACGACAGGCTACCAGGCGAGCGACGACAAGACGGTCTACAACATTGCGCGCCGCACGAGCAGTGCGAGCGGCGGCGCCGAAGAAGGCCCGAGCCTGATTGAGCATGGCGGGCAGTACTTCCTGTTTACGGCATGGGACAAGTGCTGCCAGCAGGGTGCAAACATCGAGCAGACAACGTACAAGACGGCTTACGGCCGTGCAGATAAAGTAACTGGCCCGTACAAGGACCGCGCGGGTTACAATATGGCGACGGGTGGCGGCACGATTCTTTTGGAACGCTACGGGCGCTACGTGGGTCCGGGCGGCGGCGAGGCCTTCCAGGACCTGAATCGCGTGCGCTTTGTGCACCACTACTACGACTTGAACGGAGACAAGTACAATCACATTCATATACGTGATGTTGTCTTCACCGAGGATAACTGGGCTGAGATGGGACAGCCCTTCCTCGGGCGTTATTTGAGCGCCGAAGTGGAACATGGCGTGCTGACCCGCGCCGCTTCGGGCGACCTCGCGATTACGCGCAGCAATACGGCTTCGAACGGGGAATACCTCGCGTACGTGAATACCGCGGGTTCCAAGATTCATTTGCCGATGAACATTATGCAAGCGGGTAATTACATACTGCGTTACCGCTACGCCAACGGTGGTGATGCTGCCGCAGAACACAAGGTGACGGTGAATGGCAAGTCGCAGACGGTGACGCTCCCGCCGACGGGTTCCTGGGGCACATTCCCCGAAAAGTCCGTCGTGATGGTGCCTGCGACGCTCAAGCGCGGCGGCAACTTCATTGAACTTGAACCTTCGCCGAACGGAAACTTTGCTGAACTCGACCGCATTGACTTTTTGCGCGTGATTCGCGATACGATTCCCGCGAACGGATTTGACAACGGCATCCGCGTGCGCCTCACGAAGGACGACGAGTTCGCCATCAGGGACGGCGGCTACGCGATTTTCGAGAACGTGGTGTTGGATTCGCTCAAGGATATCGGCGACGTTTTCCTTCAGGTGAAAAACGCTTATTCGGGTAAGATCGTGATTCGCGACGGCAAGAAGGACGGGACGGCGCTCTTCACATGCGACCTGTCAAATAGTTCTCTCGTTGGTGGCGGCTGGTCTGTGGCGAAATGCTCGGGTGACATGGGTCTGCGCGGCATCAAGGACCTGTACCTGACGGCATCGGGAATTTCCGG
>JAEEGJ010015530.1_pt1 | contig 17733 bp, 10 predicted proteins | sample 8958761 | NCBI WGS metagenome assembly JAEEGJ01 (sample SAMN16246546, study PRJNA631951) | gut metagenome | biome: gut microbiome; feature: rumen; material: RS-attached | host: Bos | place: Iran: Karaj | collected 2018-10
CCGATTTTTACGCTTATGGTAATATAATGAGTCTGCTGGATGAGGATGGCTTTGCCACGAACACGGATTTTTCGACATCTACGGATACTTATACTTTCGCATTCCTCTTCTATGATAATACTCATCTTTATAGTCACCCAGCCAAAGCTCTTGAGCTGCCTGCAACAACACTTTTAGAAGGCTGCTATTACTATATGTTCTACGGTTGTACCCATCTCACCAAAGCGCCAGTATTGCCCGCAGCCACATTGGTTAAATATTGCTATGCAAATATGTTCCGAGGTTGCTCCAGCCTGAATTATGTGAAATGCATAGGAAATCCAATTAACAGTAATATGAATTACACATCGGAATGGCTGTCTGGTGTATCATTATCGGGAACATTCGTGAAAAAGTCTGGCGTAACAACATGGTGGACTGGTTCCGGCGGCATCCCCAGCGGCTGGACGGTCACAGAAGAATAGAATCAAAACATTCGTTTGCAACAAACATAATAAAAACAAATATGAATATGAAAACTTTTATTCCCCGCTGTACATGGGCCGCAATGGCTCTGTTTGCAGCAACAACAGTTTTAACGGGTCTCACGGCCTGTGCAGAAAAAGATCTGCCGGCGGTCGTCACGCCCGAGAGTCAAATGAAACAAGACCTCGTCGGTTCATGGATTGCTGAATACAGCCAGAAGGGCATGGTGACCGTAGCCGCTGGCCGTCAAAGATATGGCATCAATGCCGTTCAAACACTGACTTTCAATGCCGACGGCACGGGTACTTGCAAGAAGTTTATCTGCGACGCCGGTGGCGAGGCCTTCAGCTGCTTCGGCGGTACAGGCAATCCCGCCAACGGCCGTTTCCACTACACCGTTGGTAAGGACAGCGTTATCACCATCACGCGCGACGGCGATGGCGACGCCAGCAATCCCAAGACCTGGAAACTCACCTTCGGAGCCAACGGTTTGAAAGGCACCGACGGCACCTCCGACTATGAGATGGTCAGCGTTACTGAAGGCTGGAAGAATTATATCGCCCGTCTGGAGGGAGAATACTTGAAGAGGTATCGCACAGGATTCCAAGCCAACATGACGGATACAACTTTCCTAACCCACTGGGAAGACTACGATACGATTGATATCTGTGGCTTAAAAGATATAGGCCCGCAATACCTCCCCTGGGCAGGCACGAGCAACAATGACATTCCCGATGAAATCCGTTTCGACATACAGAAAGCAGCCGGATGGGAAATGGCTTTCTGCGTGCTCAACGACAATAACGCTACCGATACCCGTTTCTTCGGACTCTACAACCGCTTTACCGGTACGCTGCGCGTGTTCCACTATGTGTACAAACCCGGTAATCAGAACTATGGCAATGAGGTCGGCTACACTTTCATGGCCGATGGCAATGAAACACGGCCCCGCTATCCATTCTACAACTCGATGGAATACGCCATCCCCGTCTGCCACAACTACAATGATGCTCAAACCTTTAACCGCAAGGCCACCGTGATATCGCCCACTAACATTGAGCACCGCGCCTTCGAGTCCATGTACACTGCCTTTACGCGTGCCACAAAACCTCAGTCCACGATGGCTGGCTGGCACTGTGTCGACTACGATATGTCGGGATACGTCCCGGAGGGTGTCAACTGGACACAGGGACAAGGTAATAATAATCAGGAAAATATTCTCTCCATCACCCCTTATTCCACGCAAGAAGCCCAAGTGTTGCTGACGGGTTCTATTGTTGGCGACATCAAAGGTGATTTCAAGGACCCCGAATACACGCAACATACCTCCGGCAGTGCGACCTTCTCTAAAATAGCCAAGACCGTTTCAGCCTTTACCTCCACGGGCAGCGGCATCTTAGGCAACGTAGCGGGTGCATGGGCCACGTGCAATCAAGCAGCAACCTTTAACGCAAACGAAAATATGCCCAATGAGGCTGCTGGCCCAAAAGCGATCCAGTGGTTTTACGGCATCGCCGGTACCTTCACCGGCATCTCCGGTATTCTAAACATGATCGACGTTTGGGCTGGGGAACACGTAGATTCCGTGACACTAAAAAATCCAGGCACCATCAGTATGAATCTTGATGCCAGGGTAGACCTCAGCGGAACCATCAGTAAATGGAATACCGTCAGCGATGCCGGTGTGCGCATCACCCCCAAATTGCTGCAGGAAACCAAAAATTACACGAAAACCCAATGGTTTGGCTCAGGATGTATCGGACTGGCTGAAGACCCCGTTGTCTATGTATCGGAGGAAGATCTGCTGAGCATCAGCCCCAATATTATGATTTCAAAGAATGGCAACAACTACACAGCCCCCTCGTTCCGCAAAGACAGCGTCCGTCTGGTTTCGTTCCTCGATCCCAGAACTGTCAAGGTCTGTATCAACACCGATGTCTATCACAACATCGACAGTTTGCAGCTTATCATCAACTACGGTGTCAACATCAATCGCCCTGTCGGCAATACCGACGACTACCGTGCGATGCTGATGCTGGACCAACGCCCCACGTTCTCCATCATGCCAACCTCTGGCAGCAAACTCACCACGGCGACAATACCCAAGCTGACCGTCATGTCAAAGTCGTCCGTTATCAAGAACGACCTCTACACCCAGCTCTTTCCCGACAGCGTAAAATACGACTATCAGGGCGGCATTCCCATGTACGGACATTATGATCGTGGATTCGGCAAACAGTATGTCACGGATCCGCAAGTGTTCATACCATTCGATCCAAAAGAAAATAGTAACACCGTCTATCCCGTGACAATACCCGACTTCGTGGTCTCCGTTTCCGTCTTGTTCAAGTGTGATGAGTGTCCTAAAGGCGTCGGATTCAACCAAATCTACGTTCCAAAGGTCAAACTCATCAAGCACGCCGACCTCGCCGGTTTTTACAAGGACCTGAAGGAATACTCCGACAAGTCTGAAAAGATGCAACCCGTCGGCACCCTCTACAACGACGACCACATAGTGGTCTATCACAACCTTGGCCGCAATATGCTTGCCAAGACCCTCGACGTACTTGAGGCGTGTATAGAATAGGTGGAAAAGTAAAAAGGCAAAAAAGTAAAAACGTATGAAACAGATATATTTTGCATTATGCATGGTATTAGCCGTGTCGTTCACGGCTTGTAGAGAGAGTGCATTTGACAATCCCGTCGACAATGGCGGCGAAAACAAGGATGCCCAAGATATCCCCATCACCGACTATGACGACCTGGCCTATTTCCAAAGCGCTATTATACCAGTTGATTCCACAGGCGAGATGATCTGCCGCAGCTTAGGTGCGGTACTCTATGAGAAAGAGCCGGACAACCTCTACATCGGTGTGAAAGACCTCACTGAGGCTGAGACTCTGTTCCGCAGTTGGATAGCCCCCGACGTGGCGCTGTCCACCACGATCCCCACCACCAGTGGGCTCACTTGTCCGCTGACCGATGCCAACGGCAAGCCGCAGGGCACCCTCTATTTCACCCCCGGAACAGAAAAGAAGATTGTGGCCGAGGTCACCGCCAGCAGCGACACCCAGTTGAAGCACTTCAAGAAGATTACCTTCCTGCTCAACGCCGCATGGCCTTTGCAGGCATCCATCTACCACAAATACACCGAGGGCGACATCATCACCCGACACCTCGAAATTCCACTGTATCTTACAGATACGGTAGGGAATAATGGTGATGACTTATATCCAGAAGACAAAACCCTAAGTTTCGTGTGTATCCGCCAAGGAGGCAATGGTAAGAATCCCCTTTTCGCAGCAATTACCAGAAGAGATTATCATGCAAGTAATTGGAGTAATGTATATGTATGGGTCTGTCTTACCTCTTACGGCCCTCGTAATTCCAAGGCCAAGACCATTAGCGATATAGTGAGGGGTGCGTGGGACCTCTATGTCGAGGCATTCGACAGAGCCGGCTGTGGTAGACTCGCTGGCAATCCAGGCCTTTGGACTGCAGATACTCATAAAACGTTTTGGGCCGAATATTTTGACTACATCCTTTTGAAGTCAGGCGACATCTACGGAGCCCAGCATTTCGTATTTTTAGAGAATGAATATAAGCCTTACCTCATCATCATCGACTGGCTCGACGACGATGCCATCAGCACAGAACTCGTCCCCACAGCAGGCAGCCCCGGCCTAACATACGAAGATCGCAATGAGGAATACCCCAACCTCTTCAACGGTAGTTTCGATGACAAGTTTTGCTCGACTAAGAGTCAGCAGACCGACGGCGTGTGGTTCGTGGAGTTCATGACCAACGCCCCCGTCATCCCCACGGCCTATAAGATGACCACGGTTAACACCATCGAAAAGGACTATAACAAGGGTCGCAACCCGAAGAGTTGGAAACTTTTCGGCAAGGCTAACCCCGACGACGAATGGATGCTGATCTCCGATATACAAGACGGCAGGATGGCCGAAATCAACTGCCGAACCTATACCTACCCCATCAACAAGGTGAAAAAGAGCGAGAACGAGGAAGCGAAATACCGCTCCTATATGTACTACCGTCTGGAGATCAGTTCTGCCGTGAATAGCGATGTGCTGATGTTCTCTGAGCTGAGTCTCTCCATCCAGAACACCTATGAATTGGGCCATGTGATCACCGTCACCGCCGGCACCCAGCGCGAAGATGGCGAAGACCAGTGCGCCAACCTCTTCAACACCAATGGTGATAACTACTGGTACTGCCCCAGCCAGTTCAAGCAGAACAATCTGTGGTTCGTAGAGTTCAAGACTGAAAAGCCAGACACGCCCAAGGGCTATAATCTCTACACGTCTTCGCTCTCTGAACACGACTATGCTCGCCACCCGAAGGACTGGAAACTCTATGGCAAGCTGAATCAGACTGACGAATGGACGCTGATAGACGAGCAGACCGGTCAGGACCTGCCGCACAAATTCTACACTGGCCAGTACTATCCCATCAGCAATCCCGCCAAGTATCAGTATTACCGTTACGAGGTATCGGCCGTGAACGGTGACGACAAGCTCATCCTGGGCGGCTTCGAGCTCGTCTATGATTAATCTGTCAGATTGAAAATGGGATTGCACAATGACATCATCCTGTTGTGGGGCCTCGGTATAGATGCTTGGATTACCATCGCTACAGTGGTGGGTGTCATTGTTGTGATGTTGTTGACGAAGGTGCGCACCGATGCCGTCATGCTTATCGCCATCGGTGTGCTGTTCGTTACAGGCGTGCTCGATGCCAAGGAAACATGCTCGGGTTTCAGCGCAGGTACCGTCGTTGTCACAGGCGTTCTGGCCGTTGTGATGGCAGGACTGCGCTATACTGGCGTGCTGCAATGGATGTTGAAGCATGTATTCGGACTGCCCGACCGTTATCCGACAGCTCTCCTGCGCATGATGGTGCCGGTTTCTGTGTTAAGTGCTTTCGTCAGCAATACGATGTTGACCGTTCTCTTCGGTAACGTGTTGAAGCGGTGGGCGAGGAAACTCAACACAGCTCCATCCAGGTTGTACCTTCCGATGGTGTATGCGGTACAGATGGGTGGTGTCTGTACGCTGATCGGAACGTCGACGAACATCGTCGTCGCTGATCTCTACGAAAATGCTACCGGCAAGACCATGAACATGTTCTCTATCCTCCTGCCCGGAGCGATTTGTCTGGCTGTCGGTATCCTTTTCATCGTTGCCATGCGACGATGGCTGCCCGAGCGGAAGGCTCCGGAAGAGGCTTTCGAGGCGGCGTACGACTATACTGTGGAGTTGATGGTACCCTCTGACAACCCGAATATCTGCAAGACACTGAGCGAGGCCGGACTATTCCACGTGAAAGGCGGTAACCTGATAGACATCCGCCATTTCGACCATGATCCGTCATTCCTTAGCGAAGATGAGTTCGTGATGGGCGGCGACCGGTTGGTCTATACCGGTCAGATTGACGAAATCCTCGAGTTGAAGGAAACTCACCATCTGGTTGCTTCCAACCACCACATCCGTTCTATGAACGAAATCAACAAGAATTACGAACTGCGCATCGCCTTTGTCAATTTCGGCAGCAGACTCATCGGGAAAACCATCGGCGGCAGCACGATTGAACGCGACAACAATCTGATATTGGTGGCAGTAGCACGGCGTGGCAGGCGCATCGAGGCGGCTCCTCGCGAAGTGGAATTGCAGGCGGGTGACACCTTGCTCTTCGAGTGTCCGCGCAAGACAAACACCTATGCCACACACCTTGCGCAGCTGTTGCAGTTCTCCGACTTCCAAGAGGTCATCAAAGTCGGTCCTAATACCATTGTCTCATCGCTGATCATGACGGCAATGATGATTCTCACAGCCATGAACGTGGTTTCTCTGTTGCAAGGCACGGTGCTGGCTGCCCTGGCCATGCTGCTCTTCCGTTGCTGTAGCATCAATCAGGCTATGGACTCTGTCAACTGGCGGGCACTGATGAGCCTGGCAGGATCCATTGTGCTCGGCATGGCAATAGCGAAGACGGGGATAGCGCAGATGATAGCCACCGCCGTCGTCAGCGTCGTTGGCACGCAGCCCATCTTGATTATGCTAGGCGTATGCCTGGCGGCCATGCTGATTACGCAGTTGGTTGAGAATGTGGCTGTCACCGCGATGTTCTTCCCCATCATGTTCCAAGCAGCTATGCAGGTGGGCTACGAACCCGCACCATTCCTCCTTGCACTGATGATTGCAGCCAACGCCTCGTACTCCACCCCCATTGCGGCATCACCCAACATGCTGGTCTATGGTCCTGGAGGCTACCGCTTTACCGACTACATGCGCATCGGCATTCCGCTGACTCTCATTGTCACCGTCACTGGCGTTGCCGCTGTCATCCTGGCATATCCGCTTGTTAAGATATAAAATGAAATTATAAAAAACTGAATAGAAAATTATGGAAAAAGAATTTGAATTGAAAAAAGAGGGTCCTGTGCTGACTGTGGTGCTTGGCGATGAGTTGGCTGCGGCTAATGCACCGGCGCTGATGGAGGCGTTGATACCCTATAAGGATCAGGGTGTGGAGAAGGTGGTGTTCGATGCAACGAATCTGACCCTCCTATCCAGTAGTGGGGTGCGTGTCGTGATCTATTGCAAGCAGAAGCTGAGTAACAGCCCAGAAATTGTGTTCGTGAATTGTAGTAGGGAGGTTCTCGACGTGCTGGACATTGTCGGTCTCCGTCCTTTCATCACATTTGAGACGCGGTGAAACAAGTCCGATTGCATTTCCATCCCGTCCGTAGCAAGGCATTGGACATAATCGATGCCATTCTCCACACTGAGGAGGTAGCCGAGGTGGGTGAGGTGTATGGTGATATTCGTCTGGTGGTAGAGGAACTGGTAATGAACATCGCCGAGTATGCTTATCCCGACAGTGGTGGCGACTACCTTGACGTAGAGATCGGGCGCGACGAGAAGCGCATCACGCTGTGCTTCCGCGACGGCGGTGTGGCGTTCAACCCACTTGAACAATCTCTTCCCGACATCTCGCTGCCGATGGAGCAGCGTAGGATCGGCGGGATAGGCTTGCTCATCGTAGTCAGGAAGATGGACGCCGTGACGTATGAGTACACTGGCGGTGAGAATGTACTGACCGTTGTGAAGCAATTAAAGAAAACAGGAACTTAAAACAAAGTTATTATGACGGCAATAAAGATATTGAGTGTTGACGATGAGGCGCCGATGGAGTCGCTGATGAAACAGTACTTCAGGCGCCAGATCCGCAGTGGTGAGTATGAGTTCTACTTCGCACGAAACGGTGTAGAAGCACTTGAAATAATGAAAGACACCCCCGACATCGAGATCATTCTTCTGGACATCAATATGCCCGAGATGGACGGTCTGACGCTGCTGGCCAAGGTAGACGAAATGCATAACCCTGCCCTGCGCGTGATCATGGTCAGTGCATACGGCGACATGGCGAACATCCGTCAGGCCATGAACGATGGCGCCTTCGACTTCGTGATGAAACCGATCGACATGGACGACTTGAGTCTGACCATCCAGAAAGCCATTGAACAGATCAACTATGTACACGAGTCGCAGAAGGAGCACTCGCAATTGGAGTCGCTGAAAACAGATCTGACGACGGCCAAAGATATTCAGCAGTACTTCCTGCCGCAGACATTCCCGCCATTCCCTGAAGAAAGCGACAAACTGGATATATATGCTTCAATGAAGGCCGCTAAGGATATCGGTGGTGACTTTTACGACTTCTTCCGCATCGACGATGATCACATCGCTTTCGTGATTGGCGATGTCTGCGGTAAAGGCATCCCCGCAGCCCTGTTCATGGCCGTCTGTCGTACCATCATCCGGTCGAAAGGGGTGGAGTGCAGCTCTGCCCAAGCCTGTATGACGGAATCGAACCGTCTGCTGACGGCCTACTCAGTAGACTGCATGTTCGTCACCGTGTTCTATGCTATTTACAATACAAAGACGGGACTCGTCACCTATTGCAACGCTGGTCACAATCCGCCTCACTTGTTGCGGAGCGACGGCACCGTAGAAGAATTGCCCCTGACGAACAATACCATACTAGGCATATTTAATGAGATAAACTACGAGGAGGCCTCGCTGCAACTGGAACGCGGCGACTCACTAGTAATATTTACCGACGGAGTGACCGAGGCGATGAATCCGAACAGACAGGAGTTTGGCACCGGACAACTGATGGAGACCCTTCGCGGACTGGCTGGCAAGAGCAGTCAACAGATCATCGAAACGGTGAGGGATTCCATCAAGGCCTTTGCCGATGGTGCCGAACAGAGTGACGACATCACAATGTTAGTAGTCAAGAAGAAGTGAATATTGAAAATTGAATAGGCATCGCATCATCATAGGGTCTATGGGAGTCCTGCTGTTGTTATCGGTGGCGGCCATGCTCTACACACGCCATATCGATGACAAGCGCATCGGTGAGTTGGAGTCGAAAATCGGCGAACTGCGCAAACAGGAGAAACAGTCGGAGGTAGATCGCCGCGTGAGCAAACAAATGGAGGAGATAGCCTACGGTCAGCAAGTGCTCGCCGAGGAACGCAGCGATGAAGCCATCCGCCAATCGGAGATTGCCCAGGAGATGACACGCCGCTCGGAGTCAGAACGGCAAAAGGCCATCATTGCACAGGGTATCGCGGAAACGTCTGCCCAAGAAGCGAAGGAAGCCTACCAGATTGCTGAACATCAACGAGCTGTTGCCGACGAGCAGCGCCGACAGGCTGAGTATGCAAAAATGGTGACTGACACGCTAAACTACATTTCGTTGGGGCGAACGCTTGGTTCACAGGCTTACGCCATCTATCAAGCCGATGACAGGGAACTGGGCAATATGCTGGCTTATGCCTCGTACCTCTTTACAAGCGATTACGGCGGCGATCTCTTCAATCCCTCTGTATTCCAGGCCCTCACACAGTCGGCTGGAGGCCGTCGCAATTTCGGAGTCCACAACGGCAGTGTGACGTGCACTAGGATTTCTCCCCGTGACAATCACCTGCTGACAACGAGCACATATGGCGAGATGTTCAGCCACAGCATGCACGGCACTCAGATGCAAACTAAGCGGTTGATGAGCGATAGGAACTACTGTTTCCGCGACGGCTTCGCGGCCAAGAGTGGCAAAGATTTCGCCATCAGTCATACCGGCCATCTAGTAGTTGCCGACGGCAATCAGATACGCGTTGTCTATTTAGAGCATGTCGACCGTCCTTTCAGTCTGCAAGACATCCATGACGGTCGCCAACTGCTGGTTGTCGGTGAGAATAGTGCTGCCCTGTTCGATATCGCCTCCGAGAAGGTCATCAGCACGCGCCACCTCGGCTTCCGTGTTGTCAGTACTGGCAGGCGCGACAACAAACCTCTGCTTTTCGATGATCGCGGAGGCATGCATCTTGTTAACAGCTTTGACGACATCAGACATGAGAAAGTTCCCGTTTCTGGTCAGGTCACTGCCTTTTCCAAGAACGACCGTCCTCGACTCACAGCCTACGGCATGCTCGACGGCACCATTTGGCTGATTGACGGAAAGGGCAAGACATACAAACTCGTGGGACATCTCTCGCAAGTGACGAAGCTGGCGTTTGACGCATACCGGCTCTACTCGTCCAGTTACGATGGCAAACTGCTCTTTTGGACGACCAGTGATCCTCAGATAAAGCCCATTACGCTGTTCCAGTCGGGCAGTTGGCTCAGCGACTTCTGTTTCAGCCGAGACATGGATTACATCTGGACGGGGGAGCACAACGGCACCGTCACCGAATATCTCATTTCAGTGCCCAAGATAGCCCAGCGCCTCCGTCAGAACGTGAAGCGCAATTTCACCCAAGAGGAATGGGACTACTATGTGGGCAAGGGAATACCATATCGAAAGATAAAAGGGAAAAGTGAACAGTGAAAAATTTGCTACCGCTGACAGATATGTATATGCAACGAAATAGGACAGAAACAAACATGTTGAAGCGTATCGCGCTGACGGTGCTTTTGCAACTCAGTGCGGTAGCAAATTTTTCACTTCTCACTGTTCACTTTTCCCTTCTGCACGCCCAAGGTCTTCCGCTGATCCGCAACTATACGGCAGCGGAATATGGCGGGCATAACCGTTGCTACGATATTGAGATCGGTGAGGATGGCACGGTGTTCGTGGCCAATTTCGAGGGACTGCTTTATTACGATCGTGTCCAGTGGCGCATCATCCACTCTCCCGACATCAATCGCGTCACGGTGGTCTATCGCGACAGTAAGAACACCATTTGGGTGGGCGGCTACAACTTCTTTGCCCGTCTGCAGATTCGAGCCAATGGTGAATTGTTTATGCAGCAGATAGGGGGGGACGGTCTGTTCGAAGGCGAGGTGGTAGAAATCTTTGAGAGCGGTGGATCATTGATGTTTGTGGCCAGCGACAATCATATTTATGAAGTCAATGGTAACACCGTATCGCAGAAGAAGCACACGAAAGCCAGATTCAATCCTAGTATCGGATCCGAAATCATATCGATAGAGGCTCTGGGAGAGGGTGAGGAAGATGTCATTCTGAACGATATCACCCAGACGATAGAACTAGACGACGGACTTCAGGTGAAGGTCAAGAGAAACTGTGGTCTGGTGATGGGCGATGACCATGGTCATGACTTCTATACCCTCACCGAGGCTAACGGTCTGTGCTCCGATCAGGTGGCCTTTGTGGTCTACGATGGTCACGGCATGCTATGGGGCGCCACGTTGCATGGCATCTTCTCTGTTGAGATACCGTCGGTCTACAGCTATTTCCTGGCCAAGGACGGGCTCTCGGGTGAAGTACATGCCATCACCTACTTCGATGGAAAAATCTACGTGGGCGGCACCGACGGTCTTTATTATATCGATTCGCATCAGTGTCATCATGTAGCCGACATCAATAACATCTGCTGGGCATTGTGCCAAAGTAGTAACCATCTGCTTGCCGCTACTTCCAGCGGCATCTATCAGATTGCGCAAGGCGGCAGTGTCAGCAGGCTGACCTCTAATGCCACCACCGCCATGTTGGTGGATGGCGATAAGGTGTATGTCGGAGAACCCGACGGTGTCTACCGCTATCAGATAGACGCCATGGGCAGTGGACGGAAAATAGACAATCTCCCGTTGGTGACGGAAATCCGCAAGGACGTTCATGGCGGCTTCTGGTTCCGGAATGTTCACGGTAAGACCAAAGGTACGGATCCCGGCAAACCCCGCGATCCTGTGGCCGACTTGTCCCGTCATCTGTTCATGCCTGTCAGCGACATCGAGGTGATAGCCCAGTATCGTCACGGCAATCAAGTGTGGTTAGGAGGTGACGAGATACTGGCCATCGTCGACACCGATAAGAAAGCCCTTGGCGCGCTCACCGACAGTCGCCACATCCGTTTCCGTTCTATCGTCATGGGTAGCGACAGCGTGCTCTGGGGAGGCTATGGTGATCTGCCAGAAGCTTTTAAGATTGGCAGCGACGAGGGCCGGTTGCACTTTTTATATGCCCTCGACTATGCACCGCTTTCGGGCAAGACCTTGTATCGCTATAAGTTGAACAACGGGCGCATCGGCGGCACTGGCGGCCAGTGGAGTGGCTGGACCGATAAGCAGGATGTCGAATTACTTAACTTGCCCTACGGCTCGTTCACCCTCAGCGTACAGGCCCGACTGGCCAACGGCGAACTATCCGATGTGGCTTTCGTCAACTTCAACGTTGCTTATCCGCTGTTTATGCGTTGGTATATGGTGCTGCTCTACCTGCTCATCATCGCCTATATCGTCTGGCTGCTATTCCGCTACCGTCTGAAGCGGCTGGAAAAAGAGAAGATAAAACTGGAACAGATTGTCGAGCAGCGTACTGCCGACCTCCATAATGCCCAGAACGAACTGATACGTCAGGAGAAGATGGCCACGGTAGGTAAACTGACTGAGGGACTCATCGACCGCATCCTAAACCCGATGAACTATATTATCAATTTCTCTAAAATGTCAAACGACCTTTTGAAAGACCTCAAGGAGAACATTTCAAGGCTCAACCCCCGCGTAAGCCGCCCCCTCTCGGAGGAATCGAGTATCAGCGAAGACGACTATGAAGACACATTAGACATCGTTGACATGCTGACCGAGAACCTGCAAAGTGTAGACCAGTACGGTCAGAACACTAGCCGTATATTGAAAGCGATGGAGGAGATGCTGAAAGATCGTACCGGGGGCTATGTCGACATGGACCTGCTGCCTGTACTCCAGCAAAATGAGGAGATGTTCGACAAGTATTACGCCCAAGAGAAAGAGCAGCATCATATCCATACGTCATTTACCCTGCCCGACAGCGCAATGCCTCTGCATGGCAATCCCGCTATGCTCAGCAAGACCATCATGAGTCTGTTGGACAACGCTGTCTATGCCGTCGCTAGGAAAGCACAGCGTGAGAAGGATTATGTCCCGGAAGTATCACTGGCCGTCACGGTTGCAGAAGACCAGTACGTTCTGAAGATTCACGACAACGGCGTCGGTATAGACGAAAAACTACTCGACAAGATATTCTACCCCTTCTTCACTACCAAGACTACCAGCGAGGCTGCAGGCATAGGTCTCTACCTGAGTCGCGAAATCATACAGAATCACAAAGGCGATATCCATGTGGCGAGTGTCAAGGACGAATATACAGAGTTTACCATCACATTACCCACAATAAAAAGTAAACAATGAAACAAAAAAAACGACATAGAATCATCGATATGGTAAAAGGGCGGATACCTTTTTATCTTTTTACCGTTTTACTTCTTTACTTTTTTTTGCCTTCAACCATCAGTGCCCAAATTGACACGAAGATGCGCGATATATACACTCAGGCCGAGAGCGACTACCAAATAGGCCGCATCGAACAGGCCCGCGATGCCTTGTTGCAGAATCTCAGCACCCTCCATGGCAATCTCCGACAGAGCGCCCTCCGTCTCATTGCACTCTGCTATCTGGCTCGCTTCGACATGGACCAGACCGGGCAATACGCCTCGCTGATGTTGCAGGAGAATCCCTACTACACACCGTCGCCTGGCGATCCGGCGACCTTTGCCGATATAGTGAACCGCATCAAGGCCGGTATGACCGCCACCATTACCACAGCCTCCAGTCAGGCGGAGAGTCTGGCTGAGGCGCCTGTACCCACTACGCTCATCACCACCGAGATGATTCACGACAGTGGTGCCCGTAACCTGCAGGAAGTGCTGGCGGCCTATGTGCCCGGCATGAATATGATTGACTGCAATGACGACATCAACATCGCTATGCGCGGCATCTATAGTGAAACTCAGGAAAAGATACTCATCATGCTTAATGGTCACCGCCTGAATAGTTACGCCACCAACACCGCTGCTCCCGACTTCAGCATATCCTTAGAGAAAGTGAAGCAGATAGAAATTCTGCGCGGACCGGCCTCTTCGCTTTACGGCGACGTGGCTCTGACTGGTGTGGTGAACATCATCACAAAGCAAGGGGCCGATGTCGATGGCCTTCAGATGAAGGTGGGAGCGGGCAATTACGGGCAGATCAAGGCTGATGCCGTCTTCGGCAAGCGCTATTTCGACGTCGATCTGCTCGTTTGGGGCAGCGCATACCGCAACACCGGTGAAAGGCAGAATCACGAGGACGGTTCTGTCCGCATCGGACGCATAGGCCCCCGCACGACTTACGACCTAGGCTTACAACTGGGCTACAAGGGTCTGCAATTCATCTACAATACTCATTTCTCACAGGTGGTTTCTCCCTTCACCATGAGCTCACTCGCCATGTCATACGACCATGACCGCTACCGCACCTACAACGGTCTGTCGCCATGTTTCAGCACCAATTCACAACATGTTGACCTCAGCTATCAGTTTGCTGTTCAGAAGACACAGTTCAGAATCAGTGCCACCTACGACAAGGCAGACCTCACACGCTATCAGGTCCTCAGCGACGAGCCCACGGATATACTGACGCTGGCACTCCCGTTGCCCAACTACATGATACAGACGTTCGACAGTTGCGGAGGCCTCTCCCGCTACATCAACGGTCAGGAGCAAAACTATGGATTCCTACTGAAGGGCAACCATGCCTACACACTCGGCGACAACCATAAAGGCAACATCAACTTCGGAGCAGAGTATGGGCACTTCCAACTCGATGACATCCGCTATCAGATAGGCTACAACTTCACAGAGACCTTTCCTGAGGACACCCGGATACGCGAAACGGGGCAGGGCAGCGAGAACAGGGCTAACGCCTATCTCCAACTGAAGCACATCTATCATTTGTCCACTCTCAACTCTCAACTTATTATCAATGCAGGCCTGCGCTTCGACTATAAGAACCGCTACGACGACACACAGGTGCGTGAACTGTCACCACGAGTAGCCCTCATCTTGCAGCGCCCCAGATGGAGCGTCCGACTGAGCTATTCTAAGTCCTTTGTCGATGCCCCCTACATCTACCGCCAGGCCAATGTGCTGGCAAATCTCATACGCGATGACAACAGCTCCGCCAACCTCCTGCCTGAGCGCGCTCACTCCTTCCAACTCTCATTTGCCGGCAACAACTGGGTCAAGGGACTGAATTTCGAGGTCAACGGCTTCTACAACCGCGCCGACGACCTCATTATGACCAACATTCTCGCTTACAGTAACGCTGGTCAGAACAAGACCGGTGGCATGGAACTGATGGCGGCCTACAAACAATCTCGGTTTACCGCCGACTGGAACCTCACTTGGACCCATACCTTCAAGTCTAATCTTTCAGAAATCAGTCTGTTTGAGAAATTGACACCTTACTATCTCAATGACATCGACGACAACAACAATACACCGGCCATCATGTCGAATCTTGTGCTCAGCTGGCAGGCTACACCACAGTGCAGACTTCATACGCATGTGCTCTTCGAAAGTCGTCAGACATCTTATAACATCGACCTTGAACAATATGCCTTGAGCCGCACCAGTTACCTCGACTATGCCTTCTACAACCTTTTCCCAGGCAGAGAAGAGAAGGCTGCAGCAGCCTGGGAGGATGCAGGCGCTTCTACCGGGAAGATTATCAGTCGCGAGGAGATACCCGCCCGTTGCATATTCAGCATTGGCGGTGATTATACCTTCGGTCCCGTCACTATCGCACTCAACATCCACAACCTTCTTGGCACCCATTATCACCGTAGCGGCATGAACACTAACGTCATCCCGCAGCAGGGCCGATGGTTCATGGGTAGCATCACCGCCCGTTTCTGAATAACTCAATATTAAAACATAAAATTTAAACTTAAGATGATGGCAACAAACAGAACAATTGCAAAGTCGATGCTTATGGGCATCGTTACCACTGTCTTTATCGGTTTCGGATTCAGTGCCTGTACTGCCAACGAGGACAGCCCTACCCCACCAGAGGTACAACATGACTACTCAGCGTATGAGGCTTATGGCCTGACTTATCACAATTTCGATGACGCCGACGATGTAAAGATTCTCAATGCCGACACCACGATGATTGCCGTGAAGAAGTCGCTGGCCGACAAACTGGGCATCCAGTCATTCGTCAATCACCCCATCGGCATCTGGGACGCTCCCTCGCATCTGGCCTACGGACGCAAAGCCCTGGAAGAGCGATTGGAAGGCGACACATATATCCTCAAGGTCACAAAAGCCACCGTCGCAGAGCTCATCGGCAACAAGGCCAGTCAGTTATGCACAGATATCTATGTGAACGAAAAGGCCGCCAATGGCACTAATCTCAGTGCCAAGTATACCGACGAGGATGGCATAATCCACCCCGCCGTTGTGCAGAAAACTGACCCCTACGGCTACGACAAAGAATACCACTTGGAAGGCGACATGCACTCCCTCCAGCAACTCGATGCCATCCAGAAAGGTGAGTATGAGTACATGACGGCCGAGGAGCTCTTTAATAAAAGGCCCAACGGCTCATGGAGAAAGCGCATCATCTCCATGCACAACAAGATTGAGTTCGACCATGATATTCCACTGGGCAAAGACTCCAAGGACTCCATCAACATCGCTGGTGAGATCCCCATCGACTTCGAGTTAAACTATTTCCTAACCTTCGATCCAGAATTGTACTGGGAGCACTGGTGGACTCTGGTTCCCGATCTTATCGTGAGGAAGTTTGAGACAGGCCTTGAAGGTGAGTTCGGATTCCATCCCAAAGCCACCATCGGTTTTAAGAAACAGATAAAACTGCCAGAAGACAAGGGTAAGGTCAAACTGGCATCATTCAGCAGTTTCTCCTTCAGTTTCATGGTAGGCCCAGTCCCAGTGACTGTCGTAGTTGAGCCAGGCATCTACCTGCAACTCGATGCAAGCGTCTCCGGAGCTTTGCAGTTCGGATTCGAATACAATTACGCCAATTCATTCAAGGCTGGTATCCGTTATGACTACGGCAAAGGATGGAAAAACATATCAGAATATGATGTAAAAGAGAACAAGTTCAACTTCATCCTTCCCCAAATAGATTTCAAGGCAGAGGCTGGCGTCGCCATCTTCATAGCGGCCGCCGCAAAGATCTACGACGTGGCAGGACCGGAACTGGGCATCGGACCCCGACTGGGTGCAGAGGCCGAACTTACTGTCAGTCCCGATGGCATCGACTACAAACAGGAAGTAAACATGAGGCTTCAGGCTTGGGCTGGAGCCAAGGTTGAGATCCTGGGTTACAAACTGGCAGAGTGGAGCACACGCTTCGACTTAGCCGGTCCCTGGACAATCCTGAAATACCCAGAGGAATAAACTTCTTAACATTATTTAGGATGCAAAAAACGAATATAAACGGATTTTTCTATATACTTGCAATCGATAGACCAAATTTCATTATTAATAGATTAAATTTTTGAGATTATGAACAAGATGAACAATCCATTTTCAATCAGAAAGTCTCCAGTAGCGAGGAAGACATTCCTGACACCTGTTCTACAACTAAATAAGGATAAGTGAAGCCCATTTTTCGCCCCCTGTACACTTGCGGTGCTTTCAACCGCAAGGCGCAGAGAGCTGTCATGTACAATACGGCCTGCGGCACATGCTACACATTTGAGGACGTATCGGCGCTGCTGGTCAATGAGGTACTGGCAGGTAAGAGGGAATGTCCTATTGACACGGTGCATATCGCGACAGTAACCGGTGCGACCGAAGAACAGGTCATCGCGTTCTGTCGCGATACTTTGATGCCTATAGGACTCGTTCACGACCATGTGTTCACTGACGAAGAGTGGCAGCAGTAC
>JAEEGJ010015532.1_pt1 | contig 17731 bp, 6 predicted proteins | sample 8958761 | NCBI WGS metagenome assembly JAEEGJ01 (sample SAMN16246546, study PRJNA631951) | gut metagenome | biome: gut microbiome; feature: rumen; material: RS-attached | host: Bos | place: Iran: Karaj | collected 2018-10
AGCCCTTGCAGAATCGTTTGAGTATGTCGTTGGGTGCGCAACTTTCGTTTTCATCGTTCGAATCCGTAGCGTTTAGGTTAAATTGCACTTCGGGCTTGTGGTCGCTTAGCGGAATATCGACGAGCGCGAATGTCTGCGGCGCTTTTACGCTGGATTGTGGCGCCTCTTCAACGGAAGAACCCGCGATTACCGGCAGTCTCGCATTCAGTGTGTTCCAGACGTAATGCGTAGCAATCGTCGTCCATTCGTCTTTGTGATTCCAGATGGGGAGCGATTCCCGCTTGAATTCTTCTTCGATGATGTTCTTTGTCTGCGAGTCGGCGAGGGCGTCTTCGAGTGTTTTGAGGTCCAAACCGAACTGATGAAATTTTGTACGTTCGAAAATGCGATGGAGCGCATTACCGGCGTGTGAACCGCGTGGAAATTTTTTTGCCGTTTCGTTCAAGTGCGTTTGGTAATCAAATGATGGATCGGCTGCAATGGAACAATCGACTGCGGCTGTATCGATATCACGAATCTGGACTGTTGGCGTACGTGCTGTTGTAAAATCGGCACCGTCAGGGTTGAGTCGGTCTCCATCATCCGTATCAACGAGCGAATCTGCTTTCCCGGAGAGCGAACTGTAAGAATATTGCATGATGCTTGCATCGGCGAGTTTTTTTTGCAAGTTGGACATGCAACTTCTTTGCTGTAAAATGTTGTCTGAAATTTCGTCAGGGCTTAATGTTTTTCCGACTCCGGAGAGGGCGTTGAGCGGCTTGAGAATGTTCGTGCGAACATCTTTGCTTAATTGTTTCGGATTCCACTCATCGATTGTTTGTAATGTTGTTGTATATGAACTTTGGGAATCAACGAGTTTTCGGATGGAGCTTTCGAGGAACTGGAATTCCCTTTTGACACCTTTGGTGTTTTTCCATTTTTCATAGCGGGGCAAAATCAAAATGGACGATGCTCGTGTGAAATCGACATAAAAGAGTCGTTTCCATTCTTCGAGTTCTTCTCGATCGCGGATGGATTTGGCATAATCGCTGAATCCAAGGCGTAATTCGTCATTTTCGTGGTAGAAATAAGGGCCTGTCGAGTTTGGATTTTTGCCCGCGATACCGGCTACGGAAATCACGACTGGAAATTCGAGGCCTTTGGAGGCGTGAATCGTCATGACCTGTACGGCGTCGTAGTCAGTGCTTTTTTCGACGAGGTTGCCGTCTTCGTCGTCGGCGCTGTCATTATAGCAGGCGAGAGCTTCCAGATGGCGAACTAGGTCTTCGACAGAACAGTTGTGGTTGTAGAGATATTCGATGCAGTAATTGCCAATTTGACGAAGCTTTGCCAAGTTCTGCAATTTGGAAATTTCCATCAAACGCTCTTCGATTTGTGTATCGCTGTAAATGCGTTCGAGCATTTCGGCGTAGCGGCGTTTTTGTGCGAGGTCGCGCCAAATATTCAATTTTTGGCGTTCAGGATTGTTCGGATCGTCAAATGAATTGCTTTCGACGGTGTGGATGTCTTGTCGTGCGATTCTGAAAAAATCCGTGATGAGGGCTTCGCTTAAAAGGCGCCTGTTCCATGCGGAAAAATCGGGTGCGTCGATGGCCTTGAAAATGGCTATCCATTCGGCGCATTCGCGGCTGCTGAAAAGATTGCTGTCTTTGTAGCGACTGAACGGGACACCCGCAGAACGCATGGCGTCTTCGATGGATTCCATTTCGCTGCGACTTCTGGCAAGGATGGCGAAATCCTTGAACGTGACGTTCCTGAGTTTGGTGCAGTCTTTTTTGTCGAATACTTGCAGGGCCGTTTTTTTATCATCGACAAAAGAACACCATTCTACAATTTTTTTGACGGCGGTTCGTGCAAAATCGACTTCGGAAATATCTTCGTTGCTAATCCATATCGGGGCAATTTCTTTGCCTCTGATTTGCGGAGGAATCTTGACTTGCTTTGGACTTTGCGGAGGGTAGGAGGGCTCAAATTCAACGAGTTTGGTCGAGCCTTCGTTGGGCGTGAAAAAATCGCCTTCAAAAAGCTTGTTGCAACCTTCGATGATCCCTGTTGTCGAACGGAAATTCGTCTGTAGCGACATTCCGTTTTTGATTTCGTGAATCGCCTTTTGATAGACGTTCACGTCGGCACTTTGGAAACTGTAAATGGATTGTTTTGGGTCGCCTACGACGAATATCTTGTCGAATACAGAACTGAAAATATCCCACTGCAGTTGGTTCGTGTCCTGGAATTCATCGATGATGGCGTATGTGTATTGCGCGCGGAGCCTGTTTTTAAGCGACGATTCTCCGCTGCTTTTGTCAAGAACGGCGCGGTGTACCGAGAGAATCATATCGTTGAACGATTGACACTTCATTTCGATTTTTTTGTTCTGCCATTCTTCGAAAATGACGGGCGCCTGCGTCACCAGAAATTCGTTAATCAGGATTTTGTTAATCGAACCGAGATAATCCTTTAAAGTCTTGAACGCCATAAACGCTTCGAAGACATCTGTAGGCCAGTTGATTTGAACATACTCGTTGTCTTTGAATGATACTGCCGAGAAAAGAGATTTTCCTTTTTCCCAAGTTTTGAGCGTGTTCAGAAAATCGGTAATTGTATTTTTTGATTTCTCGCCAAATTTTTCGTAAGGATTGTTTTCTAGTATCGAATAAGCATTGTTGAATGCGGGAATGGTAAGAATGTCTTCGAAAGTCCTTGCGCCAGCCAAGGCAAATGTATCTTCTTTGCTTAAAACTGTCCCGCAAATGTTGATTCCTTCGGCATTGTCAAGCGGAATAATTTCATGACCGTCTTCGCTGCCTTTGTAGGAATTGGTGATGCTTTCGAGTCCTTCAATGATTTTGTTTGCAATAGATTTTGCAGATTCGTTTTTGAGTAGAAATTGAAAATGGGTATCATCGCTCCATTTGTCGCGAATGTATTGTTCGACCAAATCCCTGACTTTCGAATCGTCAATCATCGACATGTCAAAAGGCCTGCCTGCATCGTAGGCGTATTCCTTGAGCGCTTTTTGGCAGAACGAGTGGATGGTAAATATGGCGGCGTTATCGACATCCTGATAAGCTTTTGCGAATAAAGCTAGCGTGGAATCGTCGATTTCCGTTTGCGTTTCGTCTGTCTTGTCCAGTTTTTTGCTGTCGAGGACTTCGTCAATCTTTTTGCGGATGCGGTCTTTCAGTTCACCTGCCGCTTTTTCGGTGTAGGTGACGATGAGAATTTTTTTGAGAGGCGTTCCGAGGCTTATGAGTTTTGCCACCATCAGCTGGATGGTGTATGTTTTGCCCGTGCCTGCCGAGGCTTCAATGAATAGGCTTTTGGAAGGGTCGAATTTGCGAAGGCTGAAGTTTTCCATGACTATACCTTCCTTTTCTTTGTGACTTTGCTTGTTTCGCTAGGCTTGCTTTTGCTGGGCGCGTTCACTGTAATTTGCATGAGCGATTGCATTTTTTCGACAGCCTCTTTCCATTGATTTTGGAAAAGGGTTGCTTCGAAGCCTACGTCTGTGATGGGGTCGAAAAGCGATTTCTTTTCGAAGTATGCCCAAGGCCCTTTAAGAAGTTGTTCCTTGAAAGAGCGGATGTCCTTGATGTTCGGCGAATCCAGGAGAGACGCGGGAACCGCTTTGGAGAAGGGGCGGCTTGTTTCATCGCCGAATGCGGCGGTATAGATGTCTTGCAATATTTCTTGTGCCTTGACGGGCGTCATGGATACTGTTGCCGTCGCGGCTTCGCTAGCGATGTCGCTGTTGTAAATCGCAATATTGATGGTTTGCGTTTTTTGAGCGTTATCTCCGTTGGCACGCTCCGCAATGACTGCCAGCGATTTGACGTAAGACGGTAGGAACTTTTCTATAGACGGCTTGCTTGTAGAAGATGAAACCGCAATCATTTGCGTAATCTTTTCTGGGTTGTCGCTATCGCACCAGTCGAGCGTTCCTGACAAAGACCATTTTTCGCTGTTGTTGCGATTGAATTGAATATCCTGTATTTTGGATTTGTAGCTCCACGATTCCTTGATTTGATGGACGAGCGGTTCTCCCATTTGCGCCAAAATCATGTTCTTGCAGTTTTCCGTTTCGGCGAGGAGCCTACGCCCGAAAATACCGTCGGGCATGTTACCTTTGTATTGCGATTCTTTTTTGAATCTTTCAAGTTCTTCGGATTCATGCGAAAGTTCTGCGGCAACCATCATCTTGAGCAGTGCGCTTTTCTGCAAAGCGTCAAAGTGGATGGGCTCGAACAGTTCCTTTTCGGGATCGTCCGTGTCGCTTTCGGCGAGCATTTGGCTGATGCGGAATACAAAGGGGTCCTTTAAAAAGTTGCTCAGCGTGTATAGCGGAACACGTTCTGGGCATTTTACAGTGGTGTTTGGACTTATGTCCTGCGTGGAGCCCTTTTGCGGATTGATATGGGCGAATCCGTCTTGCATCATATTGAGGAACGCGCGTTTGCTACGGAGGCTCTTTTGCGTGAACAGTTCATCAAAATTGCGGGTCTCGTCCAGCGAAATTTTTTCTTCGGGCCATGCATCGGCTTGGCTAATGTCGCAGACAGAATTGATGAGGAATCTACGGATGTCGTTTACCACGGAGGTCGGGTAAAGTTCCGCATCTTTACGGATGTCTTGGTTCACGTAGCTGATGTGGAAACTTTCGCTGGTGCTCATGAGCTGGCAGAGGAATGCGTAACGGCGCTTGGCGATAGGCGAATCGTCGCCCGGCCACGGTGTGCACGATTTGCGGAGGTCCAGCGTGTTGTGCTGTTTGGCGCCGGGGAAGTTCATGGAATCGCCGCCGATAAAGAACAGGTGCTTTACCGGAATGATTCGGTTCGGAATGAAATTCATGAACGTGATGCCGTTGACGAATAGGCTGCCGCAGCTGTAAGCGGAAGATTGCGCCGCTGTGAGGAGTGTCTGTTTGACAATTTTCCACGATATGCTTTTGAGGCCGGCGTCCATCTGATTGCGGAGCCCTTCGATGCCTTGTGTCACGTTGTTGATGATGATGGATTCGCTTGCGAAACCTTCTAGCGGACTCGACATGGAAATCCATTCATTGATAAAATCGTTTAACTTATCTATGTCGGCAACGCGGTTTTCTCCGACTTGTTTCTTGCATCCGCCGAATTCCATCCATTTTTCGAGTGAGTCAATGCATTCTACGAACTTGCAAAGCGAATGGGTGTCGCTTGTCGCCATGTCGGAGTAGGGCATAATCACGTCATCCGATACCTGGAGCGGATTTTTCGTCATCTTGGCGAGTAGAAGCCTCTTGACTCCATCGAGCCAGTCTTTCTTTTTGTGTTCGCGGTCGCGATAGACGTTTGTCCCTTCAATCCAGCTTTCCCATTTGTTTACATCGTCTTCGGTAATGTGGCGGGTCTGCTGCACGACGGGGTTGCGTATGAGCGAGAAAAAGTCAGGGCGGGTGATTGTTCCCTGCTCGGGTATTGCGAATAAATTTTCCAGTGCGTTTTCTGTTTGCGAGCTTCTGGCGGGCGAATCGACAATCGCAAAAGGTATATGCAAAAATCCTTCTTTTGCGTTATCGCCGGCATATTTTTTCTTTTCTGGCGTCTGGTCAAAAATCGTCTTGATGGCAGTGCGGTAACTGTCCAAGTTGGGGGAAACGACAAGTATATCGCTGATGCGCGCACCCTTCTGCATGAGCTTGCAGATGGATGTGTGGAGCGCTTCGATTTCGCGAATCTTGGTGGGGGCGGCAGTCACATCTAAGCTAAAGTCGTGCGCCTTGCAATCGACTGCGGTAAAGTCCGGCAAGACGTTGCTGCGGTTTGCGATGGCGTATTGCACCTTGTGCAAAAGTGTATCGTGCGGGAGCTCGCTTGCGTCGCTCATCTCGTCGCCTGTGCGACCGCTCATGCTGAAATCGAAATCGTAGTTTACGGCTTGGCACCAAAGCTTGATGTTGTCGCGGCCGGAACGCCCCCAGTTGCAGAGTAGCGTGTTTTCGGATTTCGCTTCCTCGGCCGTGTATTCGACAATGTCATCGATATCGTTTTCGTGAGAATCGTTCTTGATTTCGACGGACATTTTTTCGCGGACCCTTTCGATGCTTCCGCTATTGTCGTGCCACTGTCCATCACGTGATACCCAATTTCTGTGGATTGTCGCGTTTTGGGCGTGTATCGATGATGTGTCTTCCCAAAATTCCATGCACGGATTTTGAATGTAGGCATAGACATCGTGCGTTTCGGAGTATTTCTGCAAGATGACGCGATAGAATTGCCCCATGCCACCAAGCCCGAAAATAAAGAGTGGCGTATTGCCGATGCGTTCCGTGTGAAAGTGTACGTTCCCGTCTTTGTCGTGGCAAGCGAAGTACAAGTACGGGATGGTCATGTATTCCGTGCGTTCGCCGTTTTTGCGCTTGGCTTCGTTTTCGAAAACTTCGGACAGTAGGGATTGTTTACCGTTATGGGCGTGGAAAATGGCGGAGTAGAGCTCGCGCTGCCAAATTTCGCGTTTTGAAATTTCTTTGTTCGATTTGGCGAAGAATGTGTCGAGATTGCCCTGTTTCCATTTTTCGAGAATGCCCGGAGCGGGGTTCCCGTCGGTGCCGCGAATGAATCCGTGCGGCCTGCTTGTTTCGTATTCCAAGAACAGCGAAGCCATCTTGCCCGCAAAATCAAAAAGGTGCGTTTCGTCGAGATTGCCGTCAATGACTAGATAACGTTGGACTTCTTCGTCCATTTTCATGTAATTCGGGACCCCGCCCGTTTCTTTGACGAGGTAGGCGAGAATCACGTTCCTGAGCATGTCTGCGTTCAGCTTTTTTTTGTGCAGGTCGTCGCCGATGAGGATCTCCATCAAAAAACGGTCAATCATCATGGAATTGAACCCGGCGAGCGAATCCTTTTTTTGCACCCATTTCAGTCTGAACCACTGTTCCAATTTCGGATCAGGGAACAAGACGACTGGCGCCTCGAACGGGTTTGTCCAGGCTTTGGAAACCGCCTCAATCATTTCGTCGGCAAGATTTTCGAGATTTAACGCAAATTTCAGGTATAGCATGACTATAATATATCTTTAGTTTATGTCATATTTTGGCATCCGTTGTCAAATTCGACAGAAAACCATTTTTCTTCGATGATTTCGTAGTCGGAGCCGCCGTTAAAGACGTTTGCGTTGCCATAGACTTCGTATCCTTTGCGTATGGAAACTTTGCAGGCGAACTTTTCGGATAGGATTTTGCAAACCTCGGTGACATCGGCTTCGGGAATGTTCTTGCAGACGTTCTGGATGTTGTTGTCGCTTGTGTTTCCGCTTGCATAGCCGACGAGGCTCACGTTGAGCTGTCCGTTGATTTTTCGGAGCAAAAACGTGTAGCCGTTATGCAGAAATTCGGAGGAAGCTGCCGTGGCGGCGAGAACGTCTGCATTACAGTAAATAGAACCAATGACACTGTATTCGTAATCCATGACAGAATAATAGTAAGAAATATATCCAAATATGGATTGTTTATGGTACCCTGCCCACATAAATTTCATTTTAGCATTATAAAAGGTCGTCAAGCTGAAAGTTTTCGGTTTGTCATAAATAGACATTTACATTTTATATATTTAAAACGATAAATAATAAGGTGTAATTAGAACGAAAATAAGGGCTTTTTATAATGAAATTTATCCATACTGCGGACTGGCATCTTGGCAATACGATGCACGATATTGACCGCACACGTGAAACAGGCGCATTTTTGGAATGGTTGAAAACGGAAATCGCGGCCATCGGAGCCGAGGCGCTTGTCATTGCGGGTGATATCTTCGATGTCGTGAATCCGTCGAACATCGCGAAGACGCAATACTACAAGTTTTTGGCTTCGCTCCTTACGACGAAATGTTCCAATGTTGTCGTTATCGGGGGCAATCACGATTCGGGTTCGCTTCTCGATGCTCCTGCCGAAATTCTTGAAGCGCTGAACATCAAGGTGGTGGGCTCTATCAATAACCGCAGTATAGACGATTTGGTTGTCGAATTGAAAAACGGCGATGGCCAGGCGATTGGCCTTTGCTGTGCTGTGCCGTTCATGCGTAATTTGGAACTGGAACAGTTTTATAAGTCTAGTGCCGGGAACAGTGCCGGTGACGAAGATGGCGCAAACGATGAGGATTTGCTGAAACATCTTTATGCGGACGTGTATCGTCGTGCTGTCGAGTTGCGTGGTGACCGCAATATTCCGATTATTGCGACGGGTCATTTGTATGCTTCGAACCTCTCGGGCCGCGATAGCGAAAGTGTTGAGTCTGGAACCGCTGAGAATGTCGCAAACTCCATTGATGATGGTGTCCGCGAAGTTGTCGGAACGCTTGGCAATGTCGATGTTTCTACGTTCCCGAGCGAACTGGATTACGTGGCACTTGGACATATTCACTATACTTCCATGGTCGCGAAAAATCCGAAGGTGCGTTATTCCGGCTCACCGTTCGTGATGGGATTTGACGAGGCCAACTGCAAGCGTTATGTGCTCGCGGTCGATGTTATGCCGAATGCGGAGCCGACGGTTGCCAAAGTTGAAGTCCCCAAGACCGTGCGATTCGAACAGTTCAAGGGCGATATCGAATCGCTCAAGCGGAACTTGCAGAATCTCGAAACGGAACTGCTTTTAAATCCGATGGAAACGTACGTGGATTTGCTATTGACTTCGGGGAATTTTGTGAGCCTGAACGACGCTCTCGAAGCCGAAGAGTCGGGAAAACATTTTGTGGTCAAACGCCACCGCATTTCCCGTGACATTTTACGTGGCGCGAATAGCTTTGACGATTGCGTGGAATCCACGAAGCAATATACGAAAGAAGATTATTTCAGAATGCTTATCGCGTCGAATGCTCAAGAAAACGAAAGTGCCGATGTTGTAAAAAATCAGTACGACAAGTTTATTAGTTTGTTTAACGAAGCTGTCGCCAAGGCGCACGAGAACGCATAAGAGGGAACGATGAAGATTAAGAAAATTGAATTCTGCAATATCAATTCCCTGGCGAATGAATGGACGATTGATTTTGAATCTCCGGATTTTGCGAATAGCGGCATGTTCTGCATTTCGGGCCCGACAGGCTCTGGAAAGACGTCGATACTCGATGCGATTTGCCTTGGACTTTACGGGAAAACGCCGCGCTTGGGCGCCATTGTGGGTGAAACGAATGAGGTGATGACTTATGGTGCCAAGAGTTGCTTTGCAAAGGTGACTTTTGAATGTGGCGGAACTGTATATTCGGCACGTTGGGACCAACATCGCTCTGCAAAAACGAACAGGCTCCAAAAATATTCCTGGGTGCTGACGAACGAAACCTCGCAGGCTGTAGAAGCGTCTTTCTCGAAACAGTCGGAAATCGAAGCGACGATGACGCGCATCATCGGGCTTGACTTTGGACAGTTTACGAAATCGATGATGCTTGCGCAGGGCGAATTCAACAGGTTCTTGAAATGCAGTGAAAATGAACGTGCCGCAATCCTTGAAAAATTGACTGGCGACAGCATTTATCGAAAAATTGCCGTTGCCGTGCACGATTTGTATGCGAGTGCAAATAAGGCCGTCGAGGATGTCGAAAATAAGATTGGCGCAGTAACTTTGCTTACCGAAGAAGAACTTGCGGATTTGAAAACGAAAATTGACGAGGCAACGTCGCAAAAAGAAAAATTGGCTCACGACGAAGAACATTATCGTGATGTTTGCGCTTGGTTCGAGAACTTGCACGGGATTGAATCGCATCTAGAAACGGCGAAAAATCAGTTGAAAATTGCGGAACGCGAACAGGCCGAATTTGAACCGAATCGCGAAAAGTTGGAACGTGCATTACGCGCTCAAGAAGTGGAAACATTGTATGCGGAATACAATTCGGTTCGTATAAACTTTGCGGACATGGAATCGCAACTTGATACGAACAAGGCGAAACTCCCCGAAGCAGAATCGAATCTTGAAAATGCGGCTAAGGAGAATGGCGAAAAACAGGCTGCGTTTGAAAAATGTAAGGTCGATTATACCGCAAACGAATCTATTTGGGAACAAGTTTCTTCAATGGATGGCGATATTCGGAATGCCCGTACGCAGCTGAAAAATTTGGAAATCGATGCTGCGAAGGCGACTGCGGAAATGTCTTCAATTCAGTCCAACATCGCCGAGACTGGCAAGAAAATTTCTGAGAATGAACTTTCGCTAGAAAAGGTGGAAAAGTATATTGCGGCCAATCAGAAAGACGAATCGATTGATGGATTGCTCTCGCTTTTGAAATCGCAGATTGCGGAGTGGAAAACCGAAAATGCGTCCATCGCCGAGACATCGCAAACGCTTGAATCCCAGAAGAATGCGCTGCAAGAATTTGATGTATCGTGTGAACAGCAAAAAAAGGAATTGATTGCACTGCAGGATTACTTGGCGGAACATCGGGCCGATGCGAACCTGGTGAATCTCTTGCCCGAAATGAACGGCTATGCGAATGATGTGGAAAGCCATCACGGGGAATCTGCGCGGTTACAACGTGAAATCGAATCGAAACAGAATCAGCTTGCGAATTTAGCTAGTGAACGCGAGCAGGCCCAGGCAAGTTTAAATGCGCTGCAGAAAGATAAAGAAATAATTATTCAAGAAGATGTTCCTGTTGTCGTTGCGGAACTGCGGCGTAGCTTAAAGCCGGGTAAGCCGTGCCCTGTTTGCGGCTCGTTGGAACACCTATCGTGCGAAGAATCGGCGAAGATTGAAAATGGTGTTGACTGCTTGAACGATTTTGCAAACAAATTGCGTGAAATCAATGGCGAAATGGAACAAATCCAGCGTAAACTGGACGGTTTGGCATCGCAAGAGCAGAATTTCATGGATATGCTTCGGGAACTTGCGGAAAAACGGAATAACGAGACTGCGGCAGAATCGTCTGCGCTTGAACTTTTGAATGCAAAACTCGAACCGTGGAAAATTACGGCAACTTTTGAAACTGTGCGAGATATTTTGCAGAATTTGTTGTCATTAAAGACAACGTACTTGCAAAAAAAAGAAAACGCCGATAGTTTGTTGGATAAGGTTACTAATGCGGCTGTGAACCGCGCAAAGCTTGCGGGCGATGTGAACGTGGCTGAACAGAGTCTCCAAAAAACACAAATCAAGGCGCAGGAACTTTCGCAGAAAATCGAAACGACTTTTGCACTGTGGTTCTCGAATATCCGCATGGACGATGTTGATGCGCTGCTTGCCGAGCTGGAAAAGAAAAATGATTATTGGAAAAAGGCGCAGGACAAAAAAGTAAAAGTCGAAAGCGATTTGGAAAAGAATCGTTCGAAAGCGGCGCAACTCAAGGAAAATCTTGTACAGGCGCAGTCAAGGCTCGATGAAATAAAGCGCAAACTCGATGAATCCCGGAATGCGCTTGCTGCTTTCGAAACAAAGCGCAGAGAAATGTTTGGCGAAAAATCCGTTGACGAAGAACGCAAAGACGCTCGTGACCGCCGCGAAACAGCAGAACGCTTGGCGAATGACGCCCGCCGCAAAGAACAGCAAATGCGTGAAACGAAAATATCGCTTGACAATTCCATTGCGGATTTGAACAACCGAATTACCGAGACTCAACCGAAACTTGCGGGACTGCAAACGCTTTTCCTCGAAAATTTATCATCGAAGAATTTTGCAGATGAGCAGGAATTCCTGGCGGCGAAACTTCCCGAGGCGGAACGCAAGTCGCTCCAGCAATCGCAAAAACGCATGGAAGAAAATTTGACATCCGCACAAACGTCGGTCAAGAATTTTAACGACCAGTTGGCGGAACACCAGCAAAAGCGCAACTTCGAAGAATCCGAAGATGTGGCAAAGCAGAATCGCGACACGGTAAAGACGCAGCTAAACGAATGTACCGTGAATCTTGCGACCTGGACGGAACAGCGGAAGAACGATGCACAACTCCGTCAAAAGTTCAACGACATGCAGGCGGAACTTTCTGCGCTCAAGTCCAAGCGTGCGGATTGGGAACAGATGCAACGCTGGTTTAACGGCAACAGGCTCGAAACGGGCAACGGCGATGTGTTTGTCAAGTTCATCCAGACGATTACGCTCCGTAATTTGCTGAAAATCGCAAACGGCTATTTACGCGATATGTTCCCGCGTTACGAAATGGTGACCGAGCCGAATACGCTCAACATCCAGCTTGTGGATCATGACAACAGCGATGCCGTGCGCCCGATAGACAACATCTCCGGCGGCGAAGGCTTCCTTGTGAGCCTCTCCTTGGCGCTTGGCATCTCGACGCTTGCGAGCCGTAATGTGCGCATTGATTCCATGTTCCTCGACGAAGGTTTCGGAACGCTCGATTCCAAGATGCTCCAGGAGACGGTTGTCGTGCTTCAAAAAATGCAGCAGGAAAAAGGCAAGCTTCTCGGAGTGATTACGCATGTGGATTTGGTCAAAAGTGAACTCCCCACACATATCGAAGTCACGCCTTGCGGCGGCCGCAGCGTCCTTAGCGGTGCAGGCGTGGAGCGTTGTCATTAGTGTGCGTGTTTTTGCTATAATTGGCGCAAAGTATAATATGTGTTTTGTCGAGAAGGAGTGAAAACATGCGAGCGCTGTTATGGATGACTTTGTTTGCGGTATCAGTCATCTTTGCTGAACCGGTAAATCTTGCCCAGCTAAAAGATGATTATATCGCTCAGTCCGGCGACACCCTCACGGATACGCTGAGTGGCGACTATATGCTGTCGATTGCTGATGGTGCCGAAGTGGTGCTCAAAAATGTGGTTGTTGTCGGGGATGAGTATGCACATGGTGGAGCGGGGATAACTTGCAAGGGTTCCTGCACGATTATTCTCGAAGACTCGAATTATGTCAGACCTTTTAGTCAGGAGGCTCCCGGTATTTATATACCGGAAGGTCACACGCTTGTTATTGAAGGCTCGGGTTCCCTTGATGTCCGTTCCGACGGCTTTTCTGCGGGCATTGGTGGCAGTGACAGATATCATCCCTGTGGCGATATTGAAATTCGTGGTGGCGTAATTACTGTTAACGGAGGGACTGCTTCGGCGAGTATCGGCGGTGCAGACGGTGGCAAATGTGGCAATATCCTGATTAGTGGTGGAACTATTTATGCTAAGGGACATAATGGTGCTGCTGCCATTGGATGCGGTAAATTTGGAAAGTGTGGCAATGTTACGATTACTTCCGGGGTGAAAAAGATTGTTTTGGAAAAAGATTCTGGAACCGTAAGTAGTATTGGGTTGGGAAGTGTCGGCATTCGCGGCAAGATTGTTATTGATGGGATGGAAACAGAAAAAGTGACGGACAGCGTGTTCACCTTTGTTCCTGGTAAATATCTCTCAATCAAGTTCGACAAGAATCACAAAGATGTCGTGGGAACGATGGAGAATCAAAAGGTCGTTTATCGTGCAACCTCGTTACTTTCGAAGAATGCTTTTGTACGTAACGGTTGGACGTTTGTTGGGTGGAATACAGCGGCCGATGGCAAAGGCGTTTTTTACGCCGACCATGCAGAAATAAAAAATACTGCAGATAAACTTGACTCTATAATGACGCTTTATGCTCAATGGAAAGAGAATGCTGAACTTTCGTGGGCGACCATTGACGGTGTCAGACCGTATTATTTTCTTGACGGAAAAAATCCTGTTCCGGTGGTCTATTCCGTGACATCGTTAGACGAAAAAATTTTGAAGGAAGGTTCCGACTACAAGGTCGTTGTTACGAATGGTCAAAAAGAATTTGGAGTGGACGCAGTGAGTTCTGCCGGCGATTATGTTTTTACGGTTAAAGGTGTTGGCGTTTATAAGGGCTCGCAGTCTTTCGAGTTTACGGTGACCTCGGGAAATGTTGTCAATCTAGCATCGCTGACAGGCGATTATGTTGCGAAAAAAGGCGATATCCTTACGGGCAAGCTTGCGGACTCTTGCAAGGTTTCGATTGCTGCTGATGCAACGATAAAAATCAAGGATGCGGTAATCGATAGTGTCGATGAAGAACGCTACCAATCTCAAGGAGTGCTCAAGTGTGGCTGGGATAAACCTAGCTGGTCCGGACTCACCTGCGAAGGAAACTGCACGATTATTCTAGAAGGTGAGAATATTGTGAAGGGTTATTGTTGGATGGGGGCGGGTATTTATATATCGCAAGGTCATACGCTCACGATTGATGGCAAGGGGTCCTTAAAAGCAACTGCTGGTGGTTCGGGTGTTGCGGGTATTGGAGGGAGTGGAGACGATAGTAGAAATGGCAATATAGTGATTCTTGACGGAAAAATTGTGGCCGATGGTGCACCTGGAATTGGAGGCGGCAGTAGGGAATCCTCAGCCGGTGGTATAACGATTAAGGGCGGCTCGGTTACAGCGAAAAGTGTTGGTGATTATGCTGCTGGTATCGGTGGTGGATATGGCGGATATGGCGGCAGAATTGGGGCTATTACGATTAGTGGAGGAACCGTTGTTGCCGAGGGCGGAAAAGAAGCTCCTGCTATTGGAGGCGGCTCGCTCAGTGACAACAATGTTATCACAATTAGTGGCGGAAATGTTACGGCTACAGGTGGCTATTTTGCTGCCGGGATTGGCTGTGGACTCCCGTCGTCTTATTATGGCTATGGTACTACCTGTGCTTCTGTTACGATTAGTGGAGGAACTGTTGTTTCCGAGGGCGGGATCAGGGCCTGGGCTGCTATTGGCGGTGATAGAGGTGGTGTTGTAATAAGTGGAGGTGACGTTACTGCGATAGGAACCTATCAGGTCGCAGGAATTGGCAGTATGGATTCTGTAGTGATCTCGGGTGGCGTTGTCACGGCTGTCGGTGGTCGGGATGCTCCGGGTATTGGTGCTGCAGGCGAAACAGCTAGCGAATATAGAACTTTTGGCGATATCATCATCTCTGGTGGAGAGGTAAAATCTACGGGTGGCATGTATTCTTCGGGACTTGGTGCTGGAGTCTATAGCCATGGTGGGAACATTATAATTACACCTGACGTTGTCAAGGTGTATGTTGATGTGGAAAAAGCTGATGATAGTCCTTATAGCGTGGGGACAGCTTCTTATGGCAGCACGTTAGGTAAGCTTATCATCGATGGAGAAGAATGGGACTACCGTACAGAAAAGCCGTTTATTTACTATGGCCGCGGTTATAAGGATACCGTGAATGCTGATTCTGGACGTGTTAGTATCGGACATGACAATAGTCTGGTCCGCTTGCCCGGTGAAAAAATCATCGGCGTCACTTTGAAGAAATCGTATAATGCCATGGGTCGCGTCGTTGACAGTGATCACAAGGCTCGAGGAGCGTATTACCAGAAGAAGTGCCTAGCGAGATAATTCCTGAAAAATTAACTATAATATTATTGTATTCATCAGGGACGTGTCATGAATTTTAAAGGAATGATTAAAGGTGCTTGGGCTACGGGAATAGCCAAGAAAGTCTTGATTTTGCTAGGCATTTCTTTAGTCATTTTTATCATGGGCGTGCTCCTTGGTTCGTGGGTGCTTGGCGAAAAGTCTATCGGCTGGAAGGGATTCCTTTTGGGTTACATCGTGTTCGCGATTTTGTTCACGAGTTCCATGATTAACGTTTTCAAGAACACCACGGAATCCATGCACGAAGGAAAAAAGCATGTTGATGTACGAGGCCACGTGCTTGTACTTGGTGCAGGTCACCAGCTCAAGAGTATTTTGCGTGCGCTCAAGGGCGATAAACGCCCCATTGTTGTAGTAAGCCGCCGTGATATTGACGGACGCTTTATCCATTACAAGAAAGATTATGAAAACGAAGAAGATTTGCTTTTTGCAGGGGTGCTATTGGCAAGCCAGATTCTCGTGATTGGCGAAGACGGTCCCGAACGCGATTCACGTAACTTGCACTGCATTGAGGTCTTACGCAATTTATGCGAAAAGTCCCCGCACGACATCCATTGCCATTTGCTTTTGACCGAACCTTCGACATCTGAAGTGCTGTGGTACTTGAAATCTCATGAACAGAATAAAGGGCATTTGCTCGTTGATATCTTTAACGAATACGAACTTATGTCGGAACAACTGCTTGTGGGCACAGATTTTTTGCCTACAATTCGTGAGTCGGATAACCAGCGCTTGCATGTCGTGCTGATAGGCACGGGACCCATTGCGCAGGCGGTGGCCTTTGCCGTAGCAAATATTTGCCACTACCCGAATTACAGACGAACGAATTTGAAAACGTGCATCACCTTTGTCGATGAAGATTGCGAAAAGTGGGTTGACCGTCTAGTCGTTTCCCGCATGGGCCTCTTTAGGCTTTCGAAATACACCTACGTCGATGCGAATGGGAACAAAGTCACGCATGAACCAGAGACAAATCGCGGAGACTATCTCGATGTGGAATGGAACTTTGTCGATGCCTACAGCGAAGCGGATTTGGCGCGAAACTATATCGCGGGAATTGCCGCAAGCCCCAAAGAACGTCTCGTCGTATGTATTTGTAAAGAAGACGCCTCCAAGGCGATTTCGACACTCGTGCATTTACCCCGTGCCGTCTATGACCATGCAGACATCGCCGTCTATTGGCGCGAAGCGAACGACGACATCATCAAGCACATCAACGAAAGCGGAATGTACGGCTACGTGCGCATCATGGGCGACATCGACGAAATGAAGGAATTCGTGCATTCCAAGCGCGTCGAACGCGGCCAACGTGCAAACTACGTCCGCGAACGCAACGTAAACCCAGCGACCCGCGAGACCGAAGAGAAAATGTGGTACCGCCTGAGCGAAGCCGACAAAACCGCTGCCATCTACTGCGCGAACGCTTTGCCTCTCCGCAAACGCTGTTTTGACGTAAACGACGACGATTACCTCTTCCGCGAAGCTGAACACCGCCGCTGGATGATGTCCATGCTCCTGATGGGCTATCGCTCTGGCCCCACCGACGAAAGAACCTTCACGCATGAGGACATTGTTCCCTTCGACCGCCTCTCCGAAGAATCCCGAACAAAAGATTTGTACATCCTTGAAAACGCCGAGTATATCATGAACGGGTAGGAGACAACTCGTTCTTTTGTGTTAAGTAAAAATGCGAATTGCGCACGGCAAAATGCAAAAAAATACCCCGCTTCGTCAGCGGGGCTTATCAAACACTTACGCGTTTATCCGAATTACTGGATGCGGATGTTCACGCGGCGGTATTCTTCCTTGGTGTCGAACTTGAACTTCTTGAACATGCGCTTGCCGTACCACTTGGCGGTAATCTTCGAAGCCGGAATGTACTTCGCGATTTCTGCCTTGACGGTTTCGGCGCGACGCTGAGAAAGTTCATCGTTGAACGCTACGGAGCCGAGATCGCAGGTGTAGCCTTCGACGAGGATGGTTGCTTCCTGGTTGGTCTGTGCATACTTGGGAGCGAGTTCTGCGATAATGGCGCGGCCTTCGCTGCTGAGTTCTGCGCTGGCAAGTTCAAAGAGAGCGCTGACATTCGGGAACATAATCGAGGTGGCTTCACCTTTTTCGACCTTTTCAAACGCATCTTTGAGGAATGCGGCAACTTCGTCACGGGTGGTCAAGAAAACTGGGGAGTTGTTCTTGATGGCGGCGAACTTGGAGAAGTCAAACGGGGCCGGCTGTTCTTCTACCGGTGCCGAAGTGTTGTTCTGTACGTTTTCTATCGGTTGGTCGATAGGTGCAGGTTTGTCTTCTTTCTTGTCACCGCAGGCCACGAGGACTGCGAGGCTGAGGGCTACCGGAAGGAAACGACCGATTGTTTTTACCAAACTCGGTAGTA
>JAEEGJ010015534.1_pt1 | contig 17726 bp, 9 predicted proteins | sample 8958761 | NCBI WGS metagenome assembly JAEEGJ01 (sample SAMN16246546, study PRJNA631951) | gut metagenome | biome: gut microbiome; feature: rumen; material: RS-attached | host: Bos | place: Iran: Karaj | collected 2018-10
ACTTCCTGTTGCCAGTGTTGTTCGAATGCCACCTTGCCTCCTGTATGCTGACGGGTCCATTTGTCGTAGAGTTCATCGACCACCAGGATGCCATACTTGTCACACAGGCGGATGAAGTCGCGGCTATAGGGATTGTGGGAGGTGCGGATATGGTTCATGCCAAACTGCTTGATGAGCTTCAGGCGCTTCTCGATAGCCTTCGGATAGGCTGCAGCACCGATTGCTCCGAGTGTGTGGTGGTTGGCATAGCCCTTCAACAGCACTTTGTGGCCGTTGAGCTTCAGACCGAAGTCGGGACCGAACTCAATAGTGCGGAAACCGAACTCGTCGCAAGTCTCGTCAGCTATCGCACTGTCGTCTTTCAGCAGTTGTGCCTTCACACTGTATAAATAAGGTGAGTCGATATCCCATACCTTCGCATCGGCAATCTCCACGTCGGTGACAATACGTGCTTCTTGATGGCGGGTCATCTTGTGGCGTGCAATTTCTGTCGTCGTGCTATAGACTTCCTTGCCATCGGGGTCGAGTATCTGTAGGCGGATGGCGGTAGCCTTGTCTTTCGTGCGGTTGGTGAATTCGGCAGATACACTTACGAATCTGTTGTCGCGTGTCGTGATGTAGAGCGGATGACGGTTGAAGAAACGGTCTTTCGGTGTGGCGACGACACGGACATTACGGAAGAGTCCACCACCCGTGTACCAGCGTGAGTTGTTAGGCTCACGGGTGTCGGCTACTACTTCGATGAGGTTGTCCTTGCCATAGTCCAACTCGTCGGTGATATCGATCTCGAAACCCACATAGCCATAGTTTGTTCCACCAACGTGCTTGTGGTTCAGATAGACATCGGCTGTGTACATGATGCCTTCAAAGTCGAGGAGCACGCGCTGACCCTCCAGTTCCTTGGCGGGTGTGTAGTGCAGTCGGTAGTAGCCTTTTCCCATCTCCTTGAAGCCGCGGCTGGAGAGACGGCTCTTGATGTTGGCTGCCACATCGGTGTTGTCGGCTTTCTCGTCAGCAGAGGGTGCTACCCAGGGCTGCTCTATCTGGAAGTCGTGAGGCACATTGACCTTTCGCCATTCACCTTCATCGTTCAACCTGAACTCCCAACCGAAGTTCAGACACTCCGTCATGCGCTGCGCCGAAATAGTCAGCGAAGTGAATAAAAAAAGTATTAATGCAATTTTCTTCATTGTGTATCATTATAGTTTAGGCACGGATTTACGCGGCTTTAAATAAATTTAAAGACACGGATCCTGTGCTAAGAATAATTCCGTGTCTCTCAAAGAGAGCCGTGTTAATCCGTGCCTAAGATCTTTATTTCACTAACTTATAGTATTCGACCCCACCGAGGAGGAAACAGCCTGTGCCGTAGTCCTCGAAGTCGGGAACCTTTGTGTAAGAGAGTGGTTGTCCGGCAGAGGGATCCTTACCTGTGCCCTGTGCCCATCCGAGGAATCCGTCGGGATGCACGCAGTCGCGCACGAGTCCTTCCCAGGCACGGTCGCAGACGGGTTTGTAGTCTTTCGCCTTGAGATATCCTTTCTGGATGCCCCAGCTCATGCCGTAGAGGAAGAGTGCAGTACCCGACATCTCCTTGCCACCATAGTCGGCATAGCTTACGAGACTCGGGTTCCAGAGACCGTCCTCAGGGCGCTGGCAGTTCTTCAGGGCCTCACTCATCAGTAGGAAGTCCTTCTTCAGCTGCTTATAGTATTTGTCTTTCGGGGAGAGAAGGTTCATGCAGCGTACGAGGGCAGCATACACCCAACCATTACCACGACTCCAGTAGCAGTTCTTGCCGTCGGGTGTCGTGTAGGGAGCTACATAGTCCTTGTCGCGCCACCACAGTCCTTCCTTCACGTTGAAGAGTCCACCAGCGAGGGTATCACGGCTCCAGGTGTACATCCGCATGGCGTGATCTGCATATTTGCGGTCGCCCGTAGCCTTGTAGATCTGCATATAGAGTGGCATCGCCATCTGGATAGCGTCGATCCAGGTCCACCAGCCGTAGAGGGCACCCTTGGCCTCAGGCTTCTGCGTGTTGGGAGTCTTCATCTGGTTGTTGAGGTTCTCGATGATGCGTGCGATCTTCTCGTCACCGCCACTCTGGAAGTAACGATCGGCATAGGTTTGGCCGCAGCACTGGTCGTCGGCATCGTTGGTCTTCACGCCGTTGCGTGGCTCCCATTTATGGAATGTTGCCCAACGGTCGGTATAGTCGATGTAGCGGTTGTCCTGATCGATTTCGTAGAGTGCCATCAGTCCTTCGTAATAGACGGCTCGTGTCCAAAGCGAGGAAGGACGGATTCTGTTCACGTTAGTAGGGAGTGTCGGATCTGCATACTTCGCCATGAAGTAGTTGTTGGCGAGGCGCAGCGTGTTCATTACTTCATTTGCCTTTTCACTTTGGGCAAAGGTCGTACTTGCCATTAGCAGGGCAAGGAGAGTCAGTAAAGTCTTCTTCATCTTTATCTTGTAGTTTTTAGTTTGTTTATTCCGCTGACAAAGATAGGCAATTTTCTTGAAACGCCCGTTGGTTTTATCAAAAAACAAAGACTTTCTCGCAAAATTTGTGGATATGTAAACAGTATTATAAAAAGTCCTTCAGTTGGAGGAGAGAAGTCACCTCCATATCGACGGGCTCTGGAGCAGGGTAGTCAGGATAACGGTTGAAATAGGCCGTCGCCAACCCAGCCCGCTTGGCTCCCAGGATGTCGGTGTTGAAGTTATCGCCGATCATCAGCGTGGCTTCCCGCTTGGCACCCGATTGCTGGAGGGCATAGTCGAAATACTCTGGAGCAGGCTTGTTGTAGCCGGCATCTTCGCTCAGGATGATGGTGTCGAAATAATCGTGGAGTCCGCAGGCTCGGAGTTTCTTGTATTGCACCTCGTGGAACCCGTTGCTGCACATGTGGAGGCGATAGCCTTTGTCTTTCAGGTAGTCCATCAGTTCTTTGGCACCCTCCACCAGACCAGGCTTGGAGGAACAGAAGTCAAGGAACCGATCGCTGGCTTCGAGACAGTAGGCCTCCGTCAAATCCAGTCCCTTGCCGAAGCTGAGCGGACGGCGAAAGCGCTCGATGATCAGGTAGTCGCGCGAAATCTCACCCTTGGAGTAGCGTGTCCATAGGTCGATATTGGTTTTCCAGTATTCATCGTAGAAGAGGCTCGGCTCAGGGAAATACCTGCCCAGTTGCAGGACGTCGAACAGTTCCTGTAGTGCTATAACGGCATTTCCGTGTGTATCGTAAAGTGTATCGTCGAAATCGACAAACAGGTCTGGATAACGCTTATCTTTCAATGTATGATTCATCTGATTGCTATCTGTTGTTTATTGGTTGATTGTCGTGACTTGTTCCTGGTGGATTCTGGCAGTCTTGTGCAGATAGATGGCTTCGCGCTCGTCGTGCTGGAGTGTCTCCAGATGGATGTTCCTCAGCGTGATGTCTTCCGCATGACTGATGGAGAACCCCCAGGCGGGTTGGATGCCGTGGGCCGAAGGTTCTGGGTAGTTGGCTTCTCCCGGTTCACTCTCCTTCCGGGCTTCAGGGATGAAGAACGGGTTGCGCCCCCGCTGTTCACGGACATCATCCAGTGTCAGACCGCCTCGGAACTGCACCTTCAGATTCTCGATGGTGACATGGCGCACAGGATGATTTTCGACACCGGCTATCAGACAGGCATAGCGGCTATCGGCATCCTCGACATTGACATTGCGGATGCGGATGTTTTTGACGGTGGAAGGATGGAATTCTGCAGGAGCCCGCATGCGGTCGCCCAGTCGTATATAAATAGGTGAGTTGCAGATGTCCTTCATCGTCAGGTCGCTCACGTCAATATGTTCCATCGCAGCCCCATCGACCGTTTCAAGGGCCAACCCTCGGCAATGGGTAAAGGTGCAGCGCCGGATGGTGATATGCCGGAAACCGCCGTTTGACTCCGTGCCGAGTTTGATGCGTCCTGTAGGACCGTCACCGTCTGGAGCTTTTGTGGCGTTGGTGGTCTTGGTGCCGTCGAGCAGGCTACCCACATCGTAGCCGCTCACCTCGCAGTCTTCTATCACGACATGGGCTGTCGGTTTCTCACGGTTCAGAGCGTAAGAACACTTCAGTACGATGGCATCGTCGTTGAGGGTGTTCACACGACAGTTCCTTATGATGACCCGTTCACAGCAGTCGATGTCGAAGGCATCACGATTGGTGTCGGCTGTCACACCGTCTATCAGCAGGTCGTCAACGCCCGTCAGCAACAAAGCAAAATGTCCGCATTCCTTGAAACTCAGGTCCTTGATAGTCACCCGTTGGCAGTCTTTCATGGCCAGCGCCTTATTGGCTGGGGGCAGTCCTTTGTCGTTGTGACCAGGTCCCCAGCGGGAGAGAACATCGGTACCGTCGATGAGGCCTTCGCCCTCCAGGGTCACGTCATGCAGGTTCTCACCCCAGATGAGTGAGTTGTGCCAATGACTGTGTCCGAAGTCCTGATAGGTAGAACTGTTGGGCTCAGCCTCGTCGTATCCCGCCGTCTCTGTCGTGGGGGCAGCTTTCACTATGGCTCCCTTCTCCCAGCGTAGCGTGACGTTGCTCCTCAGGTGGATGGAGTAGGAGAGATAGATGCCTGCGGGGAACACCACGAGCCCACCACCGTCGCTGGCAGCTTTCTCAATCGCTGCATTGATGGCAGGCGAGTCGATATGCATGCCGTCCCCTTTCGCCCCGAAATCTGTCACGTGATAGACTGGTGCGCTGTAGCAAATAGAACAGAAAGATAACAGCAATAGGTTGACGATGCCTATGAATCTATTCATACAGTTCTCCTTGTTGTTTGATGGTGCAAATATACGCAAAAAACAAGGATGTAGGAAACAAATATCAAAAATTAAAGGTTTTAGTTGTTTTTTATCGTTAATTTTGCCATCACTATGATGAAAAGACTACTAATGATGATGTCGCTGACGATGGCGATAGCCGTCTCTGCGCAAGATGCTGGGAAGAACCAACAATCAAAGATTGACACAAGTCTGGCACGGCACGATTTCTTCTATGCCGGGCAGAGTAAGCAACGGCGGATGTTCATCGTGAAGGATGGACAAGTCAATTGGTCGTATCGGGACCAGTTGAAGCGAGGCGAGATCAGCGATGCCGTACTGATGAGTGACGGTCATATCCTCGTGGCTCATCAATATGGGGTTGCTGAGGTGGATGCCCAAGGCACGACCGTGTGGAACTATGCTGCGCCAGAGGGTACGGAGATTCATACCATTCAGCCCATCGGTACCACGCATGTCGTATTCGTGCAGAACGGCAAGCCCGCTAAGGCGGTGGTGATGGAGATCCCGTCCACCAGGATTGTCCGCGAATTTGAATTGCCGATCGCCGAGAAGGGTTCGGTGCACGGACAGTTCCGTAATGCTCGTCTGACTTCACGTGGCACATTGCTAATTGCCAATATGGCCTTGGGCTGCATCCATGAGTATAATTCCGACGGCAAGGAGATCGAACGTTGGGACGGATTCCTGCCCTGGTCTGTTCAGGAGCTGCCTAAGACGGGCAATCTGTTGATTACAGGTCGCAAAGGTCATATTCAGGAGATCAATCGTCAAGGACAAACGGTATGGGAGATCAATATGACAGACTTCGGGGTGACTCAGCCGCAAAAGACGGTCCGTCTGAAGAATGGGCATCACCTTATTAATAATTGGTACAACGAGTGGAACAAGGTGCCGATGGATACGGCTAATGCTCCTGTGCAGGCCATAGAGGTGGATAAGGAAGGGAAGGTCGTCTGGCAACTGCGGGCCTGGAAGCATCCTGACCTCGGTCCTTCCACTACCATCCAGTTGCTCTCCGAAGCCGTTAATCGCGAAAGGATGTTCTTCGGTGAATTCAATCCACAGTTCCCCAAGCTCTTTGTCGGTCCTAACGAACCGATAGGCATTGGCAAGGGCATCCATCCTGGTCGTGTGGCCTGGGTACATAGTCCTGGTGTCGTCAACTGGGACGGCAAGACGGGACTCTGGGTGGAAGACCGCTGGAATAATCAGCAGAAGGCTGACGCCATGATACCAGAGGCTGTGATGCAGTTGACTGGCGAAGCAACGCCCCAGAAGGCTTGGAAGGCCCTCTTCCGTCATTTTAACAAGACCCACGGTAGGGGCAATCGCGGCTATAAGCAGGGTGAGAAAATCGCCGTTAAACTGAACATGAATAATGCGATTACCCATCATGACACCATCGAACTTAATTCTTCACCTTATGTGACCTTGGCCTTGGTGCGCTCGATGGTGCGCGATGGCGGCGTCCGTCAGCAGGATATCATCCTCTGTGAACCGAGCCGGGCTATCACGGACAGTATATTTAATAAGGTACACAGGGAATTCCCGAACGTGACGTTCATCGATAATATCGGTGGCGACGGACGGCAGAAATGTGAGTATTATCCTGAGCAGATTGTCTATTCGGTGGACAACGGAAAGATGGCGCGCGGTCTGGCTAAGTGTATTGTCGATGCCGACTACCTGATAAACTCTGCCTTGCTGAAGACGCACTCAGGACCAGGGGTGACCCTGACGACGAAGAACTGGTATGGGGCGACGGACATCAACTTGCTCTGGCGTCAGAATGCGCATAACAATGTGAGTCAGGACAAGCGCCACGGGAAACCTGGCTATAAGACCTTCGTCGATTGGATGGCGCATAAGAACATGGGGCAGAAGGCCTTGCTCTTCATCATCGATGGCACTTACGGCTCACGCGATGTGAACGGGGCACCCAATCCGAAATGGCAGAAGGAACCCTTCAATGGCGACTGGGCTTGTTCATTGATTGTCTCACAGGATGAGGTGGCTTGCGATGCCGTCGGCATGGACATCTTGATTGGGGAGTGGCCGGAGTTCGGCAGCATGAACTATTGCGATGAGTATCTGCGTGAGGCAGCTCTGATTCCCAATGTGCCCAGTGGCACCGTCTATAAGCAGGACGGCAAGCCTTTGACTCAGCCACTTGGTCTCTTTGAGCATTGGAACAATCAGAAAGAGAGGAAATACTCGAAATTGGAACTTAAATATTCGAAACTATGATGAAGCGAGTGCTTGGGGCATTACTGATTTTGGTGTCTTCGTTGGGTGTTGAGGCGCAGGTGGTGGATGCCTTCCAAGGTATATTGCCTGTGACGGACCCTCAGATGAAACGTAGCCTGAATGGGGAGTGGAGCCTGAAAGTGGTTGATGGCATAACTGACGATAAGTCTGTGCCGGCTGTCGATGGTTCATGGGGTAGAATCCCTGTCCCTGGTTGTTGGGAAGCATATGGTTTCTGCAAACCCAGCTACGACAAGGCTCTTCCATTGACAGGTTACTACCGCACGACATTTACTGTTCCTGCCTCTTGGAAGGAACAGCGTATTGCCATTCGCTTCGATGGTGTGCTCTATGGTTACGATCTTTGGATCAATGGCAAGGCCGCAGGCTCGTGGCGTTCTGGCTATAATACCGCTATCTTCGATATCACCGACTATCTGAAAGTACAAGGTGATCAGCAGCTGGCCCTGCGCGTCATCTCCCAGTTTCGGGGCAGTGACTTCGACTATAACGACGACTGGGCTCCCAATGGCATCTTCCGTGATGTAACCCTTATGGCGATACCCGAGACACATCTCTCCGACCTGACCATCCGAACGAAGAACTCGGGTGAGGTCGTGATTGATACAAAAGTGGAACGTGCAGGCAAAGGTGTGGAAATCATGCATGAAATCTTTGATGCTCGGAGAAATAAGGTGTCTTCTGGAAATACTTCCCACTTGACAGTCTTTGATCCCAGTCTCTGGACGGCAGAGACACCTTATCTTTATACCCTTCGCACAACACTTTCCCAGAAGGGCAAAGTCCTACAGACCTTTGAACACCGGTTTGGTTTCCGTGAACTGACGGTTGATGGGAAGATCCTGAAACTCAACGGACAGCCTATTAAGTTGCGTGGTGTCACCTGCCACTCTACAGACCCTCGCTCTGTTAAGGTTGTTAGCGACGAACTGACCCTGAAAGACATGAAATTGATGAAGGAGGCTTCTGTCAACTATATCCGCACGTCGCACTATCCTCGTGAGCCTCGTTTTTATGAACTTGCCGACTCGCTGGGCTTCTATGTCATCGACGAGGTGCCCTTCGGCTATGGCGACAAGAATCTGTCAGACTCCACGTTCTATCCCGTGTTGCAACAACGGGCGCAGGCAACCATCCGGCGTGACAAGAACCATCCGTCGGTACTCGTCTGGAGTCTGGGCAATGAGAATCCCCTGACGGATATCTGCGTGAAACTCGGCAACTATGTGAAAAGCGAACTCGACCCCGGGCGCCCTATCTGTTATCCGATGATAGGTTCTTATTTCCGAAAGTTCAACTATGACCTGCCGAAGTCGCTCGATATCTATACGCCCCACTATCCGACAACCTCCCAGATTGCAGACTTCTATCAGCGGGCAGACCGTCCCGTCATCTTCACGGAGTATTGTCACACTCTGGGCATCTCTTTTGAAGACCACGACCGCCAGTGGGAAATCATCGAGCGGACCCCCTGGATTGCTGGAGGTTCTGTATGGGAATGGGTCGATCAGGGCATGCCTTTTGGAGGGAATAGTGAAAGGCGACGGCTAGGCGCGACAGCGGGAATGAAACGATATGGCTACGAGGAGCGTGTCTTCACCTCGTCCGACGGCGGCTTCGAGATGTGCGGCAATAAAGGGACGGACGGACTGCTTTATGCTGATCGTACGCCGCTGCCCAACTATTATGAACTGCAGCACAACTATGCCCAGGCGGCTGTTACCGATAGCGTGCTGGTGGTTGGTGCTGATGACAGTCTGTTGTCTTTGCACATCCGTAACCGCTACGACTTCATCAACCTGAAAGACCATGTCACTTTCCATTGGGCACTGTCGCAAGATCGCGACACGATAGCCACAGGCGCCTTCTCGCCAGCGTGCGCACCTCATCAGACCATCGAGTATTCGCTTCCGCTGCCACAGCGTCTGGATTTCTCTCGTATCTGCCTGCTCCAGGTCACGATATCTGATCAGCAAGGGCGCGTCATCAACCGTCAGTCGATACCGCTGAATCCGTCAGACCTTTCCCAGCGTCTCCTTGCAGGACTGACACCAGCTACGGGTGACCCAATGAAGGAGGTACAAGACGGCATCCTGGTGCGTGCCGGACGAAAGGCAACGTTGGCAGAGACACTCAAGGTGGCCGACAAGCGTCTGGAGCGCTATCTGTTGCGTCTGTCGCCGGATGGGAAGAAGGCGGGCCCTGTCGCTGTGGACCTCAAGACCGAACCCGCTGGCAATGCCACCCACTATACCTTCTCACTGACACCTGACACCACTGACGCCTTCCTTTCAGAACTCGGCATTGCCTTCCTGCTCGACGAGCGGATAGACCGCGTGCAGTGGATAGGCCAAGGGCTGATGCCAACCTATCCGGGACGGTTCCGTGCAGGCCGCTATGGTTTTTGGTCACTGCAGAAGGATGACCTCTATTTCGAGGGTAATCGCCGCGGGGTGGATGCTGCCCTGCTGACAGATCAGAAAGGCGGTGGCATCTTGCTTTTCTGCCAGAACGGGAATGTCAGTTTCGAGCAGACCGACCGCGGCATCGTGCTTACATATAATGTCGCTGTCTCGGGCGAAGGTCCCAAGTTTGCCCGCACAGCCTTTCCCGTGATAGCAAAAGAAGTTGGTACGGTTACGGGCGATTTCTATCTCTATCGCGTCAGCGCCGATGCCGTTCCGCAGTTGATCCACGATCTCTTCGATCATCCGAAGACTATCCCCGCTCCGTTCCATCCTTTCGTGACACAATACGACACCTATCTGATGCGCTATGACGATATCCTTGGAGAATAAATTGAGTCGGGTGGTTGCCTGTGTCGCAGCACTTTTATGGTTGTTCGCTACAGCGGGACAGGCTGTTGAGCGGCAGAAACTGAACTTCAACAGCGGCTGGCGGCTATATGTAGGGGACATAGATGCGGCAGCGGTTGATTTCGATGACAGCCGATGGCGTCAGGTCACATTGCCCTACGCCTTCAATGGCGACGAGGCCTTCCGTAAGGACATCGTTGACCTGACAGATACTATCTGTTGGTATCGGAAATATTTTGAAGTAAAACAGGAGTCTCTTTCCGAAAAGAAATACTTCATCGAGTTTGAGGGTGTGCGTCAGGGGGCAGACTTCTATCTCAACGGTCAGCATCTGGGCTACAGCGAGAATGGGGTGATGGCCTGTGGCTTCGACCTGACTCCTTATATCAAAGAGGGTGAGAATGTGCTGGCTGTGCGCTGCGACAACAGTTGGACTTATGAGTCGCGTCAGTATCAGAGTCGCTACCAGTGGAACGACCGTAACTTCAATGCCAACTATGGCGGCATCCCCAAGAATGTATGGTTGCATGTCACCGGCAAACTCTACCAGACGCTGCCGCTCTACAGCAATCTCGGCACCACTGGCACCTATGTCTATGCCACCGATTTCGATATCCCGAACCGCAAGGCCGTGGTGCATATTGAGTCGCAAGTGCGCAATGAAGATAGCAAGCCCCGAAGTTTCCGCCTGTTTGCCCATGTCGTCAATGTCAACCACTATCTGGCTGCGATTATCCCGGGCGAGCGTGTCACCCTGCAGCCTGGCGAGACGCGCACCGTCAGTATTCAGCGCGAACTGAGCGGACTCCATTTCTGGTCGTGGGGCTATGGCTACCTCTATACCGTCAGGACCTTTCTGGCAGAGGATGGGGCCGACGCCAAACCTCTGAGCCTGAATGCCCAGAATGATGCGGTCGTCGTCCGCACAGGATTCCGCAAGACACGTTTCGACGAGGGCAAGATCTGGCTTAACGACCGTTGCCTGATGGTGCATGGCTATGCCCAGCGCACTTCGAATGAGTGGCCGGGTGTGGGCCTCTCCGTGCCAGCCTGGCTTAGCGACTATTCTAACGACCTGATGGTGAAGTCTGGGGGCAACGTCGTGCGCTGGATGCACGTCACCCCTTGGAAGCAGGATGTCGAGAGCTGTGACCGTGTCGGACTGATTCAGGCTATGCCGGCTGGTGATGCCGAAAAGGATGTGACGGGACCTCGTTGGGAGCAACGCAAGGCACTCATGCGCGATGCCATCATCTACAATCGCAACAATCCCTCGATCCTGTTCTACGAGAGTGGCAACGAGAGCATCAGCCGAGAGCACATGCTGGAGATGAAGGCTATCCGCGATGCGTATGACCCTTATGGTGGTAGGGCTATCGGCTCTCGTGAGATGCTCGATATCGACGAGGCGGAGTATGGCGGTGAGATGCTCTATATCAACAAGTCTGCGAAGCACCCCATGTGGGCGATGGAATACTGTCGTGATGAGGGCTTACGCAAGTATTGGGACGCATACAGTTATCCCTATCATCAAGAGGGCGACGGACCGCTTTATCGTGGTAAGTCAGCTCAGGAATACAATCACAACATGGACCAATTTGCCATTGAGATGGTGCGCCGCTGGTACGACTACTGGTTGGAGCGCCCAGGCACAGGCACGCGCGTCTCTTCGGGTGGTGTGAAGATTGTCTTCTCCGATACCAATACCCACCATCGTGGCGAGTCGAACTACCGCACGAGTGGTGTCACTGATGCGATGCGCATCCCCAAGGATGCCTTCTTTGCCCATCAGGTGATGTGGAGTGGCTGGGTAGAGCCCGAGGTGCCCCAGACCTATATCATCGGCCATTGGAACTATCCTGCAGCGACGGTTAAACCCGTCTATGTCGTCTCTACTGCCAGCGAGGTCGAACTCTTCCTCAATGGGCGCTCGCTGGGCAAGGGCAAGCAGTCTTACCGCTATCTCTTCACGTTCAATGATGTCTCCTTCGAGTCGGGCACATTAGAGGCTGTCGCGTCCGATGGGAGCCGCTACCAGCTTGAGACTGCAGGCGAACCCACTCAGTTGAAACTGACTGCCATCCAGAATCCCGAAGGCACAAAGGCCGACGGGGCCGACATGATACTCTATCAAGTTGAGGTGCTCGATGCGCAAGGTCGCCGCTGTCCGTTGGATAACAGCATGATTCACTTCGAACTCTGGGGCGAGGCGCAATGGATAGGAGGCATCGGCACGCGAGACATGGACTTGCCTGTAGAATGTGGTGTTAATCGCGTCTTGGTCCGCACCACGCCCCATGCGGGCGACATCCATTTAGCGGCCTCTGCCGAAGGTCTGAAACCAGCCTATATCACTCTCCACAGCGAGACGGTGGATGCTGCTAGCTATCAGCCAGCCCTGACTCTCCAAGGCTGTCTGGATCGTGGCGAGACACCATCCGTACCTTCCTATAGGGAAAAGGCCCGTGCCATCGAGATTGTTTCGGCCAGGGCTGGCTACGATACGCAACATGCCGCAAGCAGTTACGACGACAACGAACTGTCGGAATGGAAAAACGATGGTCGGCTCTCTACGGCCTGGATCACCTACAGGCTTGCCGAGAAGACCACCATCGATGATATCTGCATGAAACTGACGGGCTGGCGCCTTCGCAGTTATCCGTTGGAGATCTATGCCGGCAAACAACTCATCTGGAGTGGCGAGACGCCCCGTAGTCTCGGCTATGTGCATCTCAAACCGCAGAAGACGCTTAAGACTAGTGAAGTCACCATTCGCCTGAAAGGGGCAGGCAAGGACAAAGATGCCTTTGGAGGTATCGTCGAAGTGGCTGAGCCTGCTGCTGGCGAGCTCGGTCTCTTCAAGGCCAAAGGCGGTTCAGAGGCAGGAAGCGAACTCCGCATCGTCGAGATAGAGTTCCTGCAGACTCGGCAGCCTTAAGGTTCTCTATCGGGAGTTAATTAAGCGTCTTTTCGCCGGGTGCCCATTTCTGTTCGAGGATATTCTTGGTGTAAAGAGTTGCTCTGAAGATATAGAAGTTTGCACCGGTTCCTACATGCAGGTAGGCCATGTTCGAATGGAAGGGATTGCCATAGATCAGGCCTGTGCCCCATGCCTCTTTCACGCTTTCGTAATTGCAGAAAGGCACCACCTCGTCGCGTGTGGAGTGGAAGAAATGGAATGCATGCGGATAGGCGCCGCTGGGCTTCCAGTCGCCGTAAGTCAGGCCGTTCTCCTTGAGCGCCTGTTCCAGCGCCTTCAGTTTCGCCTCGGGCACATCGCCTGAAACCTTGCCGCTCTTGAAGTACTCGATCACGCTGGGCTTGAAGCACTGTTCGACGGTGCAATAGTTCATGGCCTTGCCATTGGCCAGTTCCCAGTTCTTGTCGCCCTCTTTGATGTTCTCTGCGATATAGGGTTTGAACTCCTTCTTATTATACATGGCCATCATGGTGAAGCCCGACTCGCCGCCATGCTTGGCAGAGTGGTTGAGCAGCTTGGCCTGGATATCGTCGGTGTTATAGGCCTTCTCTTTGATCCAGTCGAAGATGCCTGTCTCGAAGAACTTGTCGGTCACGAAGTCTTTGTAGGTGCATCCCAGCGCCTTCATCTCCTTGTTGGTATCGACCATGCCCTTGAGCAGTAGTGCGGAGGCTACCGGCATGTAGAGGCGGTCGTCCTTGATATACTGTTTCAGCGTGGCCAGCGGATCGTAAGGACCGTCGCCGCAGACGGCGCCTACGAGGTCCAGTCCTGTCAGTTTCTTAGCATGGTAATAGTTGAGTACGCCGGCTGCGACGGCTCCGCCCTGAGAATAGCCCACGGCCACCGACTTCCAGCCTGGTTGCATCTTGGCGACATTCTCCTCAAACCATACGACAGCAGCCTTGGCGCCGTCGATCATCTGCTGGGCCGTTATGTCACGATTGCAATAGGGATGCGGGTCGCCGCTGGTGCTACCGTAGCCTTCGTAGTCGGGAACCACCACCAGACATGTCTCACTGGTTCCGATGAGTGTCATCATGTTCACATCGGTACCGAAGTCCAGGTTCTTGAAGTTGGTGGGGCGCTCCTTGTTGCTGGTGATGGTGCAATGACAACCGATGATCAGGTTCTTCATGATTCGTGTAGGCTTGTCGCCAGCGGCATTCTTGTTATAGGCGATGAGCTCGGAAAGTTCTTTCTCTGAGCCGTCGGCACCTGTGGTCTTGTAGCGGATGGTGACATATTTCATGCCCGCAAAGGTTTCGCCCGACTCCCCGTCTTCGCCAACGCGGGTGCCAGACTTGGACTGACTCTGGAGAGCTTCCAATTGCTCTTTTCCCCAGTTGTAGTACATGATGTCATCTTCGGTTTCAAGGTCGCTGTGGTCATCGACGATATCCTGATAGATATCCTGGACGTCCATGATGCCGGAGTCGATCAGCTTGACATCGCTGATGTCATAGCCCAGATCCCTGCTTTCGCTGGAAGCGTTGTCAACATTGTCAGTGGTACATGAAGTGAGTCCCATTGTCAAAAGGCCGCAGACGAGGATGGCAGCCATCATCCATTGAATTTTGTAGATTGTTCTCATCGTTAAAATCATTAAATTGTTCAAATGTTGCTGCAAAAATAAGCTAAAATCTGCAAACCGCCAAATCGAAACGATAATAAATTGCGATTTGTTTTGCATTTGGGGTATTAACCATATCCATGGTCGCCTTAGACATTTCCTAAGTACACATATCTGATGCCCTCTTCAAGAGCAATCTGTTTTGCTTCCTTCAGTGTCTGGATAGGTGTCGGAGGCACGTCCTCCATCTTGTATCTCGGGAAGAAACGGCTGAAGTGCAGGGGATGGTCGGCGAGGTTGTTGTCCACTATCCAGCGGCACATCTCGCGGATCATCAGCCTGTCGTCGTTCACCTCGGGGATAAGGAGATTCGTCAGTTCTATCCATACCCCCGCATCGCGCATCGCCAGGATGGTGTCGAGGACTGGTTGCAGATGCCCGCCACTCACCTTCATGTAGATGTCGTCGCTAAATGATTTCAGGTCGATGTTAGCAGCATCGAGATAGGGTAGGAGGTCTTTCAGAGGCTCCTGACAGACGTAGCCCGCCGTAACGAGGATGTTCCATAGTCCTGCTTCGTGAGCCAGACGGGCAATGTCGGAGATATACTCCAGATAGGTCAGCGGCTCGGTGTAAGTGTAGGCGATGCCCGGACTGTGATGCTCCATGCAGAGTTCTACTATCTGTCGGGGAGTGAGATCGTAATGGCCTACGACAGAAGGTGCCATTTGGGATATCTCGTGGTTCTGGCAATTCAGGCAACGGAAGTTGCAGCCCGTACAAGCGACAGACAGGCACGTCGTGCCAGGGTGGAAATGATACAACGGTTTCTTCTCGATAGGGTCAATGGCCAGCGAACAGGGCTTGTCATACACCTCGCTGACAAGCACACCCTCCTGATTGCGTCGGCTTCGGCAGATGCCCGTCTTACCATTGGCTATCTTACAGCGGTGGGGACAGAGCTGACACTCCACCTTGCCGTCATCCAGTTTCTTATAGTATTTGCACTCCATCAGAACACGATTGCTTCATAGACATAGAGTTCTGCATCGCGCCAGCCGTCCCATCCGATGCCGGCCTTGTCCTGCGCACAATGGCTGACGAACTCCTCCTTGGTCCAGTTCACCTCGTCGGCTACCTGCGGCAGGAAGGTCCCACTACGATAGCCCCGCCGGATATAGATACCATGACGATGCAGTTGAAACTCATCCAGACTCTGTATGCGTCGCATGGGCGTGAGCACGGAGATTTCGATGTCGATATCATCCAGTTCCTCTTTCGTGACGGGCATGAATCGCGGGTCTTCAAAAGCTGCGGCGCGCGCCATCTCAGCCACTATCTCATGCAGAGCCGTATCTTCGCCAAAGTGTCCGATGCAACCACGCAACCGACCTTGCTTATGCAGCGATACAAACGCGCCGCACTTTGATTCCAGCGTCTTTGTCAGTCCCGTGGGCTCCGCTATCCGTCTGTCATCCAGCGAATCTCGGATACTCGTCAGCGCAATCTCCTTCAACTTCCGCTTCTCCTCGTCAGACAGCCAAAAGGTCTGCGAGGTGGTCGCACGGACCATCGCAAACGCATGATAGCCCACCACTCGGGTATGGTCGTGGTTGTCGATATCCCCGGAGTTCTGATACAGCAGATGATGCACCTCGTAGGCGTTGTCCATCATCAGCATCAGCGTGGCGATGGCCAGTTCTCCGCAGGCGCTGGTAGCCAGATTGCGCTTGCCGCTACGGGCATTCTCTTCGAGCACAGCGATGAACTGCTCTACGTCGCCAGTCTCTATGGCTTTGCCCGTCTTGCCATCCACCTCATACGCATCCTCATACGAGGGATAATGCGAGAAGTCGCTGCTGACGACAAACAGATTCTCGTCTGTGAAATAGGGCTTCAGCACATCCGCTATCTGTTGCAGTTTCCTGAAGTCGTTGGTCGATATGATGATAGGCACGATAGGCGGCACGGCATCCTCGCCAAACCGTCTTTGCAGGAATGGTAGCTGCACCTCCAGGCAATGCTCTCTGTCGTGTGCCCTGGGGTAATAGGAAAAGACATGATCCGCTTTTGCCAGACGAAGTGTCGTCTCGTGGTCCACCTTCACAAGACCCAATGGCGTCGCATAGTAGTCTGCCTCCGTGTTCACCGAAGCCCCGTCGAGCCATTCGTGATGGCTGGGACCTAATAGGAAGATGCGCTTGTAAGGCTTGTCTGTTGGTATCGACATATAGGCTGTTGCTGCCACATTGCCTGAGAAGTAATAGCCCGCGTGAGGCACGATGAGTGCAGCCACATCATGATAGACGGTTGCACCACGATGCAGCGCTAGGAAGCTATCCACCTCCTCGCTCAGTTCCTTGGGGTCACCCGTGTAGAATCTGTTCGCCTGAGTCGTGGGTCTCACCACAGACTCTCCGGCTTTTCCATTACATGTATTCATCATCATGAATGTTGTTATGATTATTATGACTGTTGTCTTGATCATTGATGGTGCAAATATACGAATATTAGTTTAATATGATGGCGTTTTTGTAGTTTTTTTGTAACTTTGCAGCCAGAAGCAAACTACAAAAGGAAATGAGGAAAGGATTATTGTTGGTGCTGTGCGCTTGTTGTGCTTGGCTGCAGTCTGTTACTGCGGGGGAGGTGGTATGGTTCGACGGACAGCATCCCGTCACCTATAGTCTGCCCAAGCGGGTGGAACCTGTGGTGAAGGTGGCGCTTGATATGTTCAAAAGTGACTTGCAGCAGGTGACAGGACTGACGCCTGTGGCCTCAGACAAGGCTGTCGTCAAAGTGGTGCAGGGCAAGGTGGCGCCTGATGGTTTCCGAATTTATGTGAAAGGTGGTCAGATCATCATCGAGGGCTGCAATGGTCGAGGGATGGCCTATGGACTATTGGAACTCTCGCGAATGGCAGGCGTCTCGCCTTGGATCTGGTGGGGTGATATCGTGCCGGAGAAGAAGGAGCGTCTGCTCATCGACAGCGACTTCAGCATGGCTCAGGCACCCAGCGTAGCCTATCGCGGCATCTTCATCAATGATGAGGACTGGAGTACCCGTCCTTGGAGCTGTAAGAACTTTGAACCAGGTCCCGACGGACAAATCGGTCCCAAGACCTATCGGAAGATATTTGAACTCCTGTTGCGTCTGAGGGCCAACACGATATGGCCAGCGATGCACGAGGGAACGACGGCTTTCTTCAAGTTGCCTGGTGCTAAGGCCGTCGCTGACAGTTGTGGTATCGTCATCGGTACT
>JAEEGJ010015536.1_pt1 | contig 17723 bp, 16 predicted proteins | sample 8958761 | NCBI WGS metagenome assembly JAEEGJ01 (sample SAMN16246546, study PRJNA631951) | gut metagenome | biome: gut microbiome; feature: rumen; material: RS-attached | host: Bos | place: Iran: Karaj | collected 2018-10
TATGATAAATTTTTTGCTTTCCTTGTGTTCCGTAGGGGCCGGCGTCCTCGACGGCCCGAGGTTGCAGGAAACAAATCGGTTCGGGCCGTCGAGGACGCCGGCCCCTACAATTATTCGCCTTTCAGGCTCCCCTCGATCCACAGCAGGACGTCGGGGGTGTTCAAGGGGATGTCCGGGCCCAGGACGGCACGGATCTCCAGGGTGTCCAGGACGATATCGCCCTCGGGCCGCCGATACTCGAACAGCCAGTCGATATCGGGGCTGCCCTGGATCAGGGTGACGACGGAGCCCGCGTAGTCGCCCACGGGGACACAGTCCAGGTGGTCGATCAGGAAGGTGGCGCGCACCGTGGTGCCGGTGGGCGGGACGGTGGAGGATTCGATCTCCAGGGTGCCGCCGGTCTGCTCCGCCGCCAGCTTCAGCAGCGGCAGACCCATGCCCACGGGGCGGGTGGTCCGGGTGGTGGTGAAGGGGTCCGTCACGGTGGCGACGAATTCCGGCGGCATTCCGCAGCCGTTGTCGATGATGGACAGGGTGCGCCAGCCGTCTTTTTCCTCGATGCGGATCACGATCCGATCCGCCCCGGCCTTGACCGAATTTTTGGCTACATCCAAAATGTTCAGTGCCAGTTCCTTCATCGGTTCCTCCTTCAGACAACGAAAAACGAAGAACGAAGAACGAAGAACTTCGGAATTTTTCAAATCGCGATTTGAAAAATACAATTGTTTTTCGTTTTAACTTTTTCGTTTTGCGTTCCTACGCCATACCCTCTCTGAGCAAAGATATGAGCGCGTCCCGGACTCGCTGGGAGCTGTAGGGCTCGTCGTCCAGCTCGATCCACTGGCTGGCCTCCCGCATGGATTCCAGGCGATGGGCGTCGGAGGAGCAGAGCAGCCGCCGACCCTCCAGGCCGTAGTCCTTGACGTACTGCTCCCGGTTGTCCGGATCGTTCAGCTCCAGCGTGGGGAAGAAGGGCTTCTCGGGCAGGGTGCCCAGGATGCCGATGATCCCGTTGGAGGGCCGGTCGATGTGGGCCGGGAAGGCAGCGCCGCCGTGGGCCAGCGCCAGAGCCGTGCCCGCCTCCAGATCCAGCTTGGTGGCCGGGATCAGCAGGTTCGGCTCCTCGCCCAGGATATTATCCTCGGCGTCCATATAGAGCTGGTTGCCGAAGACCGCGGGCTTGTTCTTGATGGGGAAGCGCTTGGTGCGTACCTCCGCCTCAAAGGCCTCCGCCGCCTCCACGGTGGGAAACAGGCAGACCAGGTGGATCTCCTCCGCGGTGGTCAGCTCCATCCCCGGCACGCCCACGATCCCGTAGGCCTTGCAGGCCGTCAGGAAGGAGCGGCAGTTGCCGCAGCTGTTGTGGTCGGTCAGAGCCGCAAGCTGGAGCCCGCAGAGGCTCGCCATCCCTGCCATATTGGCGGGGGTCATGTCGTCCTCCGCGCAGGGGGACAGGCAGGAATGCATATGCAGGTCGTAGTAATAACGGCTCATAGCAGCGCCGCCACCTTCGCGCAAAGCGGGAAGGCCGCCTCCGGGGAGCGGTAGAGGTTGATGCCCTTGCGCTCCGCCAGCTCTGCCACACCGGGATCGGGATGGACGTCCTCGGCCAGAATGACCAGAGCCACATCCGTCAGCGTGGCGACGGCAATGACGTTATTGTTGGACATGATGGTGACCCAGGCGTCGCCGGACTGGGCGCGGCCCATGACCCAGGAGAGCAGATCGCCGGTGTAGCCGCCGGTGACCTCCCGGTCGGGCTCCGCCTCGCAGACGGGCTCCAGCGCAAGCGCCTGGGCAAGCTCCCGTACGGTCATTGCTTCGCGCCTCCCTCCTGCTTTCCGTGCAGACGCCGCCGCAGCAGGACCACGCAGTCCTCCAGGGAAGCCTCGCCCTTGACCACGTCCTCGGCGAAGGCCCGACAGGTGGGGGCGCCGCAGGAGCCGCAGTCGATCCGGGGAAGCTGCGCGTGGAGCTCATCGATCTGCATCATCAGCCGCATGGCCTCGAAGCGATCCTCCGAAAGGCTGTAGGCGGGGATGTAGTCGTTGATGGGCGCATCCAGCATAGCGTCCGGGGGCACGTAGTCGGGCCCCTGGTCCTTCACGTCCAGATAGTTACGGTTGTGAGGCAGGCCGTGCCGGAAGGACAGCAGCCTTGCCTTGGCGATGTAGGGATTCTCCACTGTGGCGGCGCCGCCCACGCAGCCGCCGGGGCAGGCGTTGAGCTCCACGAATTCCAGATGGGGGAATTTCTTGTTCTCAATGGCGTCCAGGACCTGGATGGCGTTGTCCATATCGTCGGCCGCCAGGTAGCGGTCGTCGAACAGACCCTCCGCCTCCCCGCCGGAGGAGGCCCACTTGACGCCGGCGATGCCGGCCCGGGACCGCAGCATACCGGGATGGGGCTTCTTGACCTTGCCCGAGAGCTTCATGTAGACCTCCGCGATGGACACCACGTAGTCGATGGAGCTTCTGGTCTGGCTCAGCCCGTTCTTGGCGTAGCTGCTCTTGGCGGGACAGGGAGAAATGAATACGGTGCAGATATCGTCCTTGGTGAGCTCCGGGTGGTTCTTCAGCGCGCGGGCCTTGGCGATGCGGCTGGCGTATTCCACCGGGGGCAGGATGGGCAGGACGTTATCGCACAGCTCCGGGAAGCGCAGCCGGATCAGCCGCACGATGGCGGGACAGGCCGAGCTAATCACCGGGCGGGGGATGCCGGGCTTTCGCATATAGCGGCGGGTGCACTCGGAGATGATCTCCGCGGCCCTTGCCACCTCATAGACCTCGTCGAAGCCCAGATCCAGCAGGGACTCCAGCAGGCAGCCGATGTCGTTCAGCTCGTCGAACTGTCCGTAGAGGGCAGGGGCCGGCAGGGCGATCCGCAGCTTGTACTTCGGGTCGATGTCGGAGAGCTTATCGAAAATGGCCCGCTTTGCCTTGTGGGGACAGACCCGCACGCAGCGGCCGCAGTCGATGCAGAAATTGGTGCGGATGACCGCGTGGCCGTCACGGATGCGAATGGCCTCCGTGGGGCACTGGCGCAGGCAGGAGGTGCAGCCGATACACTTCTCGGTGTCCAGAGACACTGAATGCAGGAAATTATCAGTCACGCAATTCCTCCCTTCCGATTATACAGCCACCACCATGGTGAGCTTCGTGCCCACACCGACCTGGGTCTCGATCTCCAGGCTCTCGGTGTAGCGTTTCATGTTGGGCAATCCCATGCCCGCGCCGAAGCCCATGTTGTGGATCTGTTCGGTAGCGGTGGAATAGCCCTCCTGCATGGCAAGCTCTACGTTGGGGATCCCGGGGCCGTGGTCTTCGAGAACGATCACGATCTTGTCCGGGTACACATCAACGTCAGCGTTGCCGCCGTTGGCGTGGATGACCATGTTGATCTCTCCCTCGTACATGGCGATGGAGCAGCGGCGGATCACGTCGGACGGAAAGCCCAGCTGCCGCAGCTTTTTCTTCATCTCCACGGAGGCCTCGCCGGCGGAGGAGAAGTCCTCCCCGTCGATGTCAAAGTGAAAATGCAGCGCGGCCATAGGCTCATTCCTCTCCAGCGTCCAGCAGGCCGGTGTCGTACAGACGGCCCGCGGCGCAGAACATGGATTCCGGCGTTACCATCACGACAATGTCGTTGGCCTCCGCCAGGGAGACGATCTCGGGGGTCGGCTCCTTGCCCTGAATGAAGACGATGCAGTGCATATCCAGCATCATGGCCGTGCGCACCACCTGCGGGTTCAGCAGGCCGGTGATCAGCACGGACTGGTTGGTGGCAAAGGCCAGCACGTCGCTCATCATGTCACAGCAAAAAGCGTTCTGTACTTCGGTGTCCAGCATCTCTCTGCCGGAGAGGACCTGGGCCCGAAGCAGCTCGGCGATCTCCCGAATCTTCATGATGTTTCCTCCGTCGTTCTTGGGGAAGGATCAATACTTGGCCAGGATGCCCTCGATCTGATCGGGGGTCAGCCGGCCGTAGACGTCGTCATTGATCATCATGACGGGGGCAAGACCGCAGGCGCCCACGCAGCGGCACTCTTCCAGAGAGAACTTGCCGTCGGGGGTGCACTGGCCGGCGGTCAGGCCGGTGAGCTCGCAGATCTTGTCAAACACGGCCTGGGAGCCTTTGACGTAGCAGGCGGTGCCGAGGCAGACAGAGATCCGGTACTGGCCCTTGGGAGCCAGCGCGAACTGGGCGTAGAAGGTGGCGATGCCGTAGATCTTTTCCAGGGGGACGTTCATTTGATCTGCAATGATGGTCTGGACCTCAATGGGCAGATAGCCATAGATGTCCTGGGCTCTCTGCATGATGGGCATGAGCGCGCCCGGGGTGTCCCGGAGCTCGGCGATCACGGCCAGCAGCTTTTCTTCTTGTTCCTTCGTGCCACGGAAGGGAACCGTCGTTACTTTACAAGCCATTTGATGCAACTTACCTCCTAAATAGAAAATAGCAAATGGTCGTTACCGGACGCACTGCGTCCATAGTACTATTGTATTTTACCAGAAAACCCAAGGAAAGTAAAGCGGAAAATAGATAATTTTTATGAAAGAAGTGGAAAATAGCGATAAGGAAAGCTAATATCTCTGCCAGCCGCTTCCCGACGCAGGTAATCTTTCAATCCTGTCACTTTTCTGTCACGCAGCAGTCACTTTCCTGTGGTATAATCGCCTGCGTGAGATTCGGGCGACACGCGAGCCAAACCGCCAAGCGGGCGTTTTTCGCTCTCTCTTTCTCTCTTGATAGAGAAAGGCTTTGTCTTTTTCTTATTCTTACCCTTTCACTTACTCTTACCCTTTTACTTACTCTTTTACTTATTCTTACTCTTATTCTTGTCGCGTCCAGTGGGAGCAAGAGCATCCGGGAAAAAGGAGCGATGAGGGCATCGCTCCCTACGGAGTGCGGAGTGCGGAATGCAGAATGCGGAATGCAGAATGCATAATGCATAATGCATAATGTACGGGGAACACGCGGACGGCAGGGTGCCGTCCCTACGGAATGCATAATGCATAATGCATAATGCATAGTGCATAGTGTGGAATGAACGGGGAAACGCGGACGGCAGGGTGCCGTCCCTACGGAATGCAGAATGCATAATGCATAATGCATAATGAACGGGGAACACGCGGACGGCAGGGTGCCGTCCCTACGAGTTGTTACTCCCTACGGAGTGCGGAATGAACGGGAAACGCGGACGGCAGGGTGCCGTCCCTACGGAATGCAGAATGCATTATGTACGGGGAACGCGGACGGCAGGGTGCCGTCCCTACGAGTTGTTACCTGTTACTTATTACTTATTACTTATTACTTGTTACTTATTACTTGTCACTTGTCCCTTGCTTCAGCCTTGCGTTGGCTTTGCTGCGGCCGGATTCCAGCACGGCGCGGACGACGGAGAAAACGCTGGCGGAGCTGCCTGTCAGAGACGGCTCCACGCCGTACAGGGCGTATTCCATAATGGCCCGGTAGACCTCCAGCTGGCGGCTTTTCGGCAGGCTGTCCACCGCCTGAAAAAAGGACGCGTAGAAGGTGAATTGCCCCCGCTGCAGCGTCCCCCGCTCCCCTGCCCCGACAGCCCCTCCCGGCTGCGGCCGACGGCCTTCTCTCTGCAGGATCTGATCCATTGCAAGCACTCCTTTCCGGCTGTTTTTCCATAGCAACAGCACCTTTCTAAGATACCTCAATTATAGCACATAACAATCATTTTGTCAAGATACAGAATGCTTTTAAGAGATATTATTTTGGCGTAAGTTTCAAAGTGAGAACCTGAGGCTCATGGCTCAGAGCGCGTAGGGGGCGGCGTCCCCGACGCCCCGAACCTTTCCCGTTTCGATACGGTCGGGCTGTCGAGGACGCCAGCCCCTACGCCCTGCATACCCCGCTGCGGCGCACTGAAACAGCGTCACGGGACGCACCATTTTGCAGCACAGGCGCTCTGACGGCAGACTGTGACACGAAGCTGTGGCCTGCCCCGCAAGCTGCAACGAACGGAGGGGCAGGCGGACAAGCAGTGCTTGTCCCTACAAGCGGTGACTGGTGACTGTGCCGGGTCCTCGAATCGAAACTAACACCATTTTTTTCAAATTTTTTCTAATTTTTGAAAAAAAGCAAAAAAGATTTCCGGAATCTTTTGCTGTTCCGAGGCGTGATTTTTGTCACAGTGCCGGGACTTTCGGCGCGTTCCGTCCGGTTTTCGGCCGGGAAGCGGGCAAAGCTTTTGCGGAAGCGGCGAAAAAGGCCCCGGTTTTGGCCCGGAATGGCGGAAAAAGGCCGAAAAGTATCTTGAAAAATCATGTTTTCCACCGTTTTTCCACAGCCGATCCACAGGCTTTCCACCGCATTTCCACCACGAATTCCACATGATTCTTTCAAAAAATGCAGTTGCAAATATACTGAATTCAATATATAATGTACGGCGGCTGTCCTGCGGGTTCTGAACTCTGAACTCAAAGGCATAGGAGGCGAAGGACGCGGATTCTTCGCTACGCCGCGAAGCAAGTCCTTTAGGGCGCTCAGAATGACACGCCAAGGAGGTATCCCTCATGTTTCAAGACCTGGATATCCGATACGACAACGCCTGGCGGCGGGCGACGCCCGAGGCGGACAGCGTTGCGCTGATCCGGCAGGGGGACGGGATCCTGGCCGCCCTGCAGGAGGGGCAGCTGGCCTTTCCCCGCTTCGGGCAGCTCCCCCCTGCCGCCCGGGCGCTGGAATGGCGCTATGCGTTCACGTTGGGGGACGAAAGCTACTTTCTTGCACAATGGGACGACGCTCCGCTTCCTGTGGGATACGGATTTGTGTCATCCAAGGATTACCGGAACTACGGGCCCAAGGAGGCCGTGTTTGCGGCGGCTGTGAGCGAGAGCCTGCACCGCTGGTACGGGGCCAACCGCTTCTGCGGGCGCTGCGGCAAGCCCATGGAGGACAGCGACACCGAACGGGCCCGGGTCTGCCCGGACTGCGGGCTGACGGTATACCCCAAGATCTGCCCCGCGGTGATCGTAGCCGTCACCGACGGAGACAGGCTGCTGCTGACCAAGTACCAGGGCCGGGCCTTCAAGCGCTACGCCCTGGTGGCGGGCTTTGCAGAGATCGGCGAGCCCATCGAGGACACGGTGCGCCGGGAGGTCTTTGAGGAGACCGGACTGCGGGTGAAAAATCTCCGCTATTACAAGTCCCAGCCCTGGGTCTTCACCGACAGCCTGCTGTTCGGCTTTTGGTGCGAGCTGGAGGGCAGCGACCGAATCACCCTCCAGAAAAGCGAGCTCTCCGAGGCAGGCTGGTACCGCCGGGACGAGATCCCCGGGGATTATTCCGGCATCAGCCTCACGGGAGAGATGATTGAGGGGTTCCGGGGCGGACGGGGGCCGAAGGAATAGTGAATAGGGAATAGTGGTGGTATCTTTCAAATTGCCATTTGAAAGATGAGAATAAAAAGGCCGCGGCCCGCACACGCCGGCACGTTCCCACCCGCCGTAGGGACGAGCACCTGTGCCCTTCATGGGTAGTGCTCGTCCGGTTTGCGAAGCAAACAATCGCCCATTAGGGCGATCCAGCCGGGTGCGGTATATCAAGCGGGTGCGTATCGGCACACCACCTCATCCGTCACGGCTGCGCCGTGCCACCTTCCCCTCAAGGGGAAGGCTTTGGATTTGCCTCCGGCAAATTGCGTTCGTGCCGAACGCCGGAGCGATGTGGGCATACTTCGTGACTCTTCGAGTTCGCTCCCTACGGGGACGGGGAACGGCGGGCGCACATTGTGCGCCCCTACGGGCTCTGAACCCTGAATCCTGAACGCTGAACCATAAGGCAATAGGCGCCAGGCAAAAGGCAATAGGAGACGGGGGACGCGGATTCTTCGCTTCGCTCAGAATGACACCCTGAGCCCTGAACCCTGAACAAAAAAAAATACAAAACCCCTGCAACCTTTTCGGTTTTTCGGCGTCTATAATGGTATGTGATACCGCAAGAATCAAACCGTTGATTTGCCCGTTGGGCTATCAATAGAAGAACGGAGGAAACACAATGAAAGCAAAACGATTCGTTTGCGCGCTGCTGAGTATGGCGATGTGCCTGGGGCTGTGCGCGTGCAGTCAGGAGGATGCGGAGCCTGTTCCGGTTCAATCTGTGAGCATGATCACGGGGATCGGCTCCGTGGGTCTGGCAGAGCGCTTCGCCGGTATGGTGGAGGCGGGCGAGACCGTCAACGTGGAAAAGGACGAGTGGCTCAAGATCAAGGAGCTGCTGGTGGCCGTGGGCGACCACGTGGAGGAGGGACAGCCCCTCTTCACCTATGACACCACCGCCATGTCCCTGGAGCTGGACAAGCTCCGCCTGGAGCTGGCCCAGATGAAGGCCGCCGTGGAAACCAAGACCAAGCAGATGGAAGATCTGGAAAAGGAAAAGGCCAAGGCCAAGAGCGAGGATCAGCTCAGCTACACCCTGCAGATCCAGGAGCTCCAGATCGACCTGACCGAATCGGAGCTCAACATCGCCTCCAAGGAAAAGGAGATCAGCCGCAACGAGGCCGCCCTGGAGAAGGACTCCGTCCTCTCCCCGGTATCCGGCCGGGTGAAGAGCATCAACGAAAACGGCGGCTATGACGACTACGGCCGCCCCCTGCCCTACCTCACCCTCCAGCAGACCGAGGCCTACCGGATCAAGGGCAACATCAACGAGCAGAACGCCAACAGCCTCCTGCCCGGTATGCAGGTCACCATCCGCTCCCGGATGGACGACAGCTTCTGGACGGGGGTCATTGAGCGGGTGGACTGGGACAACCCCGTGGAGGACAACGGCAACAGCTACTACTTCTACGGCGGCTCCGACGACAAGATGACCACCAGCACCAAGTACCCCTTCTACGTGACCCTGGACAGCGACGAGGGCCTGAAGCTGGGCCAGCACGTCTACATCGAGCCGGGTCTCCCCGGCGAGGAGGACGGCCGGCTGATGCTCCCCGCCTGGTGCATCAACGACGCCGACGGCTCCCCCTGGGTCTGGGCCGTGGACAGCAGCGAAAAGCTGGAAAAGCGCAAGCTGAAGCTGGGCGAATACGACGCCGACACGGACTGCTACGAGGTGCTGGAGGGACTGACGCTCCAGGACTACCTGGCCCCCGACTCCGAGACCTGCAAGGCCGGCGCCCCTGTGGTGTACTACAGCGAGAGCGATTTCGACGTGCCCGATATGCCCATGGACTTCGGCGGCGAGGAATTCGGCTATGCGGAATTCGGCGGCGAGGACAACATCATCGGCTTCGATGAGAACGGTATGCCCATCTACGGCGAAGGCGGCGAGGCCGGCTTCGAGGGCGGCGAATACAACTTCGAGGGCGGCGAGGACGGCGAGACCGCGCCCGTGGTCTATGAAGGCGCCGAGGTTCCGGAAGGAGACGACGCAGGATGATTCTGACAATGGACAAGATCTGCAAGAGCTACTACCGGGGCAAAAACGAGGTCCCGGTGCTCCACGACATTTGCCTTTCGGTGAATAAGGGAGACTATCTTGCGATCATGGGGCCCTCCGGCTCCGGAAAATCCACGCTGATGAACATCATCGGCTGCCTGGACAAGCCCAGCTCCGGCGTCTACCGCCTGGAGGGCGAGGACATCGCCGCCCGGAAGGACAACGCCCTGGCGGAGCTGCGGAACAAGTACATCGGCTTTATCTTCCAGAGCTTCTATCTCATGCCCAGCATGAGCGCCCTGGAGAACGTGGCCCTGCCCCTGATGTATGCAGGCGTGCCCAAGAAGGAGCGCCTGGAGCGGGCCAAGGAGGCCCTGCAGGGCGTGGGGCTGGCGGATCGCATGAAGTTCCTGCCCAACCAGCTCTCCGGCGGCCAGTGCCAGCGGGTAGCCATCGCCCGGGCCATGGCCGGACGGCCCGCTCTGCTGCTGGCGGACGAGCCCACCGGCGCCCTGGACACCGCCTCCGGCGACCAGATCATGGATCTGTTTGACGAGATCAACGCCGCGGGCAGCACCATCATTATGATCACCCACGAGCCCTCCATCGCGGCCCGTGCCAAAACCGTCTGCCACATCCGGGACGGCCGCCTGTCGGTTCCGGGGGAGGAGGTTCAATGAGCAAGACAAAGAAATGGGTTCTGGCCATTCTGATCCCCGCGCTGGTGATTGGGGCCGTGTTTGGGACCTATCAGATCCTCAAGGCCAACCGGGAGCCCGCCAAGGTCTACCCCGTGGCCGATCTGTGCGAGCAGAATTACTACGATTACGGCAACTACCTCAGCGGCGAGGTGCGGACGGACAAGCTGCAGACCGTCTATCCCTCCAGCACCCAGCAGATCACGGAGATCATGGTCTCCCAGGGGGACAGCGTGAAAAAGGGCGATCCCCTGATCCGCTACAACACCACCCTGTCTGAGCTGGAGCTCCAGCGCAAGGCCATCGACATCCAGAAGTCCCAGGACGAGCTGGAAAAGACCCAGCGCACCTACCGCTCCTACTTCCGGCAGGACTACGTCATCCCCCCGGTGAGCCCGGAGCAGGCCCAGGCCGCCGGCCTGGCAGCCCGGCCCAACTTCGGGGCGAAGCTGTGCTTCCTCTCCGCCCCCATCTACCGCGCCGACACAAATCCCGAGGATCCCGGCGACCCCACGGATCCCAGCGACCCTACCGACCCCAGCGACCCCACGGATCCTACCGATCCCACCGATCCCACCGATCCTACCGATCCCACCGATCCCACCGATCCCACCGATCCCACCGATCCTACCGATCCCACCGATCCCACCGATCCCACCGATCCTACCGACCCCACTGACCCCAGCGACCCCACTGAGCCCACGGATCCCACCGATCCCACGGAGCCCGTGGTGGACGGGGTTGTACGCACCATCTTCCAGGTGGGCGGCACCGGCACGGAGGAGGATCCCGCCCTCTGCATCCTCGGCAGCGAATACGGTCTGACCCCGGCGCTGATGGAGGAGTTCCTGGGCGAGGCGGAGCGCTTCGACCTGGTGGTGGCAAGCACCGACGGGGATCTGCTGGCGGGCGACGTGCTTTCCGCCTACGGTCTGACCCTGACCCGGGAGGAAAAGGGCTGGTCTGTCCGCTTCTGGGACGCAAGTCTCTATCTTGGCAAGCCCCTGGCCCCCCTGGCGCCGGAGCCGGAGCCTGAACCCGAGCCCGAGCCGGAGCCCGAGCCCTACTACCCCGTTGGCCCCACCTGGCAGGAGCTGCAGCAGATCCGCAAGGAGCTGGAGCAGAAAATGCGGGACCTGGATCTACAGATCCGCATGGATCAGCTGTCCTACCGGGCCATGGAGGCGGAGCTGGGCGACGGCATCATCCGCGCCGAGTTTGACGGCGTGATCCTCAGCCTCACCGACCCCGATACAGCCCTGGAAAACGGCGAGCCCATGCTGAAGCTCTCCGGCAGCGGAGGCGGCTACAAGATCATCTGCAACGTCAGCGAATACCAGGCCGAGAGCATTCAGCTGGGCCAGACGGCCACGATCAGCACCTGGTTCGGCGACCAGTACGACGCCGTGGTGACGGAGATCTCCACGGATCCTGTGAAGGACTACTACGACAGCTATCAGAACGCCAGCTACTACCCCGTCACCTTTGAAGTGGACGCCTCCGCCAATATGGGCGACAGCTCCTGGGTGGATGTCATGCTGGACGGCAGTACTGCCGAGGAATCCGGCAGCTACTATCTGGTCAAGGCCTTTGTGCTCAGCGAGAACGGCAAATCCTACGTGATGGTACGCAACGCCGACGGCCTGCTGGAAAAGCGGCAGATCAACACCGGCCGCGACCTGTACGGCTACCAGGTGGAGATCCTGGGGGGCCTGAGCCAGGACGATTATATCGCGTTCCCCTACGCCAAGACGGCCCTGGAGGGCGCCAAGACCGAAGAGGCCGGCATCCAGGATCTGATGGGCAACTACTATTAAGGAGGAACCGCTATGCTTGGAAATATACATCAGGCCTTTCAGGGCGTATGGCACCACAAGCTGCGCTCCTTTCTGACCATGCTGGGCATCATCATCGGCATTGCCGCGATCATCACCATCGTTTCCACCATCAAGGGCACCAACGACCAGATCAAGGAGAACCTCATCGGCTCCGGCAACAACGTGGTGGTGGTGAGCCTCCACCAGGGCGACTACCAGATGGATCTCTCCGACGGCCAGCGCCCGGAGGACGTGAGCGTGATCTCCGAGGAGACCCGCCAGAGCCTGGAAGCCCTGGAGGGCGTGTCCGCCGTGTCCCTGTTCCGGCAGCGCCAGTGGGGCGCCCAGGTCATGTACCGGGGCACGGAGTACAACGGCTATACCCTGGGAGTGGACGAGCACTACTTCCCGGTGTACGGCTACCGCCTGTGCTACGGCAGGAGCTTCCTGCCGGAGGATCGCAGCGAAAACCGGAAGGTGGCCGTTATGGACGCCCAGGCCGTGGCCTCCCTCTTCCCCGGCGAGAACGCCGTGGGCAAGGTGCTGGAGATCAAGGGCGAGCCCTTCACCGTCATCGGCGTGGTGGAGCGCTCCAGCAAGTTCCGTCCGGTGATCGAGACCATGTCGGACTACTATATGTACGCCAACGAATCCAGCGGCTCCGTGTTTCTGACGGAGCAGGGCTGGGAGATCGTGTTCAGCTTTGACGAGCCCCAGAACGCCGCGGTGAAGGCCGAGAGCACCGACGCCATGACCACCGCAGGCAAGACCGTGGCCGACCACCTCACCGCCAAGCAGATCCGGGACGCCAAGAACAGCAATTACAGCTACAAGAGCGCGGATCTGCTCCAGCAGGCGGAGCAGCTGCAGTCCATGAGCGACTCCACCAACAAGCTGCTGATCTGGATCGCGGGCATCTCCCTGCTGGTGGGCGGCATCGGCGTCATGAACATCATGCTGGTGTCCGTCAGTGAGCGTACCCATGAGATCGGCCTGAAAAAGGCCCTGGGCGCCAAGCGCCGCAGGATCCTGGGCCAGTTCCTCACGGAGGCCTCCGTGCTCACCTCCCTGGGCGGCCTGCTGGGCATCTTAGGCGGCATCGGCCTGGCCAAGCTGCTCTCCAGCGCCATGAACACCCCCACAGCCATCAGCATTCCGGCCATCATCGTGGCCGCCGCGTTCTCCATTCTGATCGGTCTGATCTTCGGCCTGCTGCCGGCGATGAAGGCCGCCAGAATGAACCCCATCGACGCCCTGCGGAGAGAGTGATCATCTGACCGGCATTTCTTTTCGGAACCAGGAGGCATAACGGATGAAAAAAAGCATCTCCGTGGTCTGGACCTACGTGACGGTCCTGCTGTTCATTCCCATCTATCACGTTTTGGACGCAAAGCTGCTGGTGGATATCTTCGGCTGCGGCTGCGTGCCCTTGGTCCATGCGAACAAGCTGAACATTGACTTTAACGCGAACGATTTGAAAGCCGTCGTATTTGCCCTCTTTACGGTTGGTATGACGGTGTGGAGCATTTTCCTGTCCAAGCGTTTTCAGCCGAAGACGCGCAGGATCCTGTACTGTGTCTCCGTGTTCCTGTGCAACGCCGTGTTGGGCGGCTTCTACGCGATCGCGTTTCGCTGGAAGTAAACGGGAAGAAAGCAGGCGCGTAAAACAACAATTCGGGAAGATCGGCGATAACCGATCTTCCCGAATTGTTTTATGTGGGCGGTGACCTGTGCCCCTACGCAGGGACAGGGGCACGTGGGCCGTTCCCCACCCGTCGTAGGGACGAGCACCTGTGCCCTTCATGGGTAGTGCTCGTCCGGTTTGCGAAGCAAACAATCGTATGCGTCAGCAGACGATCCAGCCGGGTGCGTTGCTTGGACCTGGTTGCAGCGTCGGGGCGTTCGGGGCGTCGTGGGCGCCGCCCCCTACGATCGCGTCTCCTATTGCCTTTTGCCTGTTGCCTCAATTCTGCATTTTGCATTCCGACAATGGGTGCATCCCGTGGCGCACCGGTGTGCGCCGCTACGGAACCCTGATCCCTGATCCTTGATCCCTGTGGACTACTCCGCGACGAAGGTAAAGCTGTTCTGCTTCGCGTAGTCCTCGGCGGCGGTGCCGGCTGCGCCGCGGATCACGAAGTCGCTCTTGCTTATGTATTTGCTGTATAACGCATAGCCGAACGCGTGGGCTCCGATCTCCCGGACGGTTTCCGGGATCGTCACCTCGGAAAGGTCGCATGAGAGGAAGGCGTCCTCGCCGATGCGCGTGACCCCGCTGCCGATCGTCACGTCCTTCAACTTACCGCAGCCGGCAAACGCATTGTCGCCGATCTCTGTCACGCTGTCCGGGATGATTACGCCGGTCATATTATCCTGGTCGAGAAATGCCGCTTCCCCGATCTTCGTCACGCCGTCCGGAATTTGATAAACTCTCGTGGTTTTCGCAAAGGGGTAATAAATCAGCTTCGTCTGCGCCCGGTCGAACAGAACGCCGTCCACACTGCTGTAGGCCGGATTGTCGGTCGGGACAACGAATTCCTTCAAACGAACGCAAGTCCGAAACGCGACATCCCACCGGACGTCCACAGCGCCGCATTGGAGCGTCACCTGGGTCAGCTGCTTGCAGTGGCCGAACGCCTCTTCGCCGATGAAGGTCACGTTGGCCGGGATCGTCACGCTGGTCAGAGCCATGCAGTCATAGAACGCAAAATTGCCGATGCTCGTCAGACCCTCGGGCAGGCTGATCGTCTTGATTTGCTCCCGGTATTCCTGCCAGGGGGAAGTGACGCCAAAATCCTCAGAATGGTTTTGGTCGCTTTCCACCATGTCTCCGCTGCCCACGATGGTCAGGCGGCCGGATTTGGCGTCAAAGTACCAGGTCAGATCGTCGCCGCAGGAGCCGGTCGGCCAGTTGGGGTCAGGGACGAATTCGGTCGGCTCGGTGGGCTGGGGCTCCGTCGGCTCGGCTGTGGGCGCTTCGGTGGCGGGCGGCTCGGTTTTGACCGGCTCCGTGGCCGGGGCTTCGGTGGCCGGGACGGTCTCGGGGGCGGTCGTGCTGACGGGCGCCTCGGTGGTTACGGGGGCGGCGGTGGTCGCGGGTGCGTCGCTCTTTGCGCCGCAGGCGCTCAGGAGCAGCATCAGCAGGGTCAAAGCAGCGCAGAGGCCGCGTTTCCAGATCATGGTACGTTTGGTGGTGTTCATTCTATTCGATCTCCTCTTTTTCGGCTCGCTTGCCGTTTCTGTCTATTAGACGCACGGCACTGCAAATAGGTTGACGTTTTTTGAAAAAGTTCGAAAAAAGATATAACAGGTTTTGACGTAAAAATCAAGAGGCTTCCGAAGAAGCCTCTTGGTCGCAGGCGGGCGGGGGAAAAAATTGAGAATTGAGAATTGAGAATTATCGTTCATTCTGCATTTTGCATTCAGACAATGGGGTTCGGGGCGTCGGGGACGCCGCCCCCTACGCGGGTTAGCTGTTCGTACAACGGCGTTCGGGGCGTCGTGGACGCCGCCCCCTACACGGGAATGCCGTTCCGTGTTGTAGCGCGGGCTATTAGCCCGCAAGCCGGGTGCGTTGTTTTGACCCGGTCACAGCGTTGGGGTGCGGCAGGATTTGCCTTGCGGCAAATTGCGTTCGTGCCGAACGCCGGAGCGATGTGGGCATACTTCGTGACTCTGCGAGTTCGGCCCCTACGGTGGGGCGCGGACGGCAATGTGCCGTCCCTACAGGCTTTACTTTCGGCAAAAAGGGCCGATGTGGGCATACTTCGTGACTCTGCGAGTTCGGCCCCTACGGGCTTTACTCTTCCACGAAGCTGAGGTGGTTCGCTTTTGCGTAGGTCTCAGCGGCGGAGCCGGATTTGCCGTGGATCTTGATATTTCTATTTCCCTCGAAAGCGCTTTCGCCGATCTCCGTTACGCTCTCCGGGATCGTCACGTCCTTCAGATTGCAATCGTAGAACGCGTATCCGCCGATGCTGGTGACGCTGTCCGGGATGGTCACGCTGGTCAGAGTGCTGCATTCGCAGAACGCCTGAGCGCCGATGCTGATCACCCCGTCCGGGATCGTGACAGTTTTCAGGAACGAGCATTCCAGGAAAGCCTTGTTAAAGATGACCTCCACGCCGCTGCCGATGGTCACGTCCTGCAGGGAGGTGCAGCCCCAGAACAGGTATTCATCCAGATAGGGCACGCCGTTGCCGATGACGACGCGCTCCAGGCGGGAGCAGTCCTGGAACACTCTCTCCCCCAGGTCGATGACGCTGTCGGGAATCTCGATGCTTTTCAGCGCAGTGCATTCGTAGAACGCACCGTACCGGATCTTGGTTACGCTGTCCGGAATCGTCACATCCTTCAGCGCGGCGCAGCGGAAGAAGGTGGAGTCTTCGATTTTGGTCACGCTGTCCGGGATGATCACGCCTGTCAGCGCCTCGCTCCAGGCGAAGGCGTATTCGCCCAGCTCCGTCACGCTGTCCGGAATCGTCACATACTTCACGGCCTTGCAATAGGAGAAGGCGTATGGACTGATCTTTGTCACGCTGTCCGGGATCACATAGCGCTCCGTCTTTTTGCCGCAGGGGAACTGGATCAGCTCCGTCTGGGTCTTGTCAAGCAGGACGCCGTCCACGCAGACGTAGCTGGGATTGCCGGCGGCAACCCGGATGGCCTCCAGAGCGGTGCAGCCCCAAAACGCCTTCTCTCCCAGCTCCGTCACGCCGGCGGGGATGGTCAGCTCCGTCAGAGCTTCGCACTGGGCGAAGGCATAATCGCCGATCTCCGTCACGCTGTCCGGGATCGTCACATCCGTCAGGGCGGTGCAGCCGTGGAATGCGTGTTGCCCGATGTCGGTCACGCCCTCCGGGATCGTCACATTTCTCAGCGCGCTGCAGTTGGCGAACGCACCGTCGCCGATGTCGGTCATGCTGTCCGGGATCGTCACGGCGGTCAGAGCTTTGCAGCCTTGGAACGCACATTTGCCGATGCCGGTCACGCCCTCAGACAGAACGATCTCCTTGATCACGTTTTCATAGCGCAGCGGGTTGTCGTTACGCAAGCAGTACACATACCATGGCGCACACTCGGTCTCCCCTCCGTATGCCATATAATCGTCCATTTTGCCGCTGCCCTCGATGGTCAGCAGGCCGGTATTGGGATCCAGCGTCCAGCTCAGGTTCGCGCCGCAGCTCCCGGAGGCCGTGGGCAGGGATTCCTTTGTCTCCGTGGGCTGGAGATCCTCGGGGCTCGCGGTGGATTCTGCCGGGGCAGGGGCCTCGGTAGTGGGGACGTTCTCCGTGGTGTCCGGTGCAGCCGTGGTCACCGGTGCAGCTGTGGTTGCAGGTGCGGCTTTGGTGTTCCCCGCGTCGGTCTTGGTGCTGCAGCCGCACAGAAGCAGCATCGCAGCCAGGGCCGCGCAAAGAGCGCGCTTTTGTGTCATTTTCATTTCTCTTTCCTCTTTTGTTGGATTCTTTCGGCAAAAAGGGCCGATGTTGGCATACTTCGTGACTCTGCGAGTTCGGCCCCTACGGGGGAACGCGGACGGCAATGTGCCGTCCCTACGGGCTTTACTTTCGGCAAAAAGGGCCGATGTTGGCTACTTCGTGACTCTGCGAGTTCGGCCCCTACGGGGGAACGCGGACGGCAGATAAGTGACGGCCCAAAGACGCAAGCGAAAGCGCAGCGTGTTTGGCTGCCGGAACTTATGCATAGCTGTGCCGTCCCTACGGGCTTTACTCCTCCACGAAGCTGAGGTGGTTCGCCTTTGCGTAGGTCTCAGCGGCGGAGCCGGATTTGCCGT
>JAEEGJ010015537.1_pt1 | contig 17723 bp, 10 predicted proteins | sample 8958761 | NCBI WGS metagenome assembly JAEEGJ01 (sample SAMN16246546, study PRJNA631951) | gut metagenome | biome: gut microbiome; feature: rumen; material: RS-attached | host: Bos | place: Iran: Karaj | collected 2018-10
ATGATCTTGTCGCCCCACTCGCCGTTGGGATCTTCAAGAGCCTTAAGAGCGGAACCCTTGATGATAGGGCAATCCTTGAATCCGTACTCTTCAAGCTGCTCGGTAACTTCCATCTCAACGAGCTCGATAAGCTCAGGATCGTCAACCATGTCGCACTTGTTAAGGAATACTACGATGTAAGGAACGCCAACCTGTCTGGAAAGGAGGATGTGCTCCTTGGTCTGAGCCATAACACCGTCGGTAGCAGCTACTACGAGGATAGCGCCGTCCATCTGTGCAGCACCGGTGATCATGTTCTTAACGTAGTCAGCGTGGCCGGGGCAGTCAACGTGTGCATAGTGTCTGTTCTCGGTCTGATACTCAACGTGAGCGGTAGAGATGGTGATTCCTCTCTCTCTCTCTTCGGGAGCCTTATCGATGTTGCTGAAGTCGGTAGCAGTATTTCCTGAAACTCTCTCTGCAAGAACCTTGGTGATTGCAGCGGTCAGAGTGGTCTTACCATGGTCAACGTGGCCGATGGTACCAATGTTACAATGGGTTTTTGTTCTTTCAAACTTTTCTTTAGCCATTTCAACTTTCCTCCTGAAATGAAGTGTTTATACTGCGCCGTACGCTCGCGCCTACGGCGCCTGATTTCGTTACACGGCTAACCACTATTATATTAAATGATCATCCGTAATTCAAGCATTTTGGGGCTTTATTTATCCTTGCCTGCAAGAACCTTTTCCTGAACGTTCTTGGGAACGGGCTCGTACTTTTCGAAGAACATTGAGTAGTTACCACGGCCCTGGGTTCTGGAACGAAGGTCTGTAGAATATCCGAACATCTCTGCAAGAGGAACGTATGCTTTAACCATCTTGCCTCCGCCGATGTCTTCCATACCTTCAACACGGCCTCTTCTTGAGTTAAGGTCACCGATAACGTCACCCATGTATTCCTCGGGCATAGTTACCTCAACCTTCATGATGGGCTCAAGGAGAACAGGAGCAGCTTTCTGCATTGCTTCCTTGAATGCCATTGATCCGGCAATATGGAATGCCATCTCGGAAGAGTCGACCTCGTGATAGGATCCGTCGTAAACATTAGCGTGAACGCCGAGTACGGGGAATCCGCCGAGGGTACCTGCCTGCATTGCTTCCTTGATACCGTCTCCGACTGCAGGTACGTACTCCTTAGGAATAGCACCGCCGACGATGGTGGACTCGAAGAGAAGCTGAGGGGGCTCGTTGAGAAGGATGTTAGCCTTGGGATCAAATTCGAAGTGGTCGCAGTTAGCTTCCATGGGCTCGAACTTAACCTTACAATGTCCGTACTGACCACGTCCGCCGGACTGCTTAGCATACTTCATATCTACGTCGCAAGGCTTGGTGATAGCTTCCTTGTATGCAACCTGAGGTGCACCAACGTTAGCCTCTACCTTGTACTCACGAAGAAGTCTGTCTACGATGATCTCGAGGTGAAGCTCACCCATACCTGCGATGATGGTCTGGCCGGTCTCGGTGTTGGTATGAGCTCTGAAAGTAGGATCTTCCTCAGCAAGCTTTGCAAGAGCGTCTGCCATCTTGTCCTGACCTGCTTTGGTCTTGGGCTCGATAGCAAGCTCGATAACGGGCTCGGGGAACTCCATGGACTCAAGGATGATAGGATGCTGCTCGTCGCAGATGGTATCACCGGTAGAGGTGGACTTGAAGCCTACTGCCGCAGCGATATCGCCGGAGAAAACTTCATCGAGCTCGGATCTCTTGTTAGCATGCATCTGAAGGATACGTCCGACTCTCTCTTTCTTACCCTTAGATGAGTTGTAAACATATGAACCGGATTTAAGAGTTCCGGAATAAACTCTGAAGAACGCAAGTCTTCCTACGAAGGGATCGGAAATGATCTTGAATGCAAGAGCTGAGAAAGGCTCATCATCGGATGACTTTCTGGAAAGCTCATTTCCTTCTTCGTCGGTACCGGTAGCGTCAGCAATATCGGTAGGAGCGGGCATGAAGTCGATGACTGCGTCAAGGAGCTTCTGAATACCCTTGTTCTGGTGAGCGGATCCGCAGCATACGGGAACACCGGTGTTCTCGATGGTAGCCTTACGAAGAGCTGCCTTCATCTCTGCTACGGTGGGCTCCTCGCCGTCGAGATACTTCATCATGAGATCGTCATCGAACTCACAGATCTGCTCAACGAGCTTGGTGTGCCACTCATCAGCTTCAGCAATCATATCCTCGGGGATATCGGTGATGGAAATGTCCTCGCCCTTGCTGTCGTTATAGATATAAGCCTTCATCTCGAAAAGATCGATGATGCCCTTGAAGTAATCTTCCTTACCGATGGGGAGCTCGATAACAACGGGGTTCTTGCCCAGCTTGGTACGGATCTCCTTAACGGTATTCATGAAGTTTGCTCCGAGGATGTCCATCTTGTTGACGAAAGCCATTCTCGGTACGTGATAGGTGTCAGCCTGTCTCCAAACGTTCTCGGACTGGGGCTCAACACCACCCTTAGCGTCAAATACACCTACAGCTCCGTCGAGGACTCTGAGAGATCTCTCAACCTCTACGGTAAAGTCTACGTGTCCCGGGGTATCGATAATGTTGATACGATGCTCGAGAGCACCGGGCTGGGGCTTGCAGTTCTCCTGATGAGTCCAGTGACAGGTGGTAGCAGCTGAGGTAATGGTTATACCTCTCTCCTGCTCCTGCTCCATGTAGTCCATGGTAGCGGTTCCTTCATAGGTCTCACCGATCTTGTAGTTTACGCCGGTGTAATAAAGAATACGCTCGGTAAGAGTTGTCTTACCTGCATCGATATGCGCCATGATACCGATGTTTCTCGTTCTCTCGAGGGGATATTGTCTTTCAGCCATTTATATATTCCCTCCTTAAAAACGATAATGCGCGAATGCCTTGTTTGCCTCGGCCATCTTGTGCATATCTTCCTTACGCTTAACAGCACCGCCGGTGTTGTTTGAAGCATCAAGGATCTCATTAGCAAGTCTTTCTACCATGGTCTTCTCGCCACGCTTGCGAGCGAACATGGTAAGCCATCTAAGGCCAAGTGTCTGTCTTCTCTCGGGCTTAACCTCGAGAGGTACCTGATAGGTGGCACCACCGACTCTTCTTGCCTTACACTCAAGAGTAGGCATAATGTTGTTCATTGCTGCCTGGAATACTTCGAGTGCGGGCTTGCCGGATTTCTCCTCCACCTCAGCAAATGCTCCGTAAACGATCTTCTGAGCTACGCCCTTCTTACCGTCTAACATGACGTTGTTCACAAGCTTTGTGACAACCTTGTCATTATACAGAGGATCTGCCAAAACGTCTCTTTTAGCAATATGTCCTTTTCTTGGCACGTTACTTCCCTCCTTAACTATTATACGTTAACTCAACGGTACTCACATGTGTTTCCCCAAGTGTTCGTGCGGAAAGGTTAGAATCTTTATATCAAAGATGAACTAATTACATTCCAACACTTATTCTCAGTTACGTTTTTGTAATTACCTTACCCTTGCCTCAAAAGAAATTATTTCTTATCGGCCTTGGGTCTCTTGGCGCCGTACTTTGAACGGGCCTGTCTGCGGTTTGCCACGCCTGCGGTATCAAGGGTTCCGCGGATGATGTGATATCTGGTACCGGGAAGATCCTTAACACGTCCGCCACGGATGAGCACTACGGAGTGCTCCTGGAGATTATGTCCTTCACCGGGAATGTAGCTGGTAACTTCAATTCCGTTGGAGAGACGTACTCTCGCGATCTTACGAAGTGCGGAGTTAGGCTTCTTAGGGGTTGCGGTCTTAACAGCGGTGCAAACGCCACGCTTCTGGGGTGAGGAGTTGTTAACAGCCTTCTTGTGAAGAGAGTTAAAGCTTCTCTGAAGTGCGGGAGCTGTGGACTTCTTAACGCTGGTCTGACGGCCCTTTCTTACTAACTGGTTAAATGTGGGCATTTCGTTCACCTTTCCTTTCTTAATATTTGCGTCTTTTTACAACGGACTTCTCAGCCCTTTATTTAGGTGCGTTTCCTAAAAATGGGCATAAAAGTGCCTTTGTACGCACGCTAAAACAGTATATGTGCTTACAAAGGCTTTGTCAATCAATATTTTTATTATTTGAAGGTGACCACTATATCTGGTATAATCCTCGTGAGCAGACAACTAACGAAAGGAGAATTCTTATGGGCGGAATGTTAGTTAATCTTATCGTATCACTTCTTGTGGGTGCAATCTGCGGATGGCTCGCAGGACTCATCATGAAGAGCAACAACGGCATCATCATCAACATCCTTCTCGGAATCGTGGGAGGCGTTGTTGCAGGTGCACTTTTCAGTCTTATCGGAATCAGCTTTAACGGGATCATCGGAAGCATCATCTGCGGAGTAGCAGGTGCATGCCTTCTCATTTTCATTTTCAGGCTCATCAGGAAATAAACACGGAAAAATGATCGATGTATCCGGCATCGGGACTGCTCTTTTGCGACGGCTCCGGTGTTAAAAAAACCGCTTCGTACAAAATCTCGCGAGGCGGTTTTCTTTTGCTTATTTCAGGAATTCGCGTCCATCTCTTTCAGGTATCTCTTCAGTGCATCTCTCCAGTCGGGGAGAAGGGTGAAGCCGTTTGCGACAAGCTTCGATTTATCGAGCCTCGAGTTGAATGGCCTTGCCGCTTTGCTCACACCGTACTGCTCGGTGGTGACCCTGTTGATCTTCGTCGCTCTTCCGGCTTCCTGCATTATGGCTTCCGCAAAATCGGCCCATGAGATATATCCGCCTTCATTGGTCGCGTGATATGTTCCGTACTTATCGGTAAGGATCATGTCGACAAGAAGTCTCGCAAGATCGTATGTATAAGTCGGTGTTCCGATCTGATCGCATACAACGTTCAGTTCATCCCTCGTCTCGGAAAGCTTAAGCATCGTACGGATGAAGTTCTTGCCGTTAAGACCGAATACCCAGGCGATACGGACTATGAAATATTTGGTGAGTCTTTCCCTCACTGCCTCCTCACCGCGGAGCTTGCTGAGTCCGTAAACACTCAAAGGTGCGTAATCGGTACAGTCGGGATCCCAGGGAGTTTCTCCTTTTCCGTCAAAAACATAATCGGTACTCAGATACAGCATGGATGCTCCGACGGCCTTGCAGGCATCGGCTATGTTCTCGGTTCCGGTCGCATTGACCTTGAATACGATATCCTTCTTGTCCTCATCCTCCGCTGCATCAACCGCAGTCCATGCGGCGCAGTGCATAACCGCATCGGGCTTTATCTCGCCCACGGTCTTCATGACCGCTTCCCTGTCTGTGATATCGAGAGAATAATACGGTGCGCTCACTGCAGCACTTCCGTCCATGATGCCGCTGTACTTTTCCGCAAGATCCGAACCGACACATTCTATGTTTCTTTTTGTAAGTTCATTTATAAGATCGTGTCCGAGCTGTCCGCCGACACCTGTTACAAATACCTTCATAAGCATCTCCCTGATTTATTCCGAACTTATCATATTATATACAATTTTCCCCGCAAAAGCGAATTCCCGGCAAAGGAAATATCCGTTGCCGGGAATTTAATTGAAAATCTGTATTACTCTTCGGTATTTTCCTCAACCTCGGCAGTTGCTGCTTCGAATACTACTTCCGCATCCTCTGCCTCGTTAAGTGAGTTCCTGTTGTTAAGGTCGGTTGAGAGAGTGATGTTTCTGTATCTCTTAAGACCAGTTCCGGCAGGAATGAGCTTACCGATGATGACGTTCTCCTTGAGTCCGATAAGGGGATCGGTCTTACCCTTGATAGCCGCATCGGTGAGAACCTTGGTGGTCTCCTGGAATGATGCTGCTGACATGAAGGAGTCGGTTGCAAGTGCTGCCTTGGTGATACCGAGGATGATCTGGGTTGCCTCGACAGGCTTCTTGCCTTCTGCGATGAGCTGCTCGTTGATCTCTTCGAAATCGAGCTTGTCGATCTGGGTTCCGGAAAGAAGTTCGGTATCTCCGGGCTCATCGATGCGTACCTTTCTGAGCATCTGACGAACAAGAACCTCGATATGCTTATCTGCGATATCAACACCCTGCAGACGGTATACTCTCTGAACCTCTTTGAGGAGATAATCCTGTACGGCTCTGATTCCCTTGATCTTAAGGAGATCGTGGGGATCGATGCTACCTTCGGTGAGATAATCACCGGCTTCAACATTTTGGCCTTCCTCTACCTTGAGGCTGGAACCGAACTTAGCGAGGTAATCTCTCTTTTCGCCGGTCTCCTTGTTCTCAACGTAGATCTTCCTGGATCTCTTAATGTCTTCGATCTTGGTAACAACACCGTCGATCTCGGAGATGATAGCAAGTCCTTTCGGCTTTCTTGCTTCGAAGAGCTCCTCGACTCTGGGAAGACCCTGGGTAATATCGCTACCTGCGACACCACCGGTATGGAATGTTCTCATGGTAAGCTGTGTACCGGGCTCACCGATGGACTGTGCAGCGATGATACCTACTGCCTCACCGATCTGAACCTTCTCGCCGGTTGCCATGTTGGCACCGTAGCACTTAGCGCAGATACCGTTCTTGCAACGGCAGGTGAGTATGGTACGGATCCTTACCTTATCGATCGGCTTGCCGTTTCCGTCAACGCCGTCCTTAATGATCTTCTCTGCTCTTGCGGGAGTGATCATGTGATTGTGCTTAACGATCATGTTACCGTCTTTGTCGAAGATATCGACGCAGGTGGTACGTCCCACAAGTCTGTCCCTAAGCTTCTCGATGGTCTCCTTTCCGTCCATGAATGCCTTGACACTCATGCCGGGGATCTCAGGTCTGCCTACGGAACAGTCCTCTTCCTGAATGACGAGCTGCTGTGATACGTCGACCATTCTTCTGGTGAGGTAACCGGAGTCTGCGGTACGGAGCGCGGTATCGGAGAGACCCTTACGAGCACCGTGTGCCGACATGAAGTACTCCAGAACGTCGAGACCTTCACGGAAGTTGGACTTAATGGGAAGCTCGATGGTGTGACCTGAGGTATCTGCCATGAGTCCACGCATACCTGCAAGCTGCTTGATCTGCTGGTTGGAACCACGGGCACCGGAGTCAGCCATCATGTAAATGTTATTGTATTTGTCGAGTCCCTTGAGAAGCTCATCGGTGAGCTCTTTATCGGTCTTGTTCCAGACTTCGATAACTGCTCTGTATCTCTCGTTCTCGGTGATGAGTCCGTTGTGATAGTTGAGAGCAAGCTTATCAACGGTCTCCTGTGCACTTGCAAGAAGCTCGGGCTTTCTGGGAGGCACGGTCATGTCCGAAATGGAAACGGTCATGGCTGCTCTTGTCGAGAACTTGTATCCGATGGACTTAACGTCATCGAGAACCTCAGCGGTCTTGAATACTCCGTGAGTATTGATGACCTTTTCAAGGATCTGCTTAAGCTGTTTCTTTCCTACAAGGAAATCGATCTCGGGCTTAAGGAACTCCTCGGGGTCGTTTCTGTCAACATATCCGAGGTCCTGAGGAAGGATCTCATTGAAGTAGAGTCTTCCGAGTGTGGTGGAGACGATACCGGATACCATCTCTCCGCCGGGTGCCTTCTTGGTCATGCGGACCTTGATCTTGCTGTGAAGGGTGATGTTACCGTTCTCATAAGCAAGAATGGCTTCGCCCATATCCTTGTAAACATTTCCTTCGCCGGGCTCTCCGTCTCTCTCCTGAGTCAGGTAGTAGATACCGAGTACCATATCCTGTGAAGGAACGGCAACGGGACCACCGTCGGAGGGCTTAAGAAGGTTGTTGGGTGACAGAAGAAGGAATCTGCACTCTGCCTGAGCCTCTGCGGAAAGAGGAAGGTGTACTGCCATCTGGTCTCCGTCGAAGTCTGCGTTGAACGCGGTACATACGAGGGGATGGAGCTTGATCGCCTTACCTTCTACGAGGATGGGCTCAAATGCCTGGATTCCGAGTCTGTGGAGCGTAGGAGCACGGTTGAGCATAACGGGATGCTCTCTGATGACGTCTTCGAGAACGTCCCATACCTTATCATCCCAACGCTCTACGAGCTTCTTCGCATTCTTGATGTTCTGGCTGATCCCGCGTCCGACAAGTTCCTTCATAACGAAGGGCTTGAAGAGCTCGAGTGCCATCTCCTTGGGAAGACCGCACTGGTAGATCTTGAGCTCGGGTCCTACGACGATAACGGAACGTCCGGAATAGTCAACACGCTTACCGAGAAGGTTCTGACGGAAACGTCCTGCCTTACCTTTGAGCATGTCGGAAAGTGACTTAAGAGCTCTGTTTCCGGGGCCGGTAACGGGACGTCCTCTTCTGCCGTTGTCGATGAGAGCGTCAACAGCTTCCTGGAGCATTCTCTTCTCGTTTCTGACAATGATGTCAGGAGCGCCGAGTTCGATGAGTCTCTTAAGACGGTTATTTCTGTTGATGATACGGCGATAGAGATCGTTGAGATCGGATGTTGCAAATCTTCCGCCGTCAAGCTGTACCATTGCACGGAGCTCGGGGGGAATAACGGGAAGAGCTTCAAGGATCATCCACTCGGGCTTGTTGCCTGATTCGCAGAATGCTTCAACAACCTCAAGTCTCTTGATGATACGTGCACGCTTTTGTCCGGTAGACTCTGCAAGCTCTTCTCTGAGTGAAGCTCTCTCTGCCTCGAGATCAACTTCGGAAAGAAGTTCCTTAACAGCCTCAGCGCCCATTCCTACACGGAAGGACTTGCCGAACTCTTCCCTTGCATCCTGATATTCCTTCTCGGAAAGAAGCTTCTTCTTCTCGAGACCGGTATCTCCGGGATCAAGTACGATATATGATGCAAAATAGATAACTTTTTCAAGCTGTCTGGGTGACATATCAAGGATGAGTCCCATACGGCTGGGGATTCCCTTGAAATACCAGATGTGTGATACGGGTGCAGCAAGCTCGATGTGACCCATACGCTCACGTCTTACGCTTGCCTTGGTGACCTCAACTCCGCACTTGTCGCAGACAATGCCCTTGAAGCGGATCTTCTTGTACTTTCCGCAGTGGCACTCCCAGTCCTTGCTGGGTCCGAAGATCTTCTCACAGAAAAGACCGTCGCGCTCGGGCTTAAGTGTTCTGTAGTTGATGGTCTCGGGCTTGGTTACCTCACCGTGGGACCATTCCCTGATCTTCTCGGGTGATGCAAGTCCGATCTTGATAGAATCAAATGTTACGGGCTGGTATGACTCATTTATTGATTCAGGCATCTGTTGATACTCCTTTTAACCTACAAATTAACGGTTGCACTTACCTTGAAGATCACTCTTCATCGCCTTCGAAATCATCGACGAAGTCATCTTCCGCGGCAAAATCGTCATCGTCCACGGTCTCAAGCTCACCGTCTTCATTGAAGTCCTGAGTCTGATATCCGTTAGCTGCGAACTTGTCGCCGTCCCTTTCGGAAGTGGAGCGCCTGTCGCCCTCCATGACCGCACGGTAATCCGTCTCACCGTAGTCAACATTTTCTTTGAGTTCAACTTCGTTACCGCTCTCATCAAGAACCTTCATATCGAGTCCGAGTGACTGGAGCTCCTTAAGAAGGACTTTGAAGGACTCGGGGATACCTGCTGCAGGTACGTTCTGTCCCTTGATGATAGCTTCGTAGGTCTTGACACGTCCGAGAATATCGTCAGACTTAACGGTCAGGATCTCCTGAAGTGTATAGGATGCACCGTAAGCTTCGAGCGCCCAGACTTCCATTTCTCCGAAACGCTGTCCGCCGAACTGTGCCTTACCGCCGAGAGGCTGCTGAGTAACAAGGCTGTACGGGCCGGTTGAACGAGCGTGGATCTTATCATCTACCAGATGGTGGAGCTTGAGGTAATGCATGTGTCCGATGGTTACAGGGCCGTCGAAGTACTCACCGGTACGTCCGTCACGGAGACGAACCTTACCGTCTGCATTGATGGGAACTCCTTCCCAAAGCTTACGGTGATCTCTGTGCTCTGAGAGATACTCATATACCGACTTCTCGAGATCTGCCTTGTGGAGGGTAGAGAAATCACCCTTTCCGTTTTGGGCCCAGGTCTCGTACTTCTTACCGTACTTATCGGGATCTTCGCTCTTCTTCTCCCAATCCTTAACTTCTTTCTCATCGAAAGGAAGATTTACGTAATCGTTAGCAAGTTTAAGAGTAGCGGTGATATCTGACTCGGTAGCTCCGTCGAAAATAGGAGTTGCTACGTTGAATCCGAGTGCCTTCGCTGCAAGGGACAGATGAATCTCAAGGACCTGTCCGATGTTCATACGGGAAGGAACGCCCAGAGGATTGAGTACGATATCAAGAGGTCTTCCGTTGGGAAGGAAAGGCATATCCTCTACGGGAAGAACGCGGGAAACGACACCCTTGTTTCCGTGACGACCTGCCATCTTATCACCGACGGAGATCTTTCTCTTCTGTGCGATATAAACTCTTACCGACATATTTACTCCGGGTGAAAGCTCATCGCTGTTCTCCTTGGTAAATACCTTGGTATCGATAACTGTTCCGTATTCTCCGTGAGGAACCTTAAGGGAAGTGTCTCTTACTTCTCTAGCCTTCTCACCGAAGATTGCGCGGAGGAGTCTCTCCTCTGCGGTAAGCTCGGTCTCTCCCTTGGGAGTTACACGTCCTACAAGGATGTCACCTGCTCTAACCTGTGCGCCGATACGGATGATTCCGCGCTCATCAAGATCCTTGAGTGCTTCTTCACCGACACCGTGAACGTCACGAGTGATCTCTTCGGGTCCGAGCTTGGTATCACGAGCTTCTGCTTCATACTCCTCGATATGGATGGAAGTATATACATCCTCACGAACAAGACGCTCTGAAATAAGTACAGCGTCCTCGTAGTTGTATCCTTCCCAGGTCATGAATCCGATAAGAGGATTCTTACCGAGTCCGAGCTCTCCGTGATAAGTGGAAGGACCGTCGGCGATAACTTCGCCCTTGAAGATCTTCTCACCCTTATCAACGATGGGTCTCTGGTTGTAGCAGTTGCCCTGGTTGGAACGTGCAAACTTGCTTACTTTATAGTCAACGTCGGTTCCGTCATCGTTCTTAACCTTGATGACAGTTGAATCAACGTATGTAACGGTACCGTTCTCTTTCGCGACTACGCAGACACCTGAGTCTACTGCAGTCTTAACTTCCATTCCGGTTCCTACTGCGGGTGCATCGGTGGTCATGAGAGGAACTGCCTGTCTCTGCATGTTTGATCCCATCAGCGCACGGTTAGCGTCGTCGTTCTGAAGGAAAGGAATGAGTGCGGTTGCAACGGAGAAGACCATCTTAGGCGATACGTCCATGTAATCAAAACGTGCCTTGGGATATTCCTGGGTCTCATCTCTGTGACGACCGGAAACGTACTTCTTAACGAAGTGACCTTCCTCATCGAGCTGCTCGTTAGCCTGGGCAACATAGTAGTTGTCCTCTTCGTCTGCAGTCATGTAAACAACGGTATCGGTAACCTTGGGATTCTCGGGATCGCTCTTGTCTACTTTTCTGTAGGGAGCTTCTACGAATCCGTACTCATTGATGCGAGCATAGCTTGCAAGTGAGTTGATAAGACCGATGTTGGGACCTTCGGGAGTCTCGATGGGACACATTCTTCCGTAGTGAGAATAGTGAACGTCTCGAACTTCGAATCCTGCTCTGTCTCTTGAAAGACCGCCGGGTCCGAGTGCGGAAAGACGTCTCTTGTGAGTAAGCTCACCGAGAGGGTTGTTCTGGTCCATGAACTGAGACAGCTGTGAAGATCCGAAGAACTCCTTAACTGCTGCGGTTACGGGCTTGATATTGATAAGGCTCTGAGGAGTTACGTCCTCAGCGTCATGTGTGCTCATTCTCTCTCTTACAACACGCTCAAGTCTGGAAAGACCGATACGATACTGGTTCTGGAGAAGCTCACCAACGGCTCTGATACGACGGTTTCCGAGATGGTCGATATCATCGTCGTGTCCGATGCCGTACTCAAGGTGCATGTTGTAGTTGATTGATGCGAAGATGTCATCCTTGGTGATGTGCTTGGGAACAAGTCTCTGAACATTACCCTTGATGGCACGTGAAAGCTCTTCGGGATCGTCTCCGTAGGTGTCGAGGATCTCTCTGAGTACAGGATAGTAAACTCTCTCTTTGATTCCGAAATCCTTGGGATCGCAATCAACAAAGTGAGACAGATCAACCATCATGTTGGAAAGAACTCTCTCGTTCTTCTCTTCGGTCTGGATTACAACATACTCAACAGCGGAATCCTGAATGGCATCTGCAAGTTCTGCAGTTACAGTGGTTCCTGCGGTTGCGATAACTTCACCGGTAAGAGGATCGATAACATCCTCAGCGAGGATATGATCTCTGATACGGTTCTTGAGAGCCATCTTCTTATTGAACTTGTAACGGCCTACTCTTGCAAGGTCGTATCTCTTGGGCTCAAAGAAGAGTCTTCTAAGATCGTTCTCGGCGTTCTCTTTATTAATGATGTCGCCGGGGCTTATCTTCTTATATAATTCGTGAAGTCCGCCTTCATAGCTTCCCTCGGGGTTCTCGGGAGTGATGGATGCGTCCTTCTTAAAGGTCTCTTCAAGTTTGATCTCTTCGCCGAATTTCTCGATGATCTCGGTGTTGGTTCCGAGTCCGAGAGCACGCAAAAGAATGGTCACAGGAACCTTACGGGTCCTGTCGACACGAACATAGAATACATCATTGGCATCGGTCTCATACTCAAGCCATGCACCACGGTTAGGGATAACCTGGCATGAGAAGAGTTCCTTACCTACTTTATCATTTGAAATCCCGTAATACATTCCGGGAGAACGTACAAGCTGAGAAACGATGACACGCTCCGCACCGTTTATAACAAACGTGCCGGTATCAGTCATAATGGGAAGATCTCCCATGAATATCTCATACTCCTGAATGTTCTTGTCTTCATTACTGTGAAGACGTACGGTCACGAACAAAGGAGCCGAATAAGTCGTATCCCTCTCCTTGCACTCTTCTATTGTATACTTTGCTTCTTTGGTCTTGAGTTCATGTCTGACAAACTCAAGGCTGAGTGCACCCGAGAAGTCCTCGATGGGAGATATATCATCGAAAGCTTCCTTGAGGCCTTCCTCAAGAAACCATTTATAGGAGTTCGTCTGAACTTCTATAAGATTGGGCATTTCGAGTACCTCGCCGCGTCTTGCGAAACTCATACGCATCGCTTTGGCACTCTGCTCCGGGCGGATCCTGTTCTTACTCATTGACACTTTCACCCCGTTCTTTCTGTTGACTTTTTCCGGTTTATGCGCGAACCGTTTTTTGCCGTGCAAAAAAAGAGCTCGTCGCAGAAACGTGCATCATCCATAGTATCATTATGAATTCAAGCGGTCAAGTGGATTTTTAAAAGATTTCACAATTTTTTTAAGCCCCCTTTCGGGGGCCAAAAGAAAACGCGTTATTACTCCGCTCTGATAGCAGCCAGAGGTGAAAGCCTCATGGCTCTCAGCGAAGGCAAGAAGCCCGCGATCATAGCTATAAGGGCAGCAAAGGTAATCGCAAGAAGGGCAAGCCAGGGCGGAATGACCGAAAGCTTAGCGCCGTCTTCGAACATCATCGCACCCAGTCCCAGAACTTTATTCATGACATAGGATATGGTATAGGACAGCAGCATTCCGATGCCGCCTCCTATAAATCCGATATATCCCGCTTCTATAAGAAAGAGGAGCTGAATATCCCTGATTCGGCATCCGATAACCTTCATGATACCGATCTCCTTGGTCCTCTCATAGATGGACATCATCATAGTATTGGTAATTCCGATTGCAGCAACGAACAGGGAGATACCACCGATACCTCCGAGCACCGCCTGAATAATGTTCATAATCTGCATGTCGGACTCAATCCATTCCGCATTGGAATATGCCTGATATCCCATGTCGGATATGATCTGCTGAACTCCGGTTACGTTTTCCATTTCATCGACATTTACGACAAGCGATGAATAAAACAGATCCTTATAAGGCTTTCCGTTTTTTCTGGTCGGCTGTCCCGGGATAACTCTGCCCTTGAATTCTCTCTGAAGGACCGCCTTAAGGGCATCTATATCACAATAAATATTGTAAGAATCCTGGCTCCATTCGCCGGGCTCGCCCGCGAAAACTCCCGCAGTTTCAACTATATACTTCTTGGCTGCAGGCAAAGGATTGCCGTTATCATCATATGCATTGGGATATCTGCTTGTATCGAAGATCACATACACCTGATCGTTCATCAGATCTATATTGGGAAGTTCTCCGGTGTCCCAATATTCATAGCTGTTGGTCTTGGTATTACAGAAATCCGCAGGGATCATATTTCCGTAAATAAGCTGAAGCTCACCGCCCTCTGCAGGGATGCTTCCCTGTCCGAGCGATTCTGCTTTTTCCTCAAGCACCTTCCTGCTTACACCCTGAAGCGTAAACCAACCCTCGTAAATTCCGCATTTGATAACAACCTGTGCGGTAAGGCAGGGATCAACAGATTCAACATGTTCCATCGCCTCAAACTCCTGAACCCTTGCATCGGTCAGAAGTGTTTCCTCGGGATCTTTGTCCTTATCGGTATCGTCATATCTTCCGGGGCCGCTAACCTCAACACTCTTAAGCCCACCGTAAGATTCATACTCTGAAAGAAGGGCTTCCTTCATTCCGATACCAAGTGAAATCATGACAACTATGGAAGTTGTTCCTATAACAACTCCCATGATTGTCAGAATGGTACGCACTTTTCTCTTGAACAGGCTCTCCAGACTCATCCGGAGAAGATCGATAATACTCATTTATTCTTTAGCCTTTTCGGATCATTCAAAATCGTCATCATCGAATGATTCAAGCAACTTCTTTTCTTTACGCTTCTTTGCAACTACACGCCATACGATTATCCCAATAACCGCAAGCACTACAACAGTAATGATAATGGGCTTCCAGAAAATTCCGCCACCCTGTTCTTCACCGTCTCCGAGCTCATCGTCGGTATAGAATCCGTCATCGTATCCGAAATCATCTTCGGGATAGTAAGGCTCCATGACGAACAAAGTGATTTCTTTTTCAATATAGGATACATTGCCGGCCTCGTCTTCATATGAAACCCTTGCAATGATTATACCGTCATCCATGGTGGGTGCGATACCGGTTACCATGGCATCTACATTACCGGTTGCACCGGGCTCAAGCTTTCCGAGATATGTGGAACCTCCTTCAACGGAATCACCGATGAAATCTACCTGGACATTGTAAAGAGTGGTCTTTCCCTTGTTATAAACAGGGAACATGATATTTGTCTGATTGCCTACATCGATTGCATCAGGAAGAATCTCATACTCTCCGGTATCGATTCTTGCTTCCTGCTTAACAGGAATGGATATGTTTGAAGACATGGTGTAAGGATTTCTGTCACTGTCTTCATATGATGCATTCAAGGTGATTACATAGGGCTTCTGCATCAGGTCGCTTCTTGCAGTCATCTCGATGGAAATGTTTGCAGTTGCACCGGGTGTTATGGACGGGACAAATATCGTAGCGGATCCCGATGTGGGAAGGAATGCTTCATATGTTGTCTCGTTATTGTTACCTTCACTTGCAGCCTTGAGGTCGAACTGGATATTTGAAACCGCAGTTGAAGCGGAAGTGTTCTGCACTGAAATGGTGAGGTTGAAAGTATCACCTGCATATACTACTTCGGGATCAGTTCTGAATCCGGTTACGATAATTCTGGGAGTGGATACTTTATCATCCTTATTTGCTTCGCTGGGAGTTAGTTCTCCTGCACCGGGTGCACCGATGATGTTGATGTATGTTGTAATCTCTGTTGAAGAGAACTTTCCGTTTCTGTAGTACTGAACATTGAAAGTAAGAGGATAGGTTCCGGTCTTTGCATTATTTGATACGAGGAATCTCCATGTTGATTCCTGAGCATAAGTATGTGCAAGACCGATATCGCTTGATGCTTTGATCTTGGGAATAATAAGTACGTTTGATGCGGTGGTAATCTCGAAGGGCCACTTGTTGATATCGGTGCTCTCCTGAGGAGTAAGTACGACATCGGTAACATCAACCTTACCTACATTGATAAGTGAAAGAGTAAGGTAAGTATACTGTCCGTAAGTTGCGGTAGTAACAAGTGAATTGTTATTGATGAAAAGGAAATCCTCAGTGTTGGAGACATTGATCTGATCTCCGATAACCGCATCAAAATTTGAAATAGTCTCGCCGACATAGGAAATAAGTCCTGCAGCAGTCATCTGAGAGTCGTTGGCTATTGCGGTATTGGCTGCGTTCCAAACCGTTTCAAGTCTGTCCCTGATATCCTGAGAAGGATTATTAACATTAATTATATTGTTCTTATACTGGATCAGGTAATTGTATGCCGCCTGTCTGTCGGAATCATCTATTACGTCGGTTCCGCTATGTCCCGAGGATAAGAACGATGCATCAAATCCCGCAGCGCTGACGTGCAACGCATTTACAGGAATCATCATCACTGCGATTGCGACGAATAATAAAATAAAAAATTTCTCTAATGATCTGTTAAGCATTTTCATAAGGTGTGATCTCCTCTCCGGGTACCGCAAGCGTTCCGCCCGGATACATGTCCGTAATCTCATTTTCGTTTAATTCCGTCCGGCCACCCGGATGTTCATCGATTCCGATAATCTTACCGTCTCGTATGTGTATTACTTTATCTCCGAATGATGCAAGGTAATTATCGTGAGTAACCATTACCATTGTCTGGTTTTTCTCGTGTACGATTTTCTGCATCAGTTTGAGGACTTCAAGTGTCGTGTTCGAGTCGAGGTTTCCCGTGGGCTCATCCGCAAATACAATCTCCGGATCAACTACCAGCGCTCTTGCGATACCGACTCTTTGCTGCTGTCCTCCGGACATCTGTCCCGGTCTGTGCGTCAGGAACTTTCCGAGTCCTACGAGCTTAAGCATTCGTATCGCTTTCTTTTCCCTGATAGCTTTGGGAACTCCCTGGAAAGTAAGCGGCAGCGCCACATTCTCGATTGCCGTCAGATTGGGCATCAGGTTATATGACTGGAAAATAAAACCGACATGCTCCTGCCTGAAAACAACAAGCTTTGATTCGTTCTTTTTCTCGATGTGTTCTCCGGCAATGATTATCTCCCCTCTGGTGGGAGGTTCGAGGCCGGCCATCATATTTAAAAGAGTGGATTTACCCGAACCGGAAGTGCCGACGATACAACAGAACTCACCTTTTGAGATGGAAAAGTCAACGCCGTTTAGCGCTTTGACTTTGTTATCTCCGATGCGATAGATCTTGTATAGATTTTTAACCTGAATAACAGGTTTTTCCATAAAACTGTCTCCGAGCCTAATAAAACAAGGGTTGTAAAAACGTTTTTTCTTTCACCTTGTTTATGATATCACACCGCTTACAAAAGGCAACGATGTTAAAGAAATCATAAAGAGTTTAAAAGGTATTCTTAATTAACGTGCGTTTCCCATTCCCTCATTTATATCGACGGAAGTCAGATCACTCAGGTCACACTTTTCCGAAAAAAAGAAAACAAAAAAACAGGGGCGCGTAATGCGTCCCTGTTTGATATTAAAGATACCTGATTACTTAAGGGTAACCTTAGCTCCAACTTCCTCGAGCTTCTTCTTGATATCCTCAGCCTCTGCCTTAGCAGCTGCCTCTTTGATAACCTTGGGAGCAGCCTCAACTGCGTCCTTAGCTTCCTTAAGTCCAAGTCCGGTGATC
>JAEEGJ010015543.1_pt1 | contig 17719 bp, 16 predicted proteins | sample 8958761 | NCBI WGS metagenome assembly JAEEGJ01 (sample SAMN16246546, study PRJNA631951) | gut metagenome | biome: gut microbiome; feature: rumen; material: RS-attached | host: Bos | place: Iran: Karaj | collected 2018-10
TATTGTCTGTCACTTCGTTCACGTGCATGCGGAACTCCTGCGGGTTGTAGGCCCGGAACAAGTAGTAGTTGTACGACTCGCCCCAGCCACAGGCAAGCGCCGGTGCGGCTGCCGCGATGGCCAGCAGGCTAATGGCTATAAATCTTTTCATAGGTTTCGGTGTTATATCGGTTTATATTCTCTTGATCCAAATGGTAGGTTACGATGGTATGCCGCAGCTCATGGCGCTCGCGCTCGACGGCCTGCTTCACCTCAAGGATGACACTGTCGGCAACGGTATGCTCAACGCGCACACCGTAGATGTTGCGCTGCCAGCGGTAGACGGGATAGGCGGCGGCAAGCGGCAGGGGGTAGCGGGCAAGGTGGGGCAGGTAGGGCTCCACGTCGCGCATGTCGAGAATGGGGTTGCGCTCCTGGAAGCGGCGCGGGTCGCCCGTGTTGTAGATCATCAGCACGCCGTAGTCCACCGGTGGTGTCTTCATCCGCAGCTGGTGCAGACGGATAGTCGTCGAGAGCACGCAGTCGGCACCGTCGAGCTGAGCCTCGACCTCGCTGAGGAAGTCGTAGTACGTCTGGCGGCTCCTGAGCGTATAGTCGCAGTCAATCTGCAGTTCGCGGAATGGCGGCAGGTCGTTCGTCTCGTTAATCTGGCGGATGCGCCTTACCAGCTTCTGGGCCAGACTGTCGTGATGCTGGTGCATGCAGTCCTCGGTAATGTAGACCGTCGGCACCAGTTCGATGCTGTCGGGCAGCCGGTCGGCGAACGAGATGGTGGCGTTGGGCATGGGCACCGAGTCGCGCATGACGACGTCGAAGTATCGGCAGTAGACCTTCTTTATGCGGTACTGCCCAAGGAAGGCGCGCTCGGTGGAGTCGAGCTTCAGCTCCGTGCGCCAGTAGTACACGGCATTGACCTCGTCGGGTATCTCATACCCTCGATCCTGCTCCTGCCAGCAGCCCGTCAATACGGACAGCAGCGCCAGGAGCCACCAATGCCTGTATCTTGCGTTCATCTGCTTCGTACGGCTATACACTCCATCTCTACCAGCCAGGCGGGACGGCACACATTGGCGTGGGTAATGATGCGGGGCACGTCGGGATAGGCCTTTGCCATATAGTCGTCGACGGCCTGCACATCGGCCAGGTCGCGCAGGTAGACGATAAAGTACTTCACGTCGGCCATCGTGGCCCCGCCGTCGGCCAGCAGCGCGCCGATATTCTCTAACAGCCGCTCGGTCTGCTTCGTGACGTTGCCCACGTTGATGACCTCGCCGCGATGGTTGATGCTGGCTGTGCCCGAGATGAAGTACTCATACTTTGTCGGCAGGGCGACGCGCACGCCGCGCTCGAAGGCCACGCCATACTCGTGGGTGGGGTTCAGGTGGTCCAGTGCCTTGAGGTAGAGCTTATCCTCGGGCCTTATGTCGCGGGCGGTCAGGAAGTCGATGGCCACACAGACGTTCTTGCCCATGGCGCGGCCGCCGATGCCTGTGCTGGCAATGAAGTGGGTGTCGACGGTCAGACCGTGCTGGCGGAAGATGTCGTTGCGGGCCTTGACCACGCCGTCGTAGTTGGTATCGATATCGCGCACGTAGAGCCACGTGCGGACGCAGTGTTCCTTCAGGTTCAGTCCCTCGGCCTCAAGCAGGGCGATATACTTGTCGAAGAGCATGACGGTCTGCATGTAGGAACCGAAGTTCATCACCTCGTCGTCGGTCAGTCGCAGGCTGTGCAGGGTGAAGCCGTCGGGCTCGTCGCTGGTCTTCAGCAACAGTCCTATCTTGGCGCCGCCGATGGGCGACTGCTGTATGATGGTGCAGGCGCTCCGGCCTATCAGCTCGGTCATCAGCGGCGACTGCCGCAGCTGCTCTTCCTGGTTGGAGATGTCGCTGAGAAACACCTTGGTGTAGCTGAGCCGGCGGTTCTCACGCTGCTCTGCCTCCAGGTAGCTCTTCACGCTGTCGTAAAGCCCCGTCAGGCGCTCCTCGTACAGTCCCCTTCCATTGTCACTTATTATCTTATACTGATCCATAATCACTCCTCATTTCTCATTCCTCATTCCTCATTTCTCATTTCTCATCCCTCATTCCTCATTCCCCCGAAGTCTGCCGACGTACTTCACCGGCTCGCCGTCGCTGCCTTTCAGCACGCTGGCAAACTCCTGCGGCGTCACCTCGACGGGGCCGCGCATGAACTCGGGTATGTTGTAGCTCTTCATGAACTGGCGATGATAGTCGGGGTCGGCCTGCGGCAGTTCGAAGGGCTTCGTGCCCTTGCCGTCGGCATCGACGTGGGCTATGAACGGGCGGGTATAACCGCCGTCGCCGCGCCGGCTGCTGAAGACGACCCAGCGGCCGTTCGACGACCAGGAGTGGTAGCTCTCGGTGTCGGGGCTGTTCAGCTCCTGGAGCGGGCGAATACGCCCTTCACCGGACAGGTCCATGAGGTAGAGGTCGGCCTCGTGGTGCCAGATGTGGAACACGCCGTAGTTGCCGAGGGTGAACATCAGGAAGCGGCCGTCGGGAGAGACGCGGGGCAGGGTGACGCTCTGGCCGAGGCTGTCGGCACGGAACACCAGCTCGCGGGGCCCGAACTCGTAGGTGTCGGGGTTGAACGACTTGCGGTAGAGGTTGTACTTGATCTCCTTGGCGCGCATGATGACCTCGGCCTCGTGACCGATGGTGTCGCGGAACTCGAAGTGGGCACTGCAGTAGTAGATGGCCTTGCCGTCGGGCGTCCAGCAGGGGAACACCTCAAACTCCGTGGTGTCGCGCTCGATGTTGGTCACCTCGTTCCGTTCCACGTCGTAGGCAATGAGGTCGCTGGCCGAGTCGAACACCTCGATCTTGTTCAGGTTGCGGGTGTGGAAGCTCTGGCCCGTGTGGTTGGTCGAGTAGACGATGAGGGGCAGCCAGGGATGCCACGCCGGATAGACGCCAGCCGAGATGATGGAGTCGTTCTTCATATTGATCTTCCGCAGCCGGCCGTCGTAGTTGATGACGGTGCCGCCCTGGTACTGGCGGGCATGGAACTGCATGCGCTGCGGGTTGTACTGCTGGTAGTTGTGGCAGTTGACGCACTGGCCGTTCAGCTCGGTGCCGCAGAGCATGTTGTCGACCATCACCCGCTCATCGTAGTTCTCAAGGCAGCGCTGGTTCAGCGTCAGCTCCTCGTAGGTGACATAGCTGGGCGAAATCAGGCGGTAGCTGATGTAGGGATCGATGCTGTCGTTCGACACATAGATCTTGAACGGCTTGTAACGGCTCCACTGGTCGCCGCTCTTGGCATAGACCTCGACATCGATGGCTCCGCCGGCGGCCTTCGCCGTCAGCTCGCGCCAGTCGTCGATGTCGGGCTGCACCTTGTCGCCGCCACACACCAGCTCCTGATCGCCCGCCTTCAGGCGCGCCACGATCTCGTCGCAACGGCCGTCCCACTCGAACGTCAGCGGCGCAATGTTCACCGGCACGGTGACGTCGCAGTAGTCGGGATAGATGGCCGGAGCCTTCCCCGCCTCGGCAAACGACTCAGGCACGCGGGCGTTCCTGCACCCAACCAGCACCCAAGCCGCCAATACCACCATATATATCAACTGTCGTCTCATCTTTTTATGTCTTTTACGGCTGCAAAGGTACAAAAAAAAACTTAATTACCGCATTATTTCTGAATTTTGATTCGAATCTTTTCAGTACTGATTGTTATTTGCAGGAAACATCCTACACTCCCGACACTTCCTACACCTGTTGAACTTTCTTAGGTGTAGGAAGTGTCGGGAGTGTAGGATAAAAAGTGCGAATGACAACTATAATAGCAAAAAAGGGCGGATTCATCGGTAAAAACGCGCTCTCAGACAACCATCGGAGACAGGAACCGACACCTGAACCAACACCTACGGCAAAAGGCACCGGGTTACGGGCAAAAGGCGGCGGGTTACGAGAAAAAGGCGGCGGGTTTTGCCAAAAAGGCGGCGGGTTTTGGGGAAAAGGCGCCGGGTTTTGAAAATTCCACGGCGCGGAACAAATGTTTCACGCCGTGGAACATCGTCAATAGAGCTTCTGCCCCCTGACGAGGAAGTATTCGTAATAGAAAGTATTGCCGAAACGGGGATAGAACACCTCGCGCATCTGCGCCTCGCTCATGCCCTGACACTGCTGGGCAAAGGCCATGAAGTCGTTGTACGACTGGACGACCTCCTTGTCGAACGGCATGTGGCTGATGTCCACCTGGTGCTCCAGCTGGCCGTACAGGTAGGCGGCCTCCTGGAAGTGGGTGGGCATGCGCTCGCCTACGTGGCTCTGGGCGTACTGGAAGAATCGCGGCCAGAACATCTGGATGTCCTTCATCCACAGGGCTGCAATGAGGGCCTGCTCCTGGTAGAGCTTGTCGTCGCTGTTGGTATTGACAAACTGCGTCATGAGGAACTTCTCGACCAGGGTGTTGTCGCTGCCCAGCAAGTCGCCACTCGTCATCAGGTGGAAAATCGGCTCAAACCGCTTGTCGGCGCGCAGCTTCTCGGGGTGGCCGAGGAACTGGCGGTAGCTGTCGGCCCAGGCGCTGTGGTAGCGGGTGTGGCTGAGCTGGTCGAGATACTTGCGGGCCACGCGGTCCTCGCCGTTGAGGAGCGAGCAGAGCGTCAGATACTTGAGGTACTCGGCGCGCCACCCCATCTCGACACCGTCCTCCAGGCACCAGCGGTAGCAGTAGTTCAGCAGACCGTAGTGGTAGTAGATGGAGCGTCCCACGACCTGCGTCATGCTGACGTGGATGGGCGACGCCGAGGCCTTGGCACCGGTCTTGTAGTGATACATCTTGTCGCCCTGCTGACCTAAGCGGAAGAGGGCCAGGTTCTTCATCATGACGATGGCGCGCGTGGGCTCGTCTTCGACGTAGGCGGCCTCGCTGAGAATGCCCTCCCAGTCGCTGTTCTCCATGCAGCGCACCATGCGCAGCTCCTTGTGGAAGTTGTAGTCGCGGTACCAGTAGCGGCTGACACCCCACACCAGCACGCCAAGCAGCACCAGCTGGCAGGCGCCCCAGACCAGGGGACGGCGGACGGACGACTCGCGGTCGCGGCTGTAGAGGGCGGCCATGGCCACGAGCGATGCCGACAGTATATAATACGGTATATAGTAGGCGTGGTACTCCTGGTCGATGACGAAGAGGGGCAGCCCCGTCCACCAGATGTTCTGAATGCCAGTCTGGTAGAACACGAAGTTATAGTAGTACAGGGGCCAGAAGACGATGCAGAGCAGGCTGACGACGGTAGCAACCACGCGCCCGGTCGTGGTCATGTCCTTCAGCCGCCACGACAGCACGGCCATGAGCAGCGTCGAGAGCAGCCCGTAGAAGCCGATGAGCGAATAGAGCACGGCGGTGCTGAGCACCATGTAGAGCGGGCGCATGTAGAGCTTAGCGGGCAGCAGCCGGTAGAGCCACACGCTGGCCACGGCCACGGTGGTGCCGATGGTGGCGGCGAAGAAGTGGCCGCGCAGCTTCAGGTAGTAAATCCAGTAGCCCAGGTCGACGTCGGTAATCAGCAGGGCCGCCACGGGGATGAGCAGCACCAGGCCCCACTTCATCGGGATGCGGAACGTGCGCCAGAGGACGGCCATGAGCAGCGCCCACCACAGGCAGAGCAGCGTGACGCCTATCCACGGATGGTAGAAGAACTCGGTGAACCACGTGCCGAGCCACGTCAGCAGCCAGCCGGCGGTCACCATCTGCTGCCGCAGGAACAGCGGCGTGTCGAGAAACAGGTTCAGCTCCTGCACCTTCCAGAGATATTCATCCTCGAGCGTCAGCAGGAAATATGCGGTTGTCGCCAGTGCTGCCACGAGCACCACGGGGACCGCCAATCTCAGTTTATCCTTCATCACTTTTCACTCTTCACTTTTCACTTTTCACTTCTTACAGGGTGCAAATGTATATAAAAAAAATGAATTTGCTGCCAATCGAAGGAAAAAACTGCACGAAACGTTGTGCTATTCCAATTATTTTTCGTACTTTTGCAATCTCTTCAGACCAAAGTACATTTATTATACCGAAACAAACTATGGATTTATTAAGTCAAATCGTTGCGCGTGCCAAGTCAAACAAGCAGCGCATCGTGCTCCCCGAAGCTACGGAGGAGCGCACACTCCGTGCAGCCGACCGTGTGCTGGCTGACGACGTCGCTAACATCATCCTCCTGGGTAACCCCGACGAGATTAACGGACTCGCCGCTGAGTGGGGCCTCGAGAACATCGGCAAGGCCACCATCATCGACCCGCTGACCAGCCCGAAGGCTGAGGAGTATGCCGAGAAGCTGGCCGAACTGCGCAAGTCGAAGGGCATGACCATCGAGCAGGCCCGCGAACTGGTGAAGAACCCGCTCTACTACGGCTGTATGATCATCAAGACCGAAGGGGCCGACGGACAGATCAGCGGTGCCCTCTCGACGACGGGCGACACCCTGCGCCCCGCCCTGCAGATCATCAAGTGCCAGCCCGGCATCACCTGCGTCAGCGGCGGACTGCTGCTCATCTCGAAGCAGAAGCAGTATGGCGAGGACGGCGTGCTCGTGGTGGCCGACGTGGCCGTGACGCCCATGCCCGATGCCAACCAGCTGGCTCAGATTGCCGTCTGCACAGCACAGATGGCCAAGGCCGTGGCCGGTTTCGAGGATCCCCGCGTGGCCATGCTGAGCTTCTCGACGAAGGGTTCGGCCAAGCATGAAGTGTGCGACAAGGTGATCGAGGCCACCCGTCTGGCCAAGGAGATGGCTCCCGACCTGAAAATCGACGGCGAGCTGCAGGCCGACGCCGCCCTCGTGCCCTCAGTGGGTGCGAAGAAGGCTCCCGGCAGCGACATCGCCGGCAAGGCCAACGTGCTGGTGTTCCCGAACCTCGAAGTAGGCAACATCGGCTATAAGATGGTGCAGCGCCTCGGCGACGCCATCGCCATCGGTCCCGTCCTGCAGGGTATCGCCCGCCCGGTCAACGACCTCTCGCGCGGCTGCTCTGTCGACGACATCTACTACATGGTCGCCATCACCGCCTGTCAGGCGATGGATGCTAAGAAATAGAGCGAAGGACATCATTAACTGAAACAAATTAGCACAAATTAAAGAAAATTCTCAAAGTGACGCGCGAGGAGTATCAAGCTATCTACGATGTCGTTGGAGTGGCCATGGAAGTACATGCCACTCTGGGCAGAGGTTTGGCAGAGCCTGTATATCAAGAGGCTTTTGCTATTGAGATGCGATTGCGCGACATGGAGGTTCAGCGCGAGAAAGTATTGCAAATGCATTACAAGGGCGTGTTAATGGAAAAGACCTATATTGCTGATTTCTATTACAGAGGAGTCATCATAGAGTTTAAGGCTGTTGACAAGATTATTTCGGATCATCGCGCCCAATTGTTGAATTATATGAGGATAGCGCGGCAGAAGCGTGGCGTTCTCTTTAATTTCGGAGAAAGGAATCTCCATACAGAGCGATATCTGTTTCTGCCGGAATCAGACAAGTTCGTTTTGCTGACCAAAGACAATTACATGCAGTATATAGATGATTGACATAATTGTAAGGTTAACATGTCTCTCGCCGAATAATTTTCCATAATTAGTGCTAATTAGTTTCCCAAAACAAATAACGACTATGAAAATTCTTGTTTTGAATTGTGGGAGCAGCTCCATTAAGTACGCACTGTACAACATGGACGACAAGAGTGTGATGACATCGGGCGGCGCCGAGCGCGTAGGCTTGGACGGCGCCTTTGTGAAGGTTAAGCTGGCCAACGGCGAGAAGAAGCAGATCATGCACGACATTCCCGAACATACCGAGGGCGTGAAGTTTATCTTCTCACTACTCACCGACCCTGAAATTGGAGTCATCAAGAGTCTCGACGAGATTGACGCCGTAGGCCACCGCATGGTGCATGGCGGCGAGAAGTTCAACAAGTCGGTCATCCTGACCGACGAGGTGCTGAAGGAGTTCGAGAAGTGCTCAGACCTGGCACCGCTGCACAACCCTGCCAACCTGAAGGGCGTGAACGCCGTGAAGGAGCTGATGCCGGGACTGCCTCAGGTGGGCGTCTTCGACACGGCCTTCCACCAGACCATGCCGCCGAAGGCATTCATGTATGCCATTCCCTACGAGCTGTACGAGAAGTACGGCATTCGCCGCTACGGCTTCCACGGCACCAGCCACCGCTATGTGTCGCAGCGCGCCTGCGAGTTCCTCGGCATTCCCGCTGAGGGCACGAAGATGGTAACCTGCCACGTGGGTAACGGCGGCTCTATCGCTGCTGTCGTCGACGGCAAGTGCATCGACACGTCGATGGGTCTGACGCCGCTCGAGGGTCTTGTCATGGGTACCCGCGCCGGCGACATCGACGGCGGTGCCGTGACGTTCATCGAGAAGAAGCTCGGCCTCGACGCCGACGGCATGTCGAACCTGCTGAACAAGAAGAGCGGCGTGGCCGGTCTGACGGGCGGAAGCAGTGACATGCGCGACGTGGAGAACGCTGCCAAGAGCGGCGACGAGCGCGCCCAGCTGGCTCAGGACATGTACTTCTACCGCATAAAGAAATACATCGGTGCCTACGCTGCCGCCATGGGCGGTCTCGACGTGGTGGTCTTCACCGCCGGCGTCGGCGAGAACCAGATTGGCATGCGCTCCGAGGTCTGTAAGGACATGGAGTTCCTGGGCATCAAGTTCGACGAACAGAAGAACTACGTGCGCGGCGAGGAGGCTATCATCTCGGCCGACGATTCGCGCGTGAAGGTTGTCGTCATCCCCACAGACGAGGAGCTGATGATTGCCACCGACACGATGAACCTACTGTAGGCTGATGAACGGCCTGCTGAAGAAAAGCCTGACAACCATCGCCCTGCTGCTGGCCTGCGCCGGCAGCAGGGCTGATGTCGTTGACTCGCTGCTCAGGGCGTTCGAGAGAAATGCCGACCTGCAGGCCGCCAACCGGCTGATGCGCATCTACAGCGAGGCCGACCTCTGCGACCCCATTACCTATGGCAACGCTGCTTCGAAGGATTCGCTGCGCATGGAGGTGTGGTACTGGACGGGCGAGTACTACTATGCCCGCCAGCGCTATCAGGATGCCGTGAGGCTGGCCCAACGGGCACTGCCCCTGCTGCGTGCCAGCAACAACCACGACGAGGAGGCCGACTGCCTGAACCTGCTGGCTATCAGCCATATACGCCTGAGCAACTACGACGAGGCAGCCACCTACGCCAAGCTCTGCTACCAGCTCGACAAACAGAGCGGCGACCCTGACCGCATAAGCTCCAGCCTGAACACGCTGGCTGGCATCTATATGTCGGCCAACCAGCCCAGCGAGGCTGAGCAGTACATCACAAAGGCGCTGTCGCTGACCGACGAGACGAAGAACCCGCAGCGCAAGGCGGTGCTACTGGGCATGGCCTCCGAGGTCTACCACGCCATGTCAAACGACCAGCGGGCACTGGAATATGCCGATGCCGCCTACAATATAGAGGAGAAGTTAGGGCGCGAGGACCACGCCAAGGTGCGCATGGCGCAGAAGGCATCGGTGCTCATAGGACTCCACCGCTACCGCGAGGCGCAACAGCTGCTGCAACAGGTCATTCCCGCCTTCCGCGAGAAGGGCAACCAGCAGTCGCTGGGCATCAGCTGCAACAAGATGGGCATGACTCTGCTCTCGCTGGAACGCCCCGCCGAGGCCCTACCCTACTTCCGCGAGGCAGCGCAGATCTTCCGCCAGCTGCACGACACCTACAACGAGCTGCACGCCCAAAAGGGCATCTATGAGTCGCTCTGGATTACCAGCCCTGACTCGGCACGCACCGAGCTGGACCGTTTCAACGCCCTGAAGGACTCGCTCTACAACAACGCCACGGCCGAGAGTCTGGCTCGCTTCAAGGCTGAGTTCGAGACCGACGAGTTACGCTTGGAAAAGCAAGAGGAGCAACAAGCCAAGCGGCGTGCCATCCTTATAGGCATTGCCACCACCTTATTATTATTAGTGCTGGCAGCCGTCATCTGGTATGCCATGCGCCGACGCAACCAGCGCCAGAACCTGATCAACCAGCAACTCAGCGCCGACATACTGGAACTGCGCGAGAAGTACAAGCAGCTGCAGATACACTACGACAACGCCCTCATTACAAAGTCGGAAGGCGGCAACGCGCAGGACTCCGTGAAGCCCGCCGACCGCGAACTGATGGAGCAGATCGTGAACATCATCAACGAGCAGCTCAGCCAAGGGCAGGCCGACGCCGCCACCGTGGCCGAGCGGCTGAACATGAGTCCCTTCCAACTGCGCCAGCGGCTGACGACCCTCACCGGCGAGACGCCGCAGTCGTTCATTCAGACCATCCGCATGCGGCGCGCACGCCACCTGCTGGACCATAATTCCGAGCTTACCATCACACAGATTGCAGCCCTTTGCGGTTACAACGACACACCCAATTTCACCCGTGCGTTTAAGAAAGCTTTCGGCCTAACCCCTTCGCAATACCAGGAAAAACAGGGTCATTTGACGAAATGACAATAGTTTTTTACGAAATGATAACGGCCGATTGAACAAAAAGTTGTATCTTTGCACCGCCGTTAACAAAAAAACGTACATGCCGAAGACGAAATACCAAGAGTCGACCATGGAGTTTGCCATGAACTACCTGGACAAACTGCTCCGCATGGAGGAAATGGTCAGGCAGAACGTTGAGGCGAAAAAGCAGAAAGCGTAATTATAAACCTTTTAAATTATTAGCTTATGAAAACTAAGACAATGACACGTACGCTGATGGCATTTGCCATGCTGTTTGCTGTACAGACCAGCGCCAATGCACAGCTTGGCGGACTGCTGAAGAAGGCTAAGAACGCTGCCGAGAAAACGGTAAAGAATCCACTGGGCGGAACCGACAACACAACCGTCGTCACGACAACCACAACGACAACGACTTCCACTTCCGGCAGTGAAGCTAAAGCTACCCAGCCGGCCGACCCGATGGCAGAATACGTACAGGACATCGTCAACAAAAACTACCTGCTTGACGACCTGACCGACAAGAACCGCAATGCGAAAGCCGTAGCCGACTACAAATCGAAAGTCAACGCTAAAATAAAGGCCGATCTGGCTCCTACCAAGATTTTAGGAACTTACTCAACAAGCGTCGCCTGGCAGGGACTGCCCTTGTTCAAGATGCCGGAACTGAAGGACAAATACAGCTCGGTACAGGAGATGCAATTCAAGACCTTCTACGAGAAGGACGGCAAATACTATGTCGTGAAGAGCGCCTTCCGCCAGAGCATTCCCAAGGAGAACCCCAAGGACTTGGGCGCACAACCCCAAAAGGACTACTGGCCCGGACTGGAGACGCCCGTGGAGATTCCCGCCGACAAGATTCAAGGAAAATTCTAATTTTTTTTATTTACTAATTTAATAATGTATAACATGAGAACAGTTAAACAAAGATGGAAGACCTTCGCCCTGGCAGCCATAGTGGCCGCAGGGCTGGGCTGCTCCCTCGATGCTGGAGCTGCTGCCTCGAAGCAAAGCGTCATGTGCGTGAAGACTAACACAGGGCAGTATTTTCCAGTTGTTCGAGTGAGCATGATGGTGGTGGCCGACGGTGCCAGCACTTTTGAGATTGTGCTCAAAGACGGACAGGGTGAAGCCGGCGTCGAGAGTATCAGCTTCGAAAAGCATGAGGAGATGATTGACTTCAGCCTCTACAAGACAGAGAGCGATGGAACTCCTTACATTGACACAAACAAGCCCTCATGGATGATAACCAACACGGGCAAGTTTTACAAAATGATGAATGTTACCAGTATGCTGGCAAAGGAAAACAGCGACAAGTTCGACATCGTCACCTCTCAAGGTATTGAAAGCAATGTTAGCTCAGTATTCTTTATGCGTGGCGATGAAGACTATGTGAAGGATGTCGCAACAGACATTGAAGGTCCAGTGGCCGCTCCCTTGACCGAGAAGCTGCAGCTGATGACTCCAATCAGCGAGTCGATGTCTATCTCGGGCTGTGGCAACGCCACGAAGGCTGTTGTCTATGCCATGGACGGTAAGCAAGTAACTGAGGCCGCTGTCAACGGTGGCAACACCACTATTTACGTCGGCAACCTGCCCGCAGGTGTCTACGTCGTGAACGTCGGCCACAAGAGCTTGAAGTTCGCCAAGAAATAATTTCTATTTACAACAATTCTAAACATCAAAAAAACGTAAGACAATTATGAAGAAGATATTTACTACACTCGCCATGACTGCTTTCGTCATGACCGGTTTTGCACAGCAGTATCAACAGTACTGGCGCGTAGAGTTTACTGTACCCGTAACAGGCAATGCATACGGCACTAACAACGCCGTTGCAGCCACCATGAAGGATAACTATACCTACTGCAACCCCGAGAATGAATATCTGGACTTCCAGGCTAACGGCAATCTCACTGCACGCGGAGAAGCTAACGCAATGAGCTTCCGCACAACCACGGCGTCGGCTAATTCGTCATACTATTTGGAGAATGGGCGTCTTGTACAAGGAGGAGTTGTTCAAACTTATCCATATCTGGTAGATAAGATTAAGAGAATAACTGCTTACTCGATTCCCGTAGAAAAGGTCTCCCTGATTGACTCGATTCCCACTCGTGATGTAGTTTTCATCGGTAACAATAAAACCTACCGAGCCTCAGACTTTACATTCAACCGCCTGCCTCGCAATGTGGCCGAGTTGAAAACCCTCATGGAGAATGCCGACGGCAGCCGCGTTGAAGCTACAAATAACCCCATGTTCATGGCAGCAGTAACATATCTCGTTGTGCCTCGTCTGCGTGATTGCAGTCAGGATTGCTGGGATATGCTGAACTACCTTTGGGGAGTACAGTATAGCCAGCTGAACACTATTGGTGTGTCTAACGGATCATTCCAAGACCAGTGCATCTCAAAATTCTCAGGCAATGGATGCAAGGATGGTAATGGTTTCTGGCTAACCAATAAACTGTATCAGCACTTTGCAGGAGCATCCCCTTTAAACGAGTATTGCCCCGATGGAAAGAATCACGGTTATGATAATGGGCCTTATAAGGTCCGTGTCGCCTGGGATACTGCATCGCCAATTATGCACTCTGGTCAGTTGAACACAGACATTGCACGTTTGCTTCTGTGGCCCAACCCTGATGCAACCGACAAGGCTGATATCTCTTTTGAAGAGATAGCCGCTCACATCGTACAAGTTCGTGCTACGAAAAAGAACGGATGGTTCATGCATGATGGTGAGAAGATTTACTTCCAGCAAGGTAAAGACCAAGTCGCCGACTTCTAAGCCTTCTGTAACTGCAGTCATACTCCGACGCCCCGGAACGGCCTCGCCGCTTCGGGGCGTTTTCGTGACATCAGCCATTGCAGCAGGAGCAAAGATTTTCCTGCTTTTCCTTTGCCAGTTCAGCGAAAAACCGTAAATTTGCAGCGTTAAACCCGAATAAAAGCCAGATGAGATACTCGTTTATCGTTCCCGTCTTTAACCGTCCAGACGAAGTGGGCGAACTGCTTGAGAGCCTGACGCGCCAGACGCTGAAGGACTTTGAGGTGATTATTGTTGAGGACGGGTCGTCGACACCATGCAAGGATGTGTGCGACAAGTACACCGCCAACCTCGACTTGCATTATTACCTGAAGGAGAACAGCGGCCCCGGGCAGAGCCGTAACTACGGTGCGGAGCGGGCGCAGGGCGAATGGCTCATCGTGCTCGATTCCGACGTGGTGCTGCCAGAAGGTTATTTGGCGGCAGTTGACGACTCGCTGAAAGCATATCCATGCGATGCCTGGGGCGGACCCGACGCGGCCCATGAGTCGTTCACACCCGTGCAGAAGGCCATCAGCTATTCGATGACGTCGTTCTTCACCACCGGGGGCATCCGTGGCGGTTCTTCCACACAGCGCGGAGGACGACGGGGGGCTCTCGACAAGTTCTACCCCCGCTCCTTCAACATGGGCATCCGCCACGACGTCTACCAGCAGCTTGGCGGCTTCTCGAAGATGCGCTTCGGCGAGGACATCGACTTCTCGTACCGCATCGTCGAGAGTGGCCACAAGACTGCCCTCATCCCAGAAGCCTGGGTATGGCACAAGCGGCGCACCGACCTGAAGAAATTCTTCCGCCAGGTCTACAACAGCGGCATCGCTCGCATCAACCTCGAGAAGCGCCACCCCGGCACGCTGAAGCTCGTCCACCTGCTGCCAACAGTCTTCACCGTCGGCGTCATCGCCCTCATCCTGGTTTCTGCTGTCGGCCGTGCCCTGATGCACTACGTCGACCGCGACCAGTTCTACTGGATGTGCTTCGCCCCGTGGATACCTATTATATTATATAGCGTCATCATCTTCATTGACTCCTCCATCAAGAACAAGAGCCTGAAGGTTGGACTGCTCTCCGTTCCCGCAGCCTTCACCCAACTGATGGGTTACGGCTTCGGTTTCATTGAGTCGTGGTGGAAGCGCTGTATTCTGAAGAAAGACGAATTTACGGCCTTCGAGAAAAACTTCTACAAATGAGTGAGAAACTGACCATCGCCCACTGGTCGGAGGATGACCAGCCGCGCGAGAAACTTCGCGACAAGGGACCGCAGGCACTCAGCAATGCCGAACTGCTGGCCATACTCATCGGTTCCGGCACACCAGGCGTGAATGCCGTCGAACTGATGCAGACTGTCCTGAACGGCTCTAACAACAACCTGAACACGCTGGGAAAGAAAACCATCCGCGACCTATGCAAGTTTAAAGGCATCGGCGAGGCCAAGGCCATCACCATCCTCGCCGCCTGCGAACTGGGCAAACGGCGGCAGATGGAGAGCGCCGAAGAGCGCCCCGACATCGGTACGGCCACCCGCATCTACAACCTGATGCACCCGGTGCTGCAAGATCTCGACGTCGAAGAGTTCTGGCTGCTGCTGATGAACCAGAACTACCGGCTCATCAAGAAAGTGCGTATCTCACATGGCGGCATCTCGGAGGTCAGCGTAGACGTGCGCATCATCATACGCGAGGCCGTGCTCTCGAATGCCACCATCCTCGCCGTCTGCCACAACCACCCTTCAGGCAGCCTTAAACCCAGCAAAGCCGACGACCAGCTGACACTGACTATCAAGCGCGCCTGCGATGTGATGCGCCTGCACCTCCTTGACCACGTTATTGTGACCGACGGACAATACTTTTCCTACCACGAGCAAGGAAAATTATAGTATTTAACCTTATTTAACCCTTTTGTTGGGCTTTGTATTGTTTTTTTTCCTATCTTTGCGGAAAAGAATTAAAAGTTGTTACCAACATGAAAAGAGGTTTATGTAAAAACACGCTCCTGGTGCTACTCCTTTTATGTAGCACGAACATTTTCTCACAACAGTCTCAAAGGCCCGTCCGCGAACTCATCGCCCCAGCCGTCGATTTCTTCGTACCCCACTGGTACGTCAGTCTGCATGCTGGCGGTGCCTACGACATCGGCGAGGCCAAGTTTGCCGACCTATTATCGCCAGCGCTACAAGCTACCATCGGCTACGAGTTCAACGAATTCGTCGGGGCGAGACTGGGGGTGAGCGGCCTCTGGGCGCGAAACGACTACGCCTACCCCCAGGCCAAGTACAAATGGAACTTCGTACAGCCTGCCATCGATGTCAAGGCCAACCTGACGAACATCTTCTTCGGGCGCGACATTGAGCGTGTTTTCGACATCTACGCATTTCTCGGCGGAGGCGTGGCGCTGAGCTACAATAACGACGACGCCGAGAAAGCCGACCAGCGATTCGGCATCGACTTCCAGAAGCTGTGGAGCGGGCACCGGTGGAATCCCGTCGTCCGTGGCGGCTTAGGCGCAGATTTCTGGATGAACGACAACATCGCCCTCAGCGTCGAGGGCAACGTCAATATGCTGCCCGACCACTTCAACTCGAAGCTGGGCAAGCACGACAACCGCGACTGGCACATCAACGCACTGGTTGGCGTCAGGATCAACCTCGGTCCGAGCTATGGCATCACCGAGCCGCAGTACCGCGAAATTCCGCAGCCCGTACCCGTAGTGGAGCCGCCTGTGGAAGAGCCGAAGACGGTGCTTCAGGATGAGGACATGGTGGCACTGGTGGAGAACGTGCAGTTTGAGCTGAACAAGAGTGTCATCCGCAGCAGCGAGTATGCAAAGATCATGCGTGTGATACAGTACCTCAACAACCATCCGCAGGCACATGTCGAGCTGACAGGTTTTGCCGACAAGCTGACGGGTAATGCCACTATCAACCAGCGCCTGTCGGTAGAGCGCGCACAGGCCGTGGCACAGTTCATCAGCGACCGTGGCATCAGCAGCAGCCGCATCAGCCGTTACGCCAAGGGCGACCGCGTACAGCCGTTCCAAGTCAATGAGGACAACCGCGTCACCATCTGTATCGTCATTGACGAGGGCCTGACCAAGGAAGTACAGGAATTAAGAGAGTCAATAAAATAAAAAAGCAAACGAAATATGAAAACACTCAAGTCAATTGTGCTCGCTGCCATGACAATTCTGGCCGGAGCTGCTACAACATCGTGTACTGACTATCAGGACGAAATCAACGCCCTCGACACCCGCGTCACATACGTTGAAAGCCTGGTCAGCCAGACTAACAAGGACATCTCGAATCTGAAGAAAGTTGTCACGGCCTGGGCCGACGGCTGGTATATCGAGAACATGGCCTATCTCCCCATCGACGACGGTGGAGGCTATGCCATCAACTTCCGCAAAGACCTGTTCGACGCAATAACAGGTGACAGCGTACCTGGAAAGACCCAGCGCATGGCCGCCATCGTACATGACGGTGAGAAGGGCGACCAAGGCGAAAAGGGTGACCAGGGCGAGAAGGGCGAAAAGGGCGATCCTGGAGACAAAGGTGAAAAAGGTGACAATGGCGACCAAGGCGAAAAGGGTGATAAAGGCGACAAAGGCGATATTTCTGTAATCACTATAAGTGACGATGGCTATTGGGTAATTGATGGCGAGAAGTCGAGCGTGCAAGCACAGGGAGTTGCTGGCATAACTCCTACGATCAATATCGACGAAAATGGTTACTGGGTGATTAATGGCTCGACGACTCCAGTCAAAGCGGAAGCCATTAATGGCACGAACGGAAAAGATGGCAGCAAATGGCTCGTGGGGACCGAATTACCAGCAACTGCCGCCCAATACGATATGTTCCTCAACAAAACCACCTACGATATATATCAATATAGTGGCACCGAGTGGATCCTAATTGGAAATATTAAAGCAGAAGAGTCGTCGGCGGTGGTAATTTCGGAAAACGAGTCTAACTTTATGCATCTATCTTTCGATGATGTAGAAAAATGTTTCAATAATTTAAAAAATAATAGCTATGCTAGTTTGTTTGATGAGCCATTCTTTAAATGGCTAAAAGGAATGCATGATACGTACGGCGCTAAGTTTAGTTTGTATACGTATAACGCTACAATAGCCAACGTTCCAGATACGTACAAAGAAGACTTTTTGAAAAATAGCAATTGGCTAAAAATTGGACTACACGCAGATAGTTCTTCGTCTACTTATCAAAATACTTCCTATGCGTCGGCATTAAGTGCTTGGAATACTTTCGATAATCACGTAGTGAGGAAAACGGAACATTATATGTCGGTCGATAGAATGACCAAACTACATAACAATGCTGGCAGTTAGGAAGAAATAAAGAGGCTTAGGGATGTTA